>JGI2171J19970_10001509_pt1 | contig 13018 bp, 16 predicted proteins | sample DeeMarSWOR324_28_FD_19970 | JGI IMG/M metagenome (IMG submission 19970) | reverse complement strand
CGATTTGAATATCAGCGGATTGGCGGAGACAGTGTCAACATTTGTTGTTACCTTCAGCCCGTTTATAGTTCCTCTTACCTCCAGCTTATTGTTTATGGGTAGTTTTCTAGTTGGTCTCGTATATGGATTGACTAAGGGTTAGTCCTCCTTCTTTTCTCTGAATCTATTTCGAAACGTTTCACACCTTAAGGTCTGCTAAGTTTGGAAAATTGTCGTTAGTTCTCTTTGCATTATGTGTGCGGCTTGAGACTTAATCGAATTCTGTTTCAACGAGTGACTCGCGGAGTTTCTTGAGGTCATCACAAGCGGACTTGAGGCGTCGAAGTTCGTCCGCATCCCTCTTCAGCTTGGCGATTTTCCGTTGAATCTTCCTGAGTTCAGTGTTCATCCTAAACCCTGAGAATGCCTGCTAATCTTCGCGTAAAAATCAGTTATGAAGAGAAAATCAATATTCAGAATCAGTGAATTATGGTGGGAATGTCGTGCTTAAGACCTGCATTCATCTCAAAGAGCGATGTCGGGAGTATAATTGATCTATGCATCCCATAAGTACAGTTTCGTTTTTTCATCAGGCACTCGCTGCAATTTCAAGTCAGCAGCCTCAATGAGAACTAACTCCGCATTCACTGAAACAACGCAGCCAGATAATAGATGACCGCCGAAAGTCTCTCCCTTCTTGTTCGAGACCGCGATGTGAGCATGGACGATGACTTCTTGTTCTTTGAGTGAGATGTTCCCTATGCAGGAGACTATTTCCACGGGCTCGGAGATTTCTATGGGCTTATACTCTTCTTCGTGGTAGAACCCGAGCTTCGCCTTTTTAAGTGCGCCGATGAGGATGAAAAAGCCAGCGGAAATTCTGGCTCGTTTCGCTCGAAGCGTGATGGCTTCAAGCAAGCCTTCGTCCTCAGAAAGGCGAGCGAAGACTATTCTTCCAATTTTCGATTCATGGGTTTTCATGCTCATCATTCTCTAGGTTCCTTTTCTTGAGGCTGATGGCAATATCACGTATAATCCTTAAGAAGTGTCCGATATGAACCGTGTAGGCTATATAGCTTGCGTCAGCTGTCAGTGTAGAGATCACGTGAACCCTAAATGCCAAAACACAATTCTTGTCTTCCAAAGGAGTTTCAATAGTCGAAACTCCCTAGAACGTTAGTATGCTGAACGCTTAATTCCAGTGATTATAATGGCCTTCTTTCCAGAAAACCTCTTTGAAATTTCCATGGCAAGCAAGACTGCTGGATCATATTTTGGGTATTTCTCACCCAATCTCAAGACCGACTCAAGTTTATGTGTTGACTCCACCTTTGTGAATGAAAAGCGTAGAAAACGTCTTTCCAGATTTTCTCCTCTGCCACCGTGAGTGTAGATGGAGCTGAAGCTTTGCTTGAATTGGTCTCCGATTATTTCTGTTAACCTGACGAAGGGATGATTGGGAACAACGCAGGACACTAGCATGGGCAGCTTCGCAACCCTACCCTCATTAAGCATTTCGTCAAAGCCGGAGGCAACTCCATAAGCAAGAGTGTGGTTTGCTGATGGAATGAACACGTAATCTAGATGTAGAGGTCCCAACTCGTAACTGATGTCTTTATCTCCCCTCCATCGATCGGCAAATCCCGGAGAGACGTTGATGAGTTTCTTCTGTCTTGCGATTCTCGCAACAAGTTTGTAGGAGTCGTAGTAATGTTCGCCTTTGACAATAACATTTGCACCATACCTTTCTATTGCATCGATTTTCTCCCTCGGTGTGATCCTCGGCAGAAGCACCGTCGCCTTTGCCTTCATCCAATAAGCTAGGGATACACCAGCGTTGCCGCTTGAGATGACGATATAGCTTTTGTCCCAGCCGAACTTGTCGACCAGATAAAGCGTTTCTCGGTCTTTGTGGCTACCTGAGGGGTTGTTGCACTCAAGTTTCAAGATACAATCCAGGAAGTCATCGTAGACAGTCGAGGTCGGCTTAACCCTTGGCGTCCTTTCAGCATTCTTTCTCATGCAGCTTTTTCCAACCTACAAACAACACATTTACTTGCAAGACTTCTGGACTCAGGAAGTATCCATGAGATTAAGAAGATACAAATGCAATTAAAATATTCCTTAAGGCATTGCGGAGGTTACACGTTGACTAGAGTCGAGATTCACGATTTTCATCGTCTCTTGGTGATAGGAGTGGACAACGTTTCTCTGGCTGCCTCCGCAAAGAGAGCGGGCTATGAAGTTTTCGCGGTGGACTACTTCGGGGATCAAGACCTTAAACGTGTCTGCCGAGAAAGTCTATCAGCCATTAGGCAGAGCTCCGGGAAGGGCTGTGGATACTTGAGCAGCGATTTCAGCCCTGAAATTCTTCTACAGTTGGCGAAAGCCCTCCTGAAAAGATACGAGATAGATGCTGCCTTATTATCCTCAGGTCTAGACGACTCCTCAGACATCCTCTTTGAGCTCAATGAGCTGGTTCCCATACTTGGAAATCATCCCAGCAGCATTCACAAAACTCGTGACAAGACAGGGTTCTTCCGTGAACTGGATCGCCTAGGAGCATCTCACCCTGAGACGGCAGTCGTGGAAGATCTAGAAGAGGCTAGGAAAGAATCCAAGGATATCGGCTATCCTGTTGTCGTTAAACCCTCGGGTGGATTCGGTGGTGCGGGTGTGAGAAAAGCTGAAGATTCTCAACAGATGAAACGAGCGTTCAGAGAGGTTTCTCTCAAGGATGAGAAGGTCTTAATCCAAAAGTGGATCTCTGGAACCCACGCAAGTGCTTCTTTGGTCTCCTCTATGAACAGTGCTGTCACTTTGACGTTGAATGAACAGCTAATCGGAATGCAGGAACTCGGCCAAAGAGAGCATTTCGGATACTGCGGGAACGTCGTCCCTCTGTCGGCTCCCAAGAGAGTAACGGACAAGTGTAAGAGTGTAGTTGAGAGAATTGCAAGGCACTTCGGTCTCATCGGATCTAACGGTGTAGATCTAGTGATCTCGAAAGAAGGCATACCATATGTTATTGAAGTAAACCCGCGGTTTCAGGGGACAATGGAATGCGTTGAGAAGGTTCTCGGAATTAACATTGTTGAGGCCCATGTGAAAGCTTGTGTTCAAGGAGTCCTTCCAACGATGCCAAAGAAAACCTCAGTCTTTTGCGCTCGACTCATTTTGTTTGCCCCACAGCGTCTTCTCGCACCTGAGTTGAGCGCCTTTAGAGGAATTAGGGATATTCCTCTGCCTGGAGTTATCTTAGAAGCGGCCGAACCACTCTGTTCTCTTATAGTAGAGGGCTCGAACAAGGACTGCATGTTGCAAAAGGCAAGTGAGATAGTGGAATCAATCCGTAATTCCTGCAACTATACAACCGGTTAGTTAGTCCGATACTGGAAATGTGCACTTTAACAGATGTTTGAGTTTCCAAGGATATGCTTGATTTGCGGTCCAATCAACGTTACAATAAAGGTCGATAGCAACACTTTGAAAGGGGTGATTAGGGGTGCTGGAACCGTCCATATGGTGGTTAATAGCTCCGGTGTCCATCCAAAGAAGACCCGGTAGCCTTGGCATGGCACCAATATGAAGATTCTGAGGAGTACATCTGCTTCAAGGCCAAGAAAGGCACTTACCGCAAAGGGGGACAGCCGCCTGATCTCATCCGATCCTCTTATACTCAAGATGACACATAGAACTATGAGGATGGCATAAGCAAGGTAGCAATCCCACATCCCCCAGATTGGAAGATGTTTGGCGACGGGTGTAGCGAAGTAAGTCCCAAGCATAACGGTGTAGAAGGCAAAAAGCCTCTTCAATTGCCCGTTAAACGCGAATCCAGACATCATAGAGCCAACGGGCGCTCCTATGGTGAATATGAATTCGTATACTGTCTCCCTTGGAAAAAGCGAGTGTCCAATCATAACGGCTATCAAAGTGGAAACAAACCCATTATAGGGCCCAAGCACAATCCCTGCGATCGGGCTGATTAGAAAGATCCACCCAAACCACACTCCACCTGAGAAGCCGAGCGTCACCACACCATCGCAGACTACTCCAAGGGCCGCGAAAACGGCTATCAAAGATAGAGTTCTCCCCTCTATCCTCATAGTTCTCTGTTTACCTCTCTAGATTTGTCTCTCTGCATTAATACACATCAAGATATTAGGTCAAAAATGGCCTCAAGCAGAGAATCAACAATGAACTCTTCATTCACGAATTCTCCCTCAGGATTATTCAGCCCTCTACAACATGGAATAAGCTTCAGTACAATAAATTGAGAATTTATCTTGCAGAAGTCAAAAGGATAAAGCTTGCAGAGTGCCGGTCTGAAATCATAGATAGAACATTCATAAATGCCTTCCTCCAGTCCGGATTCCAGAAAAATACACGAGCCATCTTCCTTACCTTTCAGACTACCCAGAAAGGTCGGCCAGCCCTCAGACTCGCTTTTGAACGGTACAACAAACTCTCTCGCCTTGTAACCGCCCTGCGTTATACGTTTGATATCCTTTCGAGTGAGATTAGGTCCTCCCAGCTTGCAGCAGAAAGTGGCACATCTTCTACACTCAAATCGCAAATTCCCTTCGTAGACAGTGATGTTGAAAATCTGCTTATGATCGGAGTTTAAAATGATTCCTGCGATTTCTTCGTTGAGCTTCAAGCCGGACATCCTCAAAATCGCTTTACTGTTTTGAAGCGCTTTCATGCGGTCGTTTTTCTTTGCTGGCAGTCTCTCTCTCCAGGACAGTTTATTAATGTTATAGATAGACGATTAGACAAACGGTGTGAGTTAATAAGAAAACTGTGTTGCTAATGTTTAGATTAAGAGGATTCTTCGACAAGCCTCTCTGCTTCTCTGACCCAATTATTAGTAATCTTTGAAGAGATTCCCATATCCGCTGCCAATAGTGTAGCTGAACTCTTTGCCAAGTCTTGAGCTGTATCGATTCCAAGAGCTCTAAGCCTTTCTGCCCTCTTCGGGCCGATCCCCCTTACTTCTGTGATCCCTATCGGTGGATTCGTCGGTGGTTTTGCCGTTGTTTCAGGAATGGCTGCAGGTAGAGGCGTCGATGGTTTCGGTGCTGTCGGACGAGATGGCACCGGTGATATCATCTCTTCCGGTCTAACAACGTAGCCAGCTCCTGCAGAAACTAGGGCTAAGACTACTAAGACCGCTGTTGTGACCATGCTGATTAATGGGTCCATAACGAGATAGGCAGCATAATCGGTGGAGCCTGTGAAGACGATGGCTGCTAGGATGAAGCATATTATGGCAACGATGTATAATGCGTAGTCTGATCTCATATCATTTTCCTCTCATAGCCATTCGTGATATGAACTTAAATAACTTTCCAACAGTCCTATTTCGCCTCCTTCCTCTTTGTATAGGAAACCAGCAAGAAAGCGAGGACCGTTGTAGAAAACGAGAAAAGATTTTCAAGCGATTCAATCGTATAGACCTCCCCGAAATAGGATATCTAGAAAGTTTTAAGTGGAGTCTACTTCAACTTTTCAGGAGAGGGCTATCCGTGCGTGATAAGAGTTTGGGCATTCTTATGTTCATCGTCAGTGTGCTTGTCATGATTGGATACTTCGTTTGGCTTTTCTCTTGGTTGATCCTGCCACAGGACATCCTTATACTTGGAAAGCCGCTTGGCGATTGGGCATTGATCATCCCAGTCGGGATCATCGTCTACGCTTTCCTCTTCATCGTGGCATGGATCGGTTGGGCGATGGCTTCCACACCCCCACCTCTATCAGTCACCCAGAAAACGCCAGAAGAGAAAGAGGGAACTGAAGAGAAGGCATAAAAGAGAGGGTACCTCTCCACAAAGACTTCCAAATCTGTGACTGTAGTAGATAAAGCTGCTTTTAAAGCATAAGAGGTAGATGAGAGGTGCGAATACTGCTAGGAGCGGTTAGAGTTTGAGGCGTGAATATCCGACACAGCCAATTGTAGGTGTTGGGGCGCTCATTGTTTATGATGGCAGGATTGTTTTGGTGAGGAGAGGCGTTGATCCCGGAAAGGGTAGGTGGAGTATACCTGGAGGAGCAGTGAATCTTGGGGAGAAGGTTAGAGAGGCTGCTGTCCGAGAGGCGGAAGAGGAGTGTGACTTGAACATAGAGATAGCAGTCGATGGGCCCATGGATGTGGTTGACAGCATCTATAGAGATGACGCGGGAGGATTCCGATTTCACTACGTCTTGCTGCAGTTTCTGGCTAGACCTAGAGGAGGAAAATTGAAACCAGGTAGTGACGTGTTAGACGCCGAGTGGGTTCCGTTAGAAGCTGTGGAAACATATGATTTGACAAAATCCTTCCGCTCATTCTTCAATAGACATCGTCAAGAGCTAGAAGCNTTCGATCGTTAGCGAAAGACTCTGGTTCGTCACAATTCTGTGGAAAAATCTTAAATATAGCAACGTGTAAATTACGTAGCGTTAAGACGTCAAAATTACGTAGAGAGTTTACAATGAAATACAGAATTGTGATCGAGAGACCCTTCGGTCGGATCGAGTTAGAAGCTGAGAAGTTAGAGGAGATTCTGAATGAGTTGCGTTCCTTTCCAGAATGGATGAGTGTGATCGACCAGTCAATCTTAGAACGAGCCTTAGCTCCGGAACAAAGAGAGGAGTTGATGGGCGTCGTGGAGTCCACCGTTGATGGTCCAGCCATCATTGTGCCGCTGGAAAAGTTGACTTCTAAGGAGGCGATAGGCTTATTGTTGCATGCCTCTGGACCCGATGGTTTGGAGCCGAAAGAGGTGAGCAGACTGCTTTCTCTGAGCGGTATGAGCATGGCGGGATACGCCGCCAGAATGAGTGAGATGAAACGTGAAGGCATCCTTCTCAAAGAGGGGGACCTATACAGGCTTTCAGTCAGGGGGAGAAACTGGGTTGAGGAGATCATATCAAGACTACGAGGTTAAGAAGAGCGTTTCTAGAAGGCAAGAAGTCCATAAGTTGAAGCTTACGATCAAATATGGCTCTCTGGAATCAACATGCGAAGGATCAGCAGACGAGGTCTTGAAGTTTGTCTTCAATTTCATAAAGGACATATACCCCAACTACGAAATTGTCAGCGGACTAACCCTCACGGTGGATTTGGAGCCTCTTCTAAGGAGACTTAAAGGCGTTATATCGTTTCTTCCAAAGGGTCGACCCGTGATTCTAAAGGACACCGACGAACTTACGGACAGTGAATTGATTCTGACATATCTGGTTGCCGCCTACGCTGGAAACCAGATCGGTATGGCTGAGGATGACAATCTTTCCATGGCAGATCTGTTAGACAAGACAAGCAAGCCAGCTGGCACGGTGGCTGGTCGCCTGAGCGAGCTAGTGAGTGAACTGCATGTGGAGCGGGTGGGTCGTGGGAAGTACCGGGTAACCGCCTACGGAGTTAAGGAGTTTATGGAGGAGATTCTGCCTAGACTGGAGGAAGCCAAATGAAAGAGGAAAAATTGCTTGATTTAAAGAGATCGAATGGGCCAGAGGATATTGAGATTTACATAAAGTACGGCGGATTTGAAGAAGATTTCAAGGGCCCAGTAGATCAGGTGTTGCGAGCCCTAATATCCTCTCTGGACAAGATTTGCCCGGGCTTGGAAGTGTTATCCCGAGTGCGGTTGACTGTGGATTTACAAGAGCTCATAGAAGCGATAGAGGGTATAGTTGCCATCGCCCAAGGTGGTCCAATAGTGCTATCTGAGAAAAGGCTAANCGTTAAGGAACTGGTTGGACTAAACCTGCTAGGCGCCTTTGTCGGCTACAAANTCAACTNGTTTGACAAGCCCTCGCTATCACTGGATGAACTGGTGACCCTGACAGGCAAAAACAAAGGCAGTATAAGTCGCAGGATAACAACTCTCGTCAATGACCGCTGGGTAGAACGGCTAGAGCGAGGCGAGTATAGGATATCTACGTTGGGAATCAAGCACTTTGAGGATGAAATCCTTCCCAGCTTACGGGAAGAGAACCGATAAAAAATTCCCATGCACCATTGACGGTGCGGCGGGTCGCTAGGTCGGGATTCCCGGCTTTAGCGACAAACCGCTCTTAGGGGGTGTATAGCGGATGTTAGCCCACCGCACCCAGATTAAAAATGAGCCAAATTGCCTAATAAGTGGTTTGCTGAACAAACGTGCGACAACCTACCCACGTCTCTGTCTAGCTCTTAGAAATCTCATCCTAAATGAGGTTTCTAAGGACGCCCGCAAGGACTTCACGAGACTTCCAGAGATCGTTTCTGAGGTCAAAAGACAGCTAAACTTCTACCCTGCAGATCGTAGAATTGTCTACGCCAAGGTGGCTGGCGCCGATGCAGGCAGCCAGAGGGTTCCATTAGCCTCAAGGTGGTTCGCCGTTGTAACAGCCCTCATCTATCAGCTGCCGAATGCTAGAAGATACTTCACAAGCCCCGAAGTCATCAGACTTCCCTACCGCTTCTCAAGCGAGAGGTTCCACGAGATCGTGAGCGTCAGGCGTGAAACGAAGCTCTTCGAAACCTCAGCAAGCTTCCTGACGAAAAACGACGGCGTAGACCTAATGCTGATTGATGGCCCTCTCGCCTTCAGCAACTGGTGGGCCCGGAAGGGTGAGGAGCGAGACCGTCTTGCCCTGATTTCCTCGATAAACCTCCTGCTAAATCTGTGCGCCGAAAGAGGCGTTGCGGTTGCAGGGGTGGTTAAGAGGGCAACTGCCCGATATCTGATTCGTTACCTTGGACTGCAGGAGAAAACCTTCCTTCCAGACGCCTTTGTCCTGCTTCAGATATTGAAGGCTGGCGAGAGAACCAACATCTTCTCCCCTAAGAGGGCCTTGAGAAGGACTATGAGAGCTGCTCCATTTATGGATCTGATAGACTGTCATATCTATTCGTTTTACATGCGCACATCCTCAAATCGCCTCTTGCCACCCATCAGAATCGACGTCCCAGAATTCATGCTGAGCCATGTGGATGAGTTGGCCGGCTATTGCTATTCCACCGCTGTGCGTGACGGGATACCACTTCCTATCGTGAAGGCAGACGAGGAGGTCAAGGTGACGAAGAAGTTTGTCAATGAGGTTTACTCGGAGCTGATTCCCAGACTAGAGAGCAGCTTTGGTCCTTCCTTTGCCGCGGCGATGCGAGGAGGTTTAGGATGAGAATCGGATACAGCTTCAGCGTCACAGGCGACTACCCTTGTAATTCAATAATAGTAATCTTGGAGAGTGGATGTGAGATCGCTAAGGGCGACTTAGTATACATTGAACATCCGAAAAAGGGTTTGCCAGTGGTGTACCAGATCACAAAGGTATACTCTCACAAGGAGACCAGAGACTACGAAGAAGCGCTACTGAAGGAGGGAAGTGTGATCATGGATGAAGAAAGAACCACGGTGAGAGCCAGAGCCTACCAATGGGGCTGGATGGACGGCGAGGCTATCAGACCACTCAGGTATCCCCTACCCCCAAACACACCCGTCTTCAAGGCAGAGCCAAGAATAATCGAGGAGTTCACCAAGCCCTCCACAAAGTGGAAGATTCTACTCGGCGTCGATCCAAGCAGCAGTCTAGATGTGGAGCTCGACCTGTACTATCTCATTAGGCAATGCTGTCTCATATGCGGAGCCGTGGGCACAGGAAAGACAACAACGGCTATCTCCATGATCATGAGGTCAGCACAAGCTGAGCCCCCTGTCAAGTTCTTCATCGTCGACAAGGATGGCGAGTACAGCAGTCTGGAGATGGTGTTCGGAGAACAGGTGAAGAAGGTTCCTTGGTTATCCTTCTTTCGCAGTGACGATATACATCCGGAAGACCTCGTGAGCGAGTTCGGATGGCAGAGAGGATGGTGGACCTCCAAGATACTGATGAAAGCCCTAAGCTTCCTCGAAAACGTGGGGCAGCCACTCACCAAACGCAATCTCACCGAGGCGGTGAGAGCGGTCTCCGACGGGAGCGTGGGCTTTAGAAAATCCGAGGAGGACTTCGACAATTACAAGAAGCAAGTGGTAGAGGCGGTCAGATTCTCAAGGACGATTCCGAACGAGTATGTCAAAGCCTTAGATCCAGTTGATCTGCTGAAGCGATATAGAATAGTCATTATGGACCTTTCTCAGGGGCCTAACGGTTGGGTGCAGAAACACGTCGTGCTGACTCAAGTGTTGAGGAGGGTCTTCTATGAGGCTCTGGAGAACTCCGATTTCGGCTGTGTCATAGTTCTCGAAGAAGCGATGTATTATGCGCCCCAATGGACTCAGTTCTCGATAGGTGACAAAGACAGCAGGAGCAGACTACTCTCTGTGGTGAAAGAGATAGCCACCAACGGAGGACGAAACGGGGTAGGCCTATGGGCTGTAACTCAACGCCTAGCCACGGTGGACAAGACGGTGATAACCCAGTGTGCCAACAACACGATTTCCCACGCTCTAGAGGATATAGACAAGAGAAGACTACAGGAAGTGGTGGGAGAGCACTTCGTCGAACTTCTGGGATCTCTGCCGCAAGGAGAAGCCATCATGAAGGGTACCGCGCTGAAGTGCAAGTTCCCAATCTGGGTCAAGATCGAACCTGAGCTGAGACCTGCATCAGCAAAAGCTCCTCCAATGCTGAGATTCCAAGCGATGGCCATGAAAGAGAAAACATTAACACAAGAGATAATCGCCAAATAGAAATGCGAATTTTGCTCAGGCTATGCTTAAGTTAACCCTAGCTGTCTGGGAGACGGTTAAACCTCGCCCTACAAGAGTGATTTGCTCCTCCACTAACCTGCTGCTTCGCTCAATTTCTCTATCACGTCTTCCTCAACCCAGCCTTCGCCCTGCGCGGTAAGTTTCCACTCAGCCCTAGATGGGTCCGGCTTGAAAACGAGTCCCCGCTTCGTCATCTCGTTCAGGCGTGCCGGAACTTGGGCCTTGTTTCCGCTTAATTCGAGCAACCGACTGATCTCGGCTGCGGTGCGAGTTTTCTCCTCTGAAGCATACAAGGTAAGTCCGATGGTCTCATAATGTGTAAGTTTTTCACGAGTTGTGATGATGGGTCCTTCGGTCGTGAGTTCAACTAGGCCCTCCAGCTGCGACTTGATTGGCACAGTCAATCTTGCCGATATTAGGTTGTCTATCTCGCCTATGAATCTGGACGACATGGACCCGAGCAGATCGAGAATCTCCTGAGGGCTATCACCCTCGAGAACAACCTCACCGAAACCAGCCTTAATCCTCACCTGAATTTTACCCATATCAAACGTCTCCAATCAACTCAAACGCATATACCCGCTTGAAAACACATAAAGTAAACCGCCTTTTAGAGTTTATTTACTATATCAAATTAAACCGATTGTTCAATACGTCCGTTATAATTCTGAGAAATAAGAGCCCCGGGGCGCTCGACTACGTGCCGGGGTATCAAAAATCCCAATTTCTGAAATAATACGGGAAACCAAAATCGCTATATGTCTGGTTTCGTAAGTCTTAATTATGGGCTCAATAACCGTCCTAACGATCAGCGGGAAGACAGAAGATAAAGAAGACGTGGTTGAGATTGTTGAAGATGCGAGTGGCTATTTTCCAACGGATACGTGGGACGACATCATATACATTGGAAAGATCAGCCTGGAACACGACTTCAAAGTGGCGACAGGCAGAGAATCCTATGGAGCTTTTCTTTTTCAGAAGTTGATTAAGAGAATCAGAAAGGTAAGAGATTCCAACAGATTGATTAGTCTCCTGTTGGGGATAACGTCGGATCCCATAGTGGCCGTGCATCATTTTTTTGATAGAACAAATTTCAAGAGAGCGTTCTATCTGGTTCACGATTACGTGGATGAAAAGGCTGGAGTTGTCTCCCTATTTCAAGTTGAAGAGGAAACTTCAAGCAAACTGGTGGCTCACGGATTGGGCCACAACAGAGGCTTAAGCCATCATATTGAGCCTATCGACCTCATGTATTCCGAACTGCTGAAATCCCCCATACTACAAGTGGACGGTTTCTGTGAAGTTTGTCTACGCAAGTTGGCAAAAGACAGGACAGATGCATGCACACATTCACACTGACATCAAATTTACAGGCTAATCGACGACCTCAGCCAAACGCTTCTTCAAGGTCTCACTTACCATCTCAGCCTTAGCACGGCCTCTAACCCTCTCCATAACCATACCCATCAAGACCCCGAAGGCACCCATCCCCCGCTCCTCAACAAGGACCCTATTTTGCCTCACCAAATCGTCTATGATTGACAAAAGATCTTCCTCCGACAGCATAGTCAACCCCAAACCTTCGGTAGCCTCCTTTACATTTGAGTCCTCATGCCTTGAGAGCCAAGTCAAGATATCAGGTATCGCTTCCTTGGTTGTTTTCCCAGACCCGAGAAAACCAAACAGGTCTCTCAGTTGCTCATCCCTAAGATTATCTATTGGAACGCCATCACGCTTCAAGGCTTTCAAGGTCTCGGTTAACGCAACCGCTATAACGGTCGGCGATACGCTGGTCTTCTGGACAACATCTTCGAACAAACCAGCATGCTCCGAATTGAGAATCTGCTTGGTCAGCTTCCGATTAAGATCGTACTGTTTCATCAAACGATTCATCTTCTTTTCAGGCATCTCCGGTAGACTAGCACGTAGCTTTTCAAGATACTCCTCAGAAATCTGAATCGGCGGAACATCGGTCTCAGGATACATCCTGGCTGCTCCGGGTCTCGGTCGCATGTATCTGGTTGTTCCATCCGGATTAGCCGCACGGGTCTCTTCTGGAACCCCTTTCAAGGCTTCTCCTGCTCTCCTTATCACAGCCTTCAAGGAGTCAGTTGCGTTCTCCAGCGTGTCTGCAACGAAGACAACGGCGTCTTGTTCTTCCGCTTTCATAAGCTGCCTAAGGCGGTCAACTTCCTCATTCGTTATCCCATAGGCGGGAAGCTCGTCTGTATGAAAGATTCCCCCAACCCTGCCCCAAAAGCCAGCGACATCAGCCATCTCCCTTCCAAGCCGCATCCCAGGCGCAAGTTCTCTTCTAAGCAAACCAGCGAATTTGGGCAACTTCACGGCTAGTACTCGCT
>JGI2171J19970_10001507_pt1 | contig 13046 bp, 7 predicted proteins | sample DeeMarSWOR324_28_FD_19970 | JGI IMG/M metagenome (IMG submission 19970) | reverse complement strand
AAATGCGACTTGAACACCATTTTCTACGATATTTCAGATGTGTACGTCTACGGGGAAAATGTGAAAATGGCAAAGAGAGGACATGGTTCAGAGTTACCCCAGATTGGTATTGGACTGGCTGTGGAGGCACAGTACGGGATACCGTTATTCCACCAGATCTTTGATGGGAACGTCTTTGATGCAAAGACATTCCCCGTGATCTTGGCAAGACTGCAGGAGTTTGCACGAAAAAAATGTATTTTGGTCTTTGACAGGGGAGTTGCATCTCAGAAGAATGTTATAGATGCTGTAAACTCTGGATTTGATGTGACAGCCTGCATCGCCCTAAAAGGAAAGCTCAAAAAGAAAGCTTTGGAAGAATCAAAGCATTTGGATGTTGAACATATCGTGAACCTGTCTTCTCAATTCATATATGCCAAAGAAATTGAACCAGGACCAGTGTGGGGAATTAACATGAGAATCTTTGTCTGCTTGAATACATCCTTAAGAGAGCACATCCGCCAGAGAAGATACCATGAAATAACAGATGCCATAGAGAAGCTAAAAAAAGGAATAAAAATAAAAGATGGTCTGAAAAAATATATAAGAGTAAATGGAGATCCACAGATAGATTACGAAGCAGTGAGAAAGGGTGAAATGTGCGATGGGTTATACCTTCTCATAACCACCACAGATCTCCCCAAAGAAAAGGTGGTTAAAAAATACTTTGACAAGGATGTAATAGAAAAATCCTTTGAATCTTTAAAGACTACCTTATCAATACAACCGGTGAGACACTGGCTAACAGGGAGAGTCAAGGCCCACATCTTCATCTGTTATTTAGCCTATCTCCATTTATCCTGGATGAACATGCGTTTAAAAACCAATGGCATAACGATGAGCCCTGTAAAAGCCCTGGAAAACCTGGAAACGATCTACACAGTCAAGCTCACCGATGAAAAAGCTTCAGCAAGCACTACAAAAACAGTTCCCCTGACCAAAGAACAGGAAGCAATCTACAAAGCACTCAATTTGTTGTCATGAAAACAGGGGTAAGTTCAGGAAATTGAGATAACCACCCAAGAATTTGGCTCTTGTGCGATTTTTGAAGTGCGAGGTAACAACCCCAAACCAACAATTTGTGCACCTCACTGGGTAACATGAATCAATCGTTCATAAGAAAATAAAATAAAAAAATAAAAAAATGGATGGTTTTAGCGTCTTCTGTAAATTCCTGCAGCTCCAAACAATACCAGCAGTGACAGTAAGGCAGTTCCGAGACACTCACCTTCATTATCAACGGTAACGGTAACAGAATCAGTATCCTGGACTGAGCCGCCCACGATTCCCTCAGCTGTTACAGTGCTCTGTTGATCTTCTGCTTCCAGGGTGGTGTTCCAGCTGTACTGGAAGGGTTCTGTTGTATCTTCTGCCTTGAAGACACCGTTGATGTACCACTTCACAGAGGTACAGTTGCTGTCTGCAGCACAGGTGACAGTTCCGGAGACAGTTGATCCGTTGGTGGGGTTGGTAATGGTCACCTCGTAGTCGGGAACGTTGTCCACGTAAACCGTAATTTCGTGGTCGTCTGCGAAGGTGCCAAGCACATAACCGTCAACTCTTATGGTGTGGTTACCTTCTGAGTATGTGGTGGTGTTCCAGCTCCATGAGAAGGGTGCTGTGGAATCGGTGTACTTCCATGTGCCGTCAATGTAGAACTGTACTTCGTCGATGTCTCCTGTGTAGGATACGGTGATATTGACTGTTCCCAAGACGGTTTGTCCGTTGGACGGGTAGGTAATGGTCACTGTGTCAAATCCATCACCTCTCTTGGTCAGACAAGGTGTCTCAGGATCTCCCATCAGGTTTCTCTCGTAGTAACACCATCTGTAGGTGCTGTTGCTGCTGGCAGAAGATGCCATGTAGTATCTTGCCCTGTCTCGTAATTCACCGAGTTTCTCGTATCCATCGCTCCAGCACGCTCTGACTTCCATCTCACAGAACTCACCAGAGTACTGGCATGCATTGAGCGTGGAGAACCAGCCGTAGTTGTCGTTGTAGATGGCACCAATAGCGCCACAGTCAGCCTTGACATATTCTTCTGCCAAACAGTCACTGGCTTCAAATTCTCCGCTAATACAGGCAACACTGGTAGTCCATGGGAAGAATGTGTTGGTAAAGCTGGAACAATTTGAGTTGCTCCAATTTACTGTACCGCCGACTTCGTAGTTGATGTGGTAAAGCGTAGTATTACCGTGTCCAATGTGGACTACCACAATTGGGCCAGCATTAAATGCGTTTCTCCACTTAGTCTGTGTGACAGTGCCGTTCTCTTCAAAGAGATAGTCTATGTAGTAGCCACCGGGTATCCAATCATCACAGTTGTAGGCTAAACATCTGGAATCAGGGCTGTTACCAGGCTGCACTCTTGACTGGTGGAAGCAGACTCTCTCAGGCTTGTCCATTTGTTCGTAGGCTATAACCTTGTTGACGAATGCTGTAGCTTGTGTGGTGTTGTCCACTGGAGCTCGGCCTACAGCGACCTCTGCATACCAGTCTTGTTCACCAGGCTCACCATATCTGCTGTCGCCATCGTTGTTCCAGTTACCGTCCAAGTGCCCGTAGTACATGTCAGCTGCCATGTCAGAATCAGTGTATCCGCCAGTTGATACGTAGAATCCTCTGTATGGTACAACGCCAGTGTCTCCACCGAGTAAGACATATTTTGTACCATTGTTGGTGTACTTGTCAATGATGAAGTTCCGAATCCTATCCTGATTGTCTACACCTGTGTAGTTGTTGTAGATCCAGGTTGTATCGTAAACAGAAGCGCCGTTGACGTAACTTGCCTTGTGGGTGGCTAATGTCTGGAAGGTGGACTTCAGTGTGCTGCTGGTGATGATAATGTACGTTTCAGTTGCCAGTGGGGTTCCTCCACCATCATAGGTTGAAGTCACCTCAGGGTTGTCTACTATACCGGCAACATCTGCCTTGTCAGCAGCTAACCCTCTGTACAATTTGTTCTTCATACCCTTGCCGAACTGTACATCAACAGTCAGCTTCTCATAGAATTTCACTGTACCAGATTTTGGCATGTACTGCACAGGATACAAGTGGATGTTCAGGATGGCATACCCTCTGAAATACTCAACACCAATAATGTCGAAGAGTTTAGTGGGGTATAGGTTGTTAGAGCCATAGGTTGCTTCATTCTTACCAACTTTCACCGGTTCATCACTAAAGGTGCAGGGTGGCTGACCCCATGGTAGGTCAAAGCCCTTCTGAACGATGGGCTTACCGTGCTTCACCTTGACATCCTTTAATTCTGCACCTGCTGGCAACAGAATTGTAGCAGCCTTGTAGGGTACTAATGGCTCTCCAGGTATTTCCAGAATCATTGTGTCCTTTATCATCCACTGACCGTTTATCATGACAGGTTCGAATACGTAGTCTACACCGAAGTTATCGTTCTTAGAATAGACTGCAGAAATGCTCAGTGTTAGCATTGCTACCAATGCTAGTATCGTCACTTTTCTACCTTTCAACTCTTTCACCTCCTGTAAGTTGATATGTATGAGTGTGCATACGTGCTTATAAACTTTTCGGTCATTATCTACTTTTATGTAGGAGTTTCTCACATATGGTGTATCACAGCCTTAATGCAATTATGTATAATTCATATAGTAGCACGGTGTTTGCTATTTTTAATATAAAAGGAAAATAAATTACATATATCTTAAAATATACTTCATAGATTTACTTATTATGTATATGATTAAAATTTTTGATTTAAAATGCAAGAAATATGTTGGATGAAGTTTTGAGATGCAGTAAAATCTTGTGTATTCTCTAATCGTTGTCTTGTTTTACGGATAATCACTAAATGCTCAAAAAGCTTTCAGAACACTTCTGACTTCATGTAATTGTGATGATGCAGGTGCACCGGGAGGCATAGGGACTCTGCTAAACTGCGAAATATCTGTGTAAGCTGTTCAGGTGACAGACGTCAAGAATTTAGAAAGTACCAAAATCGTGGAGTATTCTCTCATAAATCTCTTTTTCTGTGCTCGTACTTTTTTTAAATAGTTTCTCTACAATTAACTCTGGTGTAGATTTCCCAAGCTTACCGAAGACGGGCTGCCTGTCCACGATTAACTCTAAATGTTCATCCAGTCCAGTAGCCTCGATGCCATCTATGCGCGCTCTGGTCAATTGTGAAATCTCCTTTCCTAGATGGGTGACTAAAACAGATAAGGTATTCTCGTTCTGGGCCAAGAAATTCAAAAAGGAAGCAATGATCTTGGCTGCAGAACCCGGTTCTGTTATCGCTTCCAGCTCATCAATGAGGACCAGTTTCTTGGTTTGTGACAAAGCCAAAGGGACTAACTTGGTGATAGTGCTCTCAAAAGCCCCCGCATCCTGGGATTTGGGTTTTCTTAAATACAGAATCTCCTCACATAAAGGACAGTAAAACTCCTCTGCTGGTACGTAAAAGCCCATTTGTGCCAGAATCTGCAGGTGCAGTACAGTCTCCAAAAGAGTGGTTTTCCCACCAGAGTTGGCTCCAGTTAGCACTGCAATCCGGTCGGAGGATGCAAATTCATGGGGTGTTGCACCAACCTTGTAATGAACTGGCTGCGGGTTTCTTACCATGATGTTCAATCCATTGGTGAAACTCAAGCCATTATCCACGAAGTGAGGAGCAGTCATATTATAGTCAGTAAAAACCCTTCCTAGTGCTGTTCGAAAATCCAGTTCATGCATGTCTCTCTCTTTCTCTTGTATGTACTCCCAGTACTGACCAATGCGGGCTGCATCTCTTCGGGCTTTAAACCCCTTTAATGATTCTGTCTTTCGTATTTCGTCCTTTAAGTGCTCAATTCTATTGTGATCTGCCTCAATAGGGTAAGTTAACTCTAACGAGAAGACTTCTGCCTGCATGTGTATTTTTTCTGTTAATTCTCTGTTCGCTTCTGCAATCAATTCATCATACAATGAGACCACTGCATCAGGAATGGACCTCTTCAAAGCCTGTACAGGATCTGTATGCATGTGCTGCATCATGGTTAAGATTTCATTCCCCCTTAGTTCGATCTGCTGCTTTTGCATAGCTTCATCAAATTTTTGGTTGACAGTTCTTTCTAGTTCAACTACTATCTTGTCAATGTCAACTTCTTCGTATGTGGCCCCTTCTCTCAACCTCACAAGGGTATCACGGATCTCTTTGAGCTTTCCATCGTTGCCCTGTAAAATTTCAGAGATTTCCCACATCAATAAAATAGTCTTTTCATTCTGGGTGAACTTCTCAATCTGTAACTCCGGCAACACTTTCTCGAGAGAAAAGTCATCAAAGAGCATTTGAAAATCAGAATGTTCCAGTAGATACTCGTACAATACAGATTCTCCTGCGTAAACGTAGAAAACTAAAGGATACTGTTCTAAATCAGAAATATCTGCGGGATCTTCAATTAGTAAAACATCGCAGTAGTCATTTTTTAATTCAGTGTAAACCTCAACAAGGTCGGTGGCAATCACTCTGTCACGAAATTTTCTCTTCTTGGGCAATATCAACGGTTTCAAATGACGTAACCTCTCCAGAAGGTTTTGTAACTGTTCTCCTGTTAATCCTCGGACAAATTCTAAAGCTTTCTCAGAATACAATAATCTCTTCTCAATAATTGCTGAATTGGTTACAGGGTAGTACACTAAAAACCTGTTCTTCCCATTCTGAGTACACGGATATTCCTGTAGCAACTGGAGTATGTCCTCGTACACTACCTGCGCATCATCAGAGAGTATGTCCTGGAAGACCTCCCCTGTTTTCAACTCGTACGCCTTTCTCAAAATGCTTAAGGCTGTCTTCTTTCCTAATCCTGGAACTTCTAACAGCTTTTCAATTTCCAGGTTTTCCACAATTGTTTCTGCTTTATCCCCGTAGTATTCTCTAATTCTTTGAGCCATACTACTAGATGTAACCTCTTCCAACATGTGATCAAACCGGTCTCAAATCAATAATATCTGCATCTATGCGGGCTGACAGCCCGTTCATGATGAGTAAGTTGTCTTCTACAGCAATTAGTTCTGCCACCTCAATTCCTAAGGGGTTGGGCCTTCCCGTGTATGAGGTGGCAAACACTCCTTTTTCCTCGTAAAAGGGCTTTCCTTCAGGGCGAGAAACCCAGTACACCACCAGTAGTTTATCCAGGGTTTCAACGCCTGTTAGCTCGGACTGGTACTCCTTGTCTATTAACAGCTTGGTGGTATTCCCTTCAATTTCTATGACTTTTCCGATAGATGTTAACTCCATTCAATCACTTCCCTAAAATTTCGTGCAACCTGGCCAGATCATCTGCTTCATCCACACTTTTATCTTCCCTGAAGCGAGCCACTCTCGGAAATCGCAGCGCGTACCCGGACTCGTAATTAGGGGACTTCTGAATTTCTTCATACGCGACCTCCACCACCAAGTTGGGTACGAGTTTGACAGTCTTTCCTTTCTGTTCAGTAATATAAGGTTTGAGCTTCTCAGTGAACTCCTTGAAGGTATCATCTGTTATACCTGTGCCCACCTTGCCAATCTCCAAAAAGTTCCCGTACTCATCGCGGATTCCCAGCAGAAAGGAGGCCAACCAGTGGGCCCTCCTTCCTTCCCCCCAGTCAGCACCAATGATCACCAAGTCCAGATTCTCCAACGTTTGTTTGATCTTCAACCACTTCTTTCCTCTGGCCCCCGGCTGGTATACTGATTGCACATCTTTAATCATCAATCCCTCGTGACCAATATCTATACTGTGTTCAAAAAATTTCTGGGCCTCTTCCACGCTTTCTGTTATTAAAACCTGTGAGAGTTCTGCCCCTTCTGTATTTGTGACAATCTCTTCCAGGGCTTTTCTCCTCTCTGTAAAGGGCAGATCAATCAGTGATCTGTTTCTGTATAACACGTCAAAGTAGTAAATCTTTAAGGGGATCTTCTCTATCATTTCTATAATATCGTACTTCCTTCTCAACCTGCGCAGCACATACTGGAAGGGTCTTGGATGCTCGTTCTCTGTGGCTACAATCTCTCCTTCTACAATGACATCTCCTGAAATGCTCTTTCGTACTGATTCCACCAAATCTGGTAGAGCAGCAGTGATGTCTTCTAACCGTCTGGAAAAGATTTTGGTCTTCTTTCCTTTTTTGTGGATTTGCGCTCTGGATCCATCGTATTTAATTTCACAGGACAAGACGGACATTCTCTCTTTTGCTTCCTGTAAACTGCTCACCTGGGCCAGCATGAACTTGATAGGTTTAAAAAAAGTGATATCCAATTCAGTTAAATCTTTTGGATTCTTCTTTGCAGTTTTTGCTACTAACCCCAAATCATTGGTCAACATGTACGCTCTCTCCACCTGAGATGGTTCACAGCCAAAGCTTAAAGCGATAGCATCTCTCACTGTCCCCTCACCAATGCCAGTGCGCATGGTGCCTAAGACGATTCTCACTAAATACCTGGTTTCCTCTCCATTTGCAGAAGAAAACAAATTAGATAAATATTTCAACTTTTTCTCCTGAGATCTTGCCCCTGAGAATTCACTTATTCTATTCAAAATCTCGTACACGTATTCAACAGACAGGCTTTCTCTGAATAGGATGACCTGTTTTTTCTCGTTGATTGCTTTCTCGCAAGCTTTTCCTATGTCGCCTTCTTCTCTGATGTAGTCCTCAATGACTGGTTCAGGAACGCCGGAAACAGTAGAAATCACCCGGATGACCAACTTGGTTCCCACTCCCAGTTCGCGATTCATCCAGTCAGGGAAGACTTTTCCCAGTAAAAAGTATACGACAACATCTAATATTTCTGCAGGAGTTTCTTTTAAAAATTCTGAAGTAATATCTGTCATTTCCAGCCGTTTTGTCGTATCTTCTAACGATTTGTAAACGCTTATGAGTCTGGAAAATTCCATGAGAAAAGTAAGAAAAGGATTCATATAAAGGTTTGTGTGCATTTGTGTAATGGGCAGTCATTGGTTTTCTTCTATTTTGAGTCCCTGAATTGGGTTTCATACTTAATAAATGACCTTTGCTCCTGAAATTATATTCTATTTGTATTCTTAAGGAAATAACATGTTATCAATCAAAAAAATTAGAATATTCATAGAATTTAGAAAAAAAGGAAAGAAAAAAATTAGTTTAGCGTCTTCTTAGAATTCCCGCATATCCAAACAGCACGAACAATAACAATATAGTCGTTCCAAGACAAGGGTCAGATCCAATGTTGCAGGTGACAGTATCCGTGGCCTTAACATTGTCCTCATCGCCAAAGCAGAACCCATCAGCTCTGACAGTGTGGCTTCCATCGGAATACTGCGTGGTGTCCCAGCTGTACTGGAAGGGTGCTGCTGTATCTTCGTACACGAATACATCATCAATGTACCATCTTATGAAGTCACAGTTGCTTTCTGCGGTGCACGTAACGGTACCTGAAACAGTCTCACCCTCTGATGGGTTGGTGATGGTGACATAGCAGTCCTTGGTAATTGTAACTGAGTCAGTATCCTCGCACACTCCACGACAGTAGCCCTCTGCCGTGATGGTAATATTACTACCATCTGGATAGTCGCAGGCGTAGAAGCTGTACTCGAATGGCGGGGTGGTATCTGTGTACTTATATACGCCATCAATGTAGAACCTGACCTCGTCGATGCATCCTTCAGTCTCTACTGTAACGTTGACCGTACAGCAAACAATTTCTCCGTCACTGGGGCTGGTGATAGTAACGGGGTCGGTGACGCAGTCCACGTAAACCGTAACTGAATCTGTATCCGCTTCTACACCCAAGCAGTAGCCTATCACCGAGATAGTCATGTTCTCGTCCTCTTTGAGAGCACAGGGGTCAAAGTAACACTCGAATGGTGCTGTGGTATCTGTGTACATGAGTACACCGTCAACGTAGAACTCAACCGTGTCAATGCACCCTGTTGTGAATGTGGTGACAGTGATCGGTCCACTGACATTTTGTCCGTCGGACGGGTAAGTAATGGTGACTGTTCCTCCTCCATTGCATATTCTCTTGGTCAGACAGGGTGTCTCAGGGTCTCCCACAAGGTTTCTCTCGTAGAAGCACCATCTGTAGTAAGAGTTGCTCTGCGCAGAACCTGCCAGGTAACTCCTTGCCTTGTTCAGCATGTCACCGAGTTTCTCATATCCGTCACTCCAACACGCTCTGACCTCCACCTCACAGAACTCACCAGAGTACTTACACGCGTCATCAGTGGAGAACCAGCCGTAGTTGTCGTTATAGATGGCTGCAATAGCTCCATTATTAGCATCCATGACATAGGCTTCAGCCAGACAGTCGTTGGCTTCGATCTCTCCAGTGATGCAGGCAACACTGGTGGTCCACGGGAAGAACGTATTGGTCAAGCTGGGAACATCTGAATTGTACCAGGATACTGTACCGCCGAGTTCGTAGTTGATGTGGTAAATGTCAGTGGTACCGTGTCCAATGTGGACTACTACAATTGGGTCAGCAGCCCATGCGTTTATCCAGACAGTCTTTGAAACTGTACCATTCTCTTCAAACAGATAGTCTATGTAGTAGCTTCCAGGTATGTAGTCATCACAGTTCCAGGCTAAACATCTGGCATCAGGGTTGTTGCCAGCCTGCACTCTGGACTGGTGGAAGCAGACTCTCTCAGGCTTGTCCATCTGTTCGTAGGCTATAACCTTGTTGACGAAGTTTTGGGCTTCTGTGACAGTCTGACACGGTGCTCGGCCAACAGCGACCTCTGCATAAAAGTCCACATTGTCGTTGGTCTCACCATATCTGCTGTCACCATCTGCATTGTGGCTGCCGTCCAAGTGGGCAAAGTACATGTCAGCTAACATGTCAGAATCAGTGTATCCACCTGTGCTCACGTAGAACCCTCTATATGGTACAACACCAGTGTCTCCACCGATCAGAACGTACTTTGTACCGTTGTTGGTGTACTTGTCTATGATGAAGTTTCTGATCTTCTCCTGGTTGTCTACACCTGAGTAGTTGGAAGTAATCCAGGATACAGTGTACACACCAGTTCCGTCAACGAAATTAGCCTTCCAGTCGGCTAACTGCTGAAATGTGGACTGCATCGTGGTATTGGTAATAATGATGTACTCCTCAGTTGCCAGTGGAGCTGGTCCATCCTCATAGGTTCCCACTACTTCAGGGTTGTCCACTATACTTACAATATCTGTCTTGTCACCCTTTAACCCTCTGTACAGCTTGTTCTTCATTTTCTTGCCGAACTTCACTTCAACAGTCAGCCTCTCATAGAAGTGCACTGTTTGAGATTTTGGCATGTACTGGACAGGATACAGGTGGATTTGCAGGATGCTGAATCCCCTAAAGCGCTCTACACCAACAATATCGAACAGTTTGCTGGGGTATAGATTATCAGAACTATAGGTCTTCTCGTTCTTGCCGACTTTCACCGGTTCATCACTGAAGGTGCAGGGTGGTTGACCCCATGGGAGTTCAAAGCCCTTCTGGACTATTGGTTTACCATGTTTTACCTTGACATCCTTTACTACTGCACCTGCTGGAAGCAGAATTTGAGCAGGCCTGTAAGGTATCAATGGCTCTCCTTGTACATTTAAAACCATTGTATCTTTTATCATCCACTGACCGTTCACCATGACAGGCTCAAATACGTAGTCTACACCGAAGTTGTCGTTCTTAGAAAAAGCTGCAGAAATGCTTAAGCTCAACAGCATTACCAGGACAAATAGTGTTGTTTTTCTACCTTTCAGCTTTCTCACCTCCTATGTACGTTAGTACATACATACAATTTCCTCTCTCTACTTATAAAGATTTCGAATCTATTTCGTATGTATGTAGAAATGAAAGATAAAATGCTATTTAATAACATTTCAAATATCATAAATGTTTTCAAATAATAATACTCACAAGTGTATGGAACATAGATGCAATTAAACGGAATATGAATGATAGATATATATGGAATGAGACTACTTACCGTCTATTACCCACCAAATGTTATCTTCCTTTTCTCAACTTTCTTTCTTTTCTCTCTTGGTACACAGTATAACTGCTAGAAAGGTATTTAAAGCATTGCCTTGTAACCAATTCTATGAGAAGAGGACTCCTATCACTCATCGTTTTCTGTCTATCCCTGGTACTGTGTGCTGCTATTTTGATTGTGTTTCAGAGGATTGATCAGCAGGAGCATGTGGACACTGTGGAGCAAATTGAGGCACCCTGCGAAAAAGAGGAAATTGGAGATGTATCAGATATAGTCTCCATAGAAGTTGATGCTGTTCCAGAAGACTGGGATTCTGACTCAGAAAACGATGGATTTGTGATCTACATAACGTTCTACGACAAACATGGCGGCACTGTACAGTTTAAGGATATAGAATACACTATACGAGTCAAGATCTTTAAAGCAGAAGTAGATCCAAATGGTAACATGGTAAAGGGCGAGCTTTTGCATGACTTTTGCTGTCCTCCTGTGAGAATGACCAGCAGCTCTGATGTGAGTAGACCTCAAGGTGGAATTGAGATTTATTTGAGGCTTTCAGATTATGCTGGCGAATGGGGAATGATAGAAGTGGAAGTAGAAATACCTGAAGTAGGCACATTCAGTGCTGTGGATGAAGAAGTACCATTATCGTTATGAACAAAGTTGTCTTGGCAATGACTTTTCTATATTTTATATTTGAATGATAAATAAAAGACATATGAAAATTGCGAATAATGCAGAATAAACGTCTAGTAGTTGGTATTCCATTTTGTTACACGTGTAACAACTTTCTGATTATTCTCATCCAGAATGTAAGACCACTATAATAGAAAATTACACAACACAGATGAAATGAGTATATCTATAATGTTGCCATCTTTTTGACAGGTGGAGCATTTTATGACGTTATAGAGATATGAGATGTTCAGGTCTTTCAGGATGAACTCTGTAGCAGATAGAACGAATCGAAATCCTTAAAAACTTAGAATGTCTTCACTTAATATAGAGAAGTTCCCATAGCGGAACGAGGCAAATAAAAGAATTGGGAGGTAATAACATGACACACAATTCGAGATGCGCAAATGCCAAAGGCCCCAAATGTGAATGTAGTTGTGGAGGTAAATGGCACGGCACAGGAGTGACACTTCCTCTGCCCCCACCATACTTTGGGACACCATCTCTTTGGATACCATCGACTAAATCCAGATACCTGTGCATACCAATGGGTGGAACAGTGGCACAGATGATTAGACAATTTCTAGGCGAGAAATTCACGTGTACATGTGGTCACACAATAAAGATCAAAGAGTTCATAGGCTATCCTGATAAGTATGGTTATCCAGATGGAAGCGGACACACATGGGAAATATATATAATCTGCCCAAATTGTAAACGTTGGTGGATCATGGGGGAGATACCTATAAGACGTTCCATACGTCTTATTCCAGAAGCCAAAAGGCTTCCTATTGTTTTGAAGAGCTATGTAGAAGAGTGCGTGCCTCAGTTTGAATTGCAGGAGGAGGATGGCTACTTTCTGTTAATTTCCAGAGACTGTCCCCTGAGCCAAGGGATTACATCAAAGACACCAACGTGTGGTGAAATCGCAAGCGCGTTGGAGTACTGCGTAGAGTGGATCACAGGACAGAAACATGAAGTCAAAGAGATCGAGTGCAAAGCAACGGGGCATCCTGCTGACGTGTTCATGGTAGAAGAAGCAGCTACAGTCTAGCCAGAAAATGTTGGTTACTGGTGTTACTCCAGACCATAAAGGAATCAAATCCACCAGATCCACCATGTTTGACCATATCCTTCTTGAGAGCAAAGAAACGAGACAGACGAGAGTTGTCGGGATGCACATCAAGGTAAGAATCCTGACACTCTCTTTGATTTTTGCACCTGAAAACAGGAAAATATAAGAATTCACATGCGAATTTCCTTGTATTGATCGAACAATTTTCCTATGTTACATCTCTAAGAAACCTTTTCCGGTTCTTCATCAGACCCTCTTTGATTGGGGGTTGATTTTTTGTGGTATTTTTTTGAGGAGAAGGGTAAGCTTCT
>JGI2171J19970_10001502_pt1 | contig 13072 bp, 5 predicted proteins | sample DeeMarSWOR324_28_FD_19970 | JGI IMG/M metagenome (IMG submission 19970) | reverse complement strand
AGCAAGCGCTCCCTCGTAAGATATCCCGGAGAAAAAAATCCAAAGAATGTTATATGATGTGGCTTCTATCTCAGCACGAGCTCGTGCTCCCTCAGGTCCATACATAGCTTCCCATTCAGCATATCTGCCCGAGACATGCTGGTCAACATGAATACATTCATGGCCTACTATATGAAAGAGTCTATTTGCTTCTATGTGCGGTGAGAGATCCAAGTACATTTCAAGTGAACCAGTATCTTTTATCAGAAATGTTTCTCCTGTTGAATCAGATAGAGGGAAATGATACAAAGTTACATAGACTGTAATTGGCATTCCATTAACTGTGAATTGAATATGGCCAATACGGAGAGGTTTTGCACCTGGGTCTTCAGCCCATGCAGCAATTTCATCTTCAGTTACGTAATACGTAATATCACTCATATCTACATCATACCCGAAAACCTGGAGGAGCAACACGACAGCTTCCAAGTACTTGCGCTTATCTAACAATGATTGAATCTCTTCTTGACTAGTGATCACATTGCCATCGGCATCGTATGCTACCCAACCACGACTTCCAGTTTCAAAGAACCTAACACATGTTCCTGTTTTAACGTCGCACATTCTACCTGTTGTTAATCCTGCAGGATCAACAAACTTCATTGGATTATTGAGACAGTAGGTATATCGATTCAGTGATTGTGGGAGAGCTTTTTTGCCGAGTAGTGGATCTTTAGTAATGAACCTCCCCACTTCGGAATCGTAGTAACGGGCACCATAGTAGTAAAGACCAGTCGAATCTTTTTCTTTTCCCGTGTAAAGGTAGGATTCCTCTCCATTCGGTGTGCTTTCGCCAAAGGGTTCAAAGTTCACATCTGTGACTATAGTTTTTGATTGATCTGTTATTAATCTGGTAGATCCTAGATGGTCAGTATGGTAGTAGAAGGTGTGAGATTCACTGTTGATTGTTGTTCTCTTTGCTAGTCTTCCTGTGGGTCCGTAGATGTATGTAGCTGTACCAGTAAAGTTCTCTTCGTATAGAACATTTATACCAGAGTATACGTAGGTAGTGGTTACACCATTTTCTGTGACTTGGATTCTTCTACCACCACCATCGTAGACGTATTCCCCGAGGGTTTCAGAATTCTTCTCCACTTTGGTTAGTCTGTCAGCATAATCGTACGTGTACACCCAGGTGTCAGTTCCTTTGGTTTTTTGGGTTCTGTTCCCGTTGGAATCGTAGGTGAAGGAGGTACCATCTGATAACGCTGTTACTTGGTTGACTGTATTAACGGTGTATGTGACTCCATCTTTGGCAGTTCTGTTCCCTGCTTTATCGTAGGAGTAGGTGTGAGACCACAATGTGGAACTGGCAGATACTAACCGATCCAACCCGTCGTAACTGTAAGATTCTGTCTGTGAATGCCAGTCAGAATTAGTGTCTCTCCAGCCATTTACCAACTGGGTAATGTTACTGTGGCTGTCATAGGTGTAATCCAAATCTAAAAAGGATGTTTCACCATCTTTGACATCAATAGTTACTGCTCTGCCCCTTGAGTCGTAGGCGAAGGTAGCTCTCAAATCATTCCCGTAGTCAAATTGGGTGAGCAAGCTCTCACTGTTGTAGTGCACATTGTCCATGAGTACTTCATCGTTTACACCATCTATGTAGCGTTTGATCTCTGTTGCCCGATTCAAATCATCATAGGAATAGAGAACCTCTGTGCTGTCAGGGTAGGTTAACGTGGTTAACCTACCGGCTGTATCATACTGGTATGAGACTGTGTAGGTACTTGTTGAAATATGCCGTGTTTCTGTAACTAATCGATTCCAGCAATCATATTGGTATTCAGCGTAGTCTCCCTGATTTGGGGAATTGTCATCCATTCTTGTCCTATTACTGTTCAAATCGTAAGTGAAAGAAACGGTAGATTGATCTTGGTATTCAATTTGTGTTAATCGGGAGAGGGTATCGTATGATAACTGGGTTTGAAATCCATTTGCATCTGTATAAGACGTAATATTACCTACATTATCGTATGCAAACTCTTCGTATTCAGAATCTGGGTAGGTGATTTGCGTCAATCCAAAGAGAGAACCGTAAGTATAGCTGGTAGTCCTGTTTTCAGCATCAGTAAACGAAATCAAATGGCTGACTTCATCATACTGATAGGTAGTTACAGCAAATGAATTGGTCTCGTACTCTTCTTCCACTTTTGTTAATCGGGAGAGCCAATCAAACCATAAGATTCTGTCGTATCCGAGCCCATCAATGAAGGTCACTTTATTGTTGGTATCATCGTATGAATAAGTAACGGTAGAAGAATCTGGAAACGAAATCTGAGTGGGCCGACCCAAAAAGTCGTATGTGTATACTGTCGTGTGATTCCCCGGGTCTGTTACTGTCAAAACTCGATCACTGTAATTATATGTGTACGATTCTGTCGCATATAAGGTACCTGATCCAAATTCACCAGTGTACACCTTGAGAGCAGTTAGTCTGCCCAGTTTGTCATACTCTTTAACGATGTAGTGTCCCAATGGATCAATGATGGCGACTGTTCTGTTTTCACAATCGTAGACAGCCTCCATGTACGATCTTTGTGACTGACCGGGCAACAATGGAAGTTCCTTTTTAATAATTCTCCCTAAAAGATCATACGTGTATAGAGTATCGTATCCTGAACCTGCGACTCCCTTGGGTTCTTGTATCGAGGTGATCCATCCCCTGTAATAGTCGTAAGTGACCCTCGTGGAGATTGTGTCGTTCCCAACAGTTGCAGAGACTTCTGTCAGGTATGCAAAAGAGTACTCAGAGGAATAAGTGAATGCAGCAGTATTGGACTCAGCATCAGTAATTGAGGTGACATTCCCGTAGGTATCGTACTGTATGCTGGCAGTATATACGTAAGGATTATTATCAACTGGAACGTATAAAGTCCATGAGAACTTGGTTTTTTCAGAAGATGATTCAGAAAAGTACAGCGTATGTGACCCATTAGTGAGGGGAACAGTTTTCTGGACTGTAGTATTCTTTAAGTTGGAAGTAATGATAATCCAGTCAGAATTATCAAGATTATATTTTGCTTGTACCGGGTACGCTTTCCAGTTGGTAGTCACAGTAAAGGAAGTAGAAGACTGACCAAATCCAGGATTTTTAGTGTAACTCTGGTACCCTAGAGTCCCAGGGTAATGGGTAAAGGGACCAATTGATTGGTACCCTCCATCATATTCGCCATGAACGAAACATGACCAGTGGACAGTATAGTACTGACCTGACCATCCACTGCCAGAAGACAGCCAACCACATACCATACACCCAGGAGATGGACAGTTGGTGGAGTGACTTTCCTGATAGGTATCATCAGATGGTAACCCAGTAATCTGTAAGACTCCATTCCCTGCCACAGTGTGTCCTGTCAAATCGATGGGGAAAGAAGTATCACCAGTTTTCTCGTTGAAAGTTCCCGAGAACGTGAGATACGTAGTGGAATTTCCAAAAACATTATTGAGTTGCGTAAGATGGGCTTCTGAATCATACGCTGCATAAATCTCTTCAACATAGGTGTCATCCTGCTTTTCTGCCATACCTAACAGGATATTGTGGACAGAGCTGGGTACACTGTTACTAGAAAAGGCATTGGTAAACATTCTGACTACAGTACCAGTATTGTCCACAAAGAATCCTGATGTGGATGTATTGGCATAAGAAAAGAACACTTCATGTCCTTCTGCATTCTTGGTGTAGATTACATTCCCCCAATCATCATAGGCAAAATAGGTAGTGAAGGACAAGTTGGAGCCATCGTAGTACACTTTTTCCTCTGTAATCTCATTTCGAGAATTGAATGTGTAAGTATATTTGCGGATTGGAGTTCCCGATGCATTCTTGATAACTCGTTGAGTGATCATTTCATCATCAATAGTGACCTGGCTGAATCCTTTAGTAACATCAGATTCATTTTTTACTGTGACAGTAGTAGCTGTAATCTCTTCAAATGAACCTGTGTACGAAAAAGTAGTGTGACGGACTTGATTTGTTTTATAGACCCTCTGATTGGTGACATGATACTTGTAGTAATTGTCGTCTTGGAACCTGCTGTATGTGTACGTGGTGTACCCAGTTGTTGGATACACAATCTTTGATAGTAACCAGTTGTTGTACCCAGTACTGTAGTAATAACTGGTCCTCCTGTTTANNAAGTCCTCCACCCACACCAAACATCCATTGGTATCATACGAGAATTCTATTTCAGCGCCATTGTACACGATCTTCCATAATCGATTGTTAGAATAACTCAATACAACAAAACGTCCAATCGTGTCAGTAATCGACGTAAGGATACCATCAGTGTAGTTAAAGGTAATGGTATTTTGATCCAAATCCTTAATCTGCGTTAATTTCCCTGATGTTGAAAACTCATATACCATGCCATTGGCCAGCGTGAGCGTGTAAGTGTTATCTCCATTCTTCACCAAAATGAAATGACTGCCCTTGTGGTTCTCGAAGGTATTGGAAATCCATTCAATCTTGTATACAGTGCCACTCCACAAATGCAGATAGTTGTCACCAACAAAAGGAAAATTTAACTGCCATCCCTTGCCCACATCTACAGGAGGAGGTTCATACTCTCCCCCATAGGGATTTTCACCATAAAACACTGCTGGTGTCTCATACACCCTGGAAATCACCAAATCTAACCTTCTTCCCGGAATTGACAGATCTGTCTGTGTTATGGTTAAGTGGCCATTGACAGGGTTGACATACTCTCTCAAGTTTTTGAAGTACTGCCCGTAGGGTGCGAGCCCAGATGATTCCCATGCATCTTCAAAAGTTTGCATGGAAGGATCTATCACCACAGGGTATACTGCTTTCTTTAACCATTCTAGTCCTTTTTCATCGATAACTTTGTGTAATTCGTAACCCGTTTCAGTCTGTACTAACTCGTAGTGCACATCTGTACACACGTGACCTTCAGCATCCTTCATGAAGGGAGGCAAAATCTTTAACACGTCTTTGTCTTCATTTGAAAACGAGATTGATCCATTCTCTTCAAAGATGGGTGTCATTCCTTCCCACAAAATTTTCAGGATTAACCGTTCAAATTGTTTTGATTCTCTTAGTGTTACTGTCTCTGTCAACAAAGATGTATTCACAGTATAGGACAAATCCACAGACTCAAATACATCACAGACAGAGAATGAACTCACATCAACAGCAGATTTCACATTTTGTACTTCTCCTAGCCCCTGTTCTGGCAATTCTAATGCAATCCATGCATCTTGAACGCTTAATTTCATTGATGTTCCTTTGAAATACACTTTGTAGTAGGGAGAATGAGCCATATACTCAAATAAAGGATCATCACTTGTGTGAATCTGCAGCGGTTGGTGCTCTGGCGCTGCCGTATACCCATAGTGCTCTTCAATAGCAGGTATTGCATCTTTTAGAGCAAAGTGCCGTAACTGGCCCAGCTGATCTGCTACTCCTTCTTCATGAGGGTGCACCAGCAGCCCAACTGAACCTACCGCATGAAAGATGAGGCCCATGCTTAAGATGGCCCCAATCAATACCACTTTTCCTGTTTTCACCTCTCCACCTCTTCAATTTTTGACCACAATACGTGTTCTATTTTTCCCTTCGGATAGTTCGGTTAAAATACCAAACATTTTTAAACATGCCTCCATATAAACCTTGGCTTTCTAGCAATAGTAACGCTACTTACCACATATAATACACATAATAGAAGGGTAGGCGAGGTCCGTTACAATCTCTTCGACAGCCTCAGTGTTACTCATGCAACTAAAGTTTCACGAACCTTTATACTAATCTTTCGCACAAGAACACAATGTATTAGAGAAGGAGATATAACAATAATTGGATTTTCGTATAACGAGACTTATGCGAAGTAATGGAGATCAAAAGCAAGTTTTCGGCCTATTTAACTGTATTGCCTACCTGAAAATCGAAACATTTAAGTACTGTGTTTTTCTTTAGAGATATAACAACGAATGAGTCAATCTCTAACTAATACCTGAAGGTGATGAAATGGTAGAAATATCTGAAGAACAGAGTGAATTACTGGAACGGCTTGAAAAAAGGTTGTATCCACCGGGTTCTGCAGCCAGGATTATAGCAGAGTTCATACTAGGAAAACCAGAGGAAGAACCGCTTGATTCTAGATGGATTGAAATATGGGACGAGAATAAACGTTCAGCAAAACGCTACTTGGGTCCGAATGCATACAAAAAAATAAGCGGGGTCCTAGAGAATATCGTTGTCATAGATGATAAAGTCTGGGATATAAAAATAAGTGATGATGTAAAGGTAGTATTTTTGTTGGGTGCTGGTGCATCGGCACCCTCCAATATTCCAACAGTTGACAAATTACTTCCAGAATTATGGAGGAGAGCTAAGAAAATAGGTCGAGATGATTTGGATAGATTAAACAAATGGTGTGATATGAAAAGAATTACGAATATCGAAGATCTCTTAACCGCAGCATACATGTCTAATTTTGTAGTAAAAAATCCGAATATCACAGCGTTAACTGAATATTTCCTATTTTTGGGAGGTTCTGAATTACCAGAAGAAAAATATACAGAAAGACATAGAATAAGACTTTCCGCAAGAGATGTTTCATCTATAAGCTTCCTGCAAGACACTTTGCAGACTTTATTTGGACTTCTAGCCAGTACAATGATTCCTGCAGATCCTAACCTCTCACATAGTGCAATTGTAGATTTCATAAAAGAGCATAAAAACAGCTCAATCATAACGACAAACTATGATGGATGTATGGATGAGGCTATATTGAATGCTGGATTAACACTGAAAGGTACTCTAGAATCTCCAGGAAGAAAGCATGGTGTCGAAGATACTGATGGAGTAGAATTGATAAAAATGCATGGATCAATAAATTGGGTATACTGTGAATCTTGTCAAGACGTAAAGGAGTTCGAGTTACCTGAACTAAAGGATGCATATACGAATGATAAACTTGGTTATCCAGTAATTTCGATATGTCCGAAATGTGGTGGGCAAAGAAGACCTTTATTGGTGCCCCCTCTTTCTTTCAAATTCTTAATGTTTCCAAACCTAGTAGAGATTTGGAACAATGCAAGGCAAAAAATTGATAAAGCTAATTATCTTGTGATCATAGGTTATTCCTTTTCGGAGGCAGATACATATATCACAAAAATCATCTCTCGAGCCATGTCTGAAAATGAAGAACAACAGATGATAGTAGTTAATCCAGATTCGCATTTGGTTCCTTCTCTTAGAGAGAGACTCTCAAGACGTATTGACAACTTCAAAGGTGACAGAATAATTAATGTATGTGAGAACTGTGAAAATATCCTTCCAGAAATTCTTGATTCAATGCTTGGTAAAGGGGGCAAGAAAAGGAAAAAGAAGTGATATATGGATAAACAAAGAGAATTTTTCAATGTCCCCCCTATTCTTGTACTGGAAGAGTTACAATTAACGTATTAGATGTAGATCAATATCAAACTCTATTGTAAGACCTAAACAAGTCCAATATTGTGAAGATTTTTCTGATAAACATCATACATCAATCGCGAATTGCCCACATTCATAAATTCTTCTGGTTTCGTATTTCGAAATTGGAAATACTTTAATAGCAACTTGAATATCATCCTTAGATACATATAGATGAAACAAATTTTCAATGAGTTTAAAATAATCACATTTACCCTGATTAAACAATCGATAGACATTATATGCACATAGATCAGCCATTTGCATTGCAAAGGACTCATCTTCACGAATGAATAATGGAGATCGATATATATTCTTTATCTTTTGCCATTCTGTTCCAAAACTTTTCCAGTACAAATGCTTTCTTCGTATTCTGTCCCTTTCATAGCTTTCGTCAAATATAATGGCACCTATCTCGTTTTCCCCCTGAAGAAAATAGTCTATCTTCTCGATAAGGTGTTTGTATGCTCTTTCTAAAGGGTTATCTGGATGTATGTATTTTGTAACTAGATTTTCCTTGTTGATTACAGAGGCAATTAGAGTGACAGGTGATTCATTCAGAACTTCGTACAACTCTGTCCAGAATGCATGTTTTTTCGATTTCCCAAATCTCTTGAATGTAGGGTAATCGTAGCTTCCTCTTCTAAGTTTCTTTAGGTTTGCCCTCTTGGGAAGGTTGTATTTGTCAAGAAACTCAGAAATTCTATCTTCAAATTCAAAACTATCTTTATCTCTTATTTGGAGAGAGCATAAAACAAAGAATTTGCTTTTAGTAGTGCTTAGGTCTAGGGAATCGTCCCCACTTTCATCGGCAAAACAAAGGAACATATATGAATAGAGTTCTTGTATCTTATAAAACTTCTGAATCTGAAACATAGCAGACTGCGAGACCTGCAATCGGCTTTAAAGAAATATGAAAAGAATAAAGATCAAAAAATCATTCTTTATAACTTTTTACTCATTTACACCTATAAAAACAAGGAAAAGACCCAAAAGTCCCAAAACACTCAAAATTATTGTACGCATATCACTTGTAGAAAGTGCTGTCGCTAATATCCCTATAAAAGCACCTCCCAAGATCTTGCAGAGTTCATTAATCCAATGCCTTTGTTTTTTAGTTTCGATAATATCCAATGCCTTTTCAACATGAGTATTTATGACTGAGTCTGCTTTCTCCCTAAAAGCGATTCTTTTTGATTCAAAAATTAAATTGGCAATGAAATCATCTCCGTACTCATTTATTTTTTTCTCTGCACTCGAATCAAGTTTTTTGTTTAGTATTTCAGAATGATTACTTCTCATATAAATCTCCTCCTTTTTTGGTTATGGATGGATTACTATCATCGATATGTTGAAAAAGTTCCTTTTCCGATTCTTTTATAGATTTAATTGTTTCCTGCTTCTTCTTCCTTTTTCTTTTTTCCAAATAAGCTTCAGTAATGATGATGATAGCAATTACAGGTAGAATTACTAGGATTGTCTCTAGAATACTCGCCCAATCTGAGGGTAATGGGGGAGGTGTCTCAGTAGTAGGATGAGTAGGTGGTGGTGTCTCAGTAGTAGGATGAGTAGGTGGTGGTGTCTCAGTAGTAGGATGAGTAGGTGGTGGTGTCTCAGTAGTACACAGATATTCTCCCTCTCCTTCAAAAGAATAGAGTTCAAAGTTTTTTTCTATCAAAATAAGAAGATCATTCCCACAACCCGAAACATTAGTGACTAGAACTATAGGTACTGTTATACTCTCAAATGCTTTACTCCATTCCTCTTTAAGATTACTATTGAGTATTATAGTGCGTCTGTCCCACACTCTTAATATGATTTCCTTATCCCCATCGCCATCTATATCATTTACCCCTTCGACCTCAGAAAGCTGATATGTTGCTATTTGTTGTGTCCTTAATAATTCTAACGTATGACTGTAAATGCTGACATTACCATTCGAATCTGTGACTACAATCTCCTTGAATCCATTCCCATCAAAGTCAACAATTCCGCCCAGCCAAAGAGAATAGTCCAATCCATCTTTATCATACACTATTTTCCCATTCTTATCCATCACAAAGACTCTCCCATACACATTATTTGCATCAAATACAGTGCCAACTATATCAATTTTACCGTCTTTGTTAATGTCCTCTACTCCTGCCCGTACCACAATGAACCCTGAAGCAATCTCCTTGCACCAGACCTCTTTCCCATTCAACTCAAGAACAGCCAAATATGCATGGCAATCGTCTCGATCTCCTACTACACTCCCATTACAGGGGGAGTGAAAACTCACAATAATTTCTGGCTTGCCATCTCCATCAATGTCATGGAAAGCATCTATCGACACACCTGGTGCTGATTCGTAAAACCATTCTACATTTCCTGAAGGGTACTCAAAAGCTACTATCCCTCGTGGTTTTAACGTGTATCCTGAATTGACAACAGCTATAATTTCAGGGTTCTCATCCTCATCAATGTTGTATAAAACAACAGGTATTATGGCGGCCTCCCTTTTTTTCTCTCTGTGAGAGACACCAAAATAACTCATAAAATCAAACTCCTCTACCTTTTCAAATTTCCCATTTTCAAAATCCAGAACAAAAATAGTGAACCTGCCGTCATTCACCGTGTAGAATATTTCCGGAACAGTATCTCCATCCACATCTAACAAAGCTATATGGAGAACCTCTTCTTCAGCATCACTCTCTGAAAGAACCTTTCCTTCAGAGTCTAATATAACCACCTTCCTCCCATCACCCACAATGATCTCATTAACCCCATTCCCCATTACATCTCCCACAGCGATCCTCATGTTTCTCTGTTTGATATACGGCGTCACAACATGCGGTACAGAATATGTCCAGATCCTCTTAAAATCCTCAAAAGAATATTGCTCCCTTGATGGATATGGAAACAAGCGAGTCCCACGAAAGGTATCTACCCAATTACAGAAAAAAAGGATACCATCATCCGTTGTTACTGCTATCCTTCTCCCATCTGAAGCTATCTCCACCGATTTAATATTCTCTACATCCTTTTGCCACAAAATCTCCCCATTTTCATTGAACATATGCAACTTCTGTGTGTTTGCAGCCACAATGAACCCATTTTGAGATATGTCACAGTCCACCAGATTATCCACTGTAAACTGAGAAATTTCTGTTCCAGAGCTATCATAAAGGTATATTCTTCCGCTGGATGTACCAGCAACAATCATGTCATCACCTGTTTTCACAGTGGTAATAGACCCTAGATTCTCCCCAATACGGTCAGCAGTTTTTCCAATAAGGTAGAGGGACCCATCTTGTGTTCCTGCCACCAAAGATCCATCTCTCAAAAATTGCATAGAAGCAGTAGACGAAATCTCATGATCTTTAGAGGTTATACTACCATCTATAGTGAATAAATAAATTTTATCTGGAGTAGCTGCTGCAGCTTTTCCACCATCAGGAGATATTGAAACATATTCAACGGGAACACCCATATGTATTTCTGATGCAGATTGTAATGAAGAAAATATGTAGAAATCTTCCACTGTTCCTGAAACTGCACATGAATCGTTCTCTGAGATTGCTACAGAGAGCACAGGGCCACCGATGAAGTGGGAAAGTTTCTTTCCTGAATAACTCAAAATTAATGTTGCAGATCTTGTGCCTAAAATCATATTGTTCCCACTTATATCCACACTTAAGATCGCGCTCTCCAGATCATCTTGTCTGACAACTTCTCCATACTCATTGAAAAGATAGTAAACACCAGAAGAAGATCCAACAAGTACATGTGTTCCATCCTGAGTCATTGCAGAGGCAGAAATTCCATCAATTCTGTAGCTCCAAGATTGAGAAGTAGCGTAAGATACAGGTATGTACATCATCGAGCAAATAAAGAGGCATACCATTAACTTCCCTTTTATGCAAACCACATATAACGAGGAGCATTGCAGTTTATAAAACTTTCGAGGTTGAAAAGTTGATGATTATAAATTTCCTTGTGGAAACTATTTTATTACAGGTGACACACTATATTGTAAGGTGAAAATATGAACACATTAAAAGGTTGGCCTTTTGAACCCTTGGATATTCGCCCAGATGGTCCACCTGATGGAGGAAATGGACCACCCGCTTAATTATTTCTAACGAGGAGGGAACATGTAAAAGAATCTCTCCTCAATTTTTCCTTTCTCATAATCGTCCAATATAGGAAACCATTTGCTAAAGAGATGAAGAAATCCCAATGATTTATTTTTCGCGGCCTCTTTAATTTTTGGTGCCAGAACATGGGTTCTCCTCGTTGTCGCGAAGCACAAATACGTTCCCTTGCTCCCTTTCAAAAGGTACGAAGTAGCTGACAAATCTGACAATAATCCTACCACACGTTCCACATCAACATCTTCTAACACAAACAAAAGTGTAGAATAATTATCACGTCCTTCTGCAAACACGGGGTAATGAATGTACAGAGATGGCAAAATCTTCTTCTTTCTCCGGGCCACTGTCACAGGGTCTACCCCTACCTGTTTTCCAATTTCAGAGTTATACAACCGAAAATTAACCTTTAACCAGTAGTATATCTCCCACATTTTCTCATCCCACACCAATGGTTCATCTCGTGTAAATTGTGGATTGAGCACAAATTGAGATAAAATACGTTTTTCATGTTTTTCATGTTCCTTACACGGGAATACTGTGCGAAACTCTGCAACTGTATCCTTCAAAAGGAGATCCCCTTTCACATTCTGAAGTTCTCTATGAGCGTACACATACAGAAAAGCTGATTCCAATGATGAAAACGTAAAAATCACATCAATACTATCCCTGTACCTCCCAATTAAATCATTTTGGGCCAGTCTCTCATCTTCTACCTTCAATAAGTAAATCCAATTGGTGTAATTGGAATGATTTTTGATTAAAAGAGAAGGATTAAGAATAATCCCTTTTTCTTCCATGTAGGTGAGTGTTTTATAGAACGTGTGTTTTGACCCCAAAATGTTCTCCTTCAGGCATTTCCTGAAAATGACTTCTGAGTAAGCAGTGGGAAATTGGTTGATCAACCGACTAATCTGAAAATGTATGCGGGATGAGTGCATTTTGACCATAAATAATCTGACAAGGATTGCCTTAAGAAGGTTTCGTCAAAAAGCACATGAAAACAGAAAAAATGACCATATTAACTGATTCTGACCTTTTTCTTTAATATTTGCTTACAAATAAGAATTAATTTATGCATATATTATGAACAGGATAGTGCTTTCACATATCAGCCCTCACATAATACCAACAGGAACATCTCCTATCCCATTCTCATCTGTATTAACTGGTTAGCGCTCAGAGGGGCTGTCCACCTTAGGTGGTCTCTCTCCCATGTTACACGTGTAACAGAGAAATTGTTATAAATCTGCACAATGTAATACAAATGGATAATTTTTCACATTTTAGGGACAGTGAACATATCGAAAGAGACTAACTGGTTCACATTTTTCTCTTTCGCCCTGCATTTATAGATTTGTTGTTAGGAATTGTTAATTGAGCTTTCGAAAAAAGGATTTTCTGTCAAAAAACGGAGAGAAATATTTATACTAATAAGGATCTGCTTTAGTTGGAAGAT
>JGI2171J19970_10001500_pt1 | contig 13093 bp, 7 predicted proteins | sample DeeMarSWOR324_28_FD_19970 | JGI IMG/M metagenome (IMG submission 19970) | reverse complement strand
TTTTCATCTGCGAGGGCTTTGATCAGAAGGGCTACTGCTTTCTCACTTCCTATTTTCCCAAGTGCAATTGCTGCACTCCATCGAACATCACTATTTTCATCCTTCAATTTTTCAATCGCTGAATCTATAATAGTGTCTGATTTCATAAGAGATATGATTTTCATTGCTTTTTCTCTCAAGGAGGTGAATTCTGCATTTTGGTACAAATACCACAAATCATTGGCTATCTGATCCCTGATCTCTATATCAGTATAGTCAGCATCTGCAATACATTTTCCCAGTAGTATCAGATTACTGTAAAAGATATCCTCTTTAAACTGTTTATCTTCTCTTTCTTTTTCCTGAATCTTCAAAACCAACTCAGTGGCATCCCTATCGAACCCGGCAAAGAGTAGTACCACTTCCTCCCACCAGGGTTCGTACAAATATTGCAACAACGTCTCATAGTCCTTTCTCTCTCGCAACTGCAAAGCTGCCAAATACTCTTGGAACGACAGATGCAAAAAGTCATAGACATCAATGGAAATTTCTCTAAGAAGTACATTTCTCTGGACAATTTCATTCAGAACATCTTCTGCCTCCTCTTTTTTAATTCTCACCTCAGGAAGATACTTACAAAACTTTTCCAGTAATTCCTCTTTGGCGAACGATCTCTTTTCCGAACAATGAGCTTCCAAAGCCAGCTTCCTTAAAATCTTCTCTTTTGCCTTTGGATCGTATTTATTCTTAATTCTTCGTTGAACATCCCACTTGCTCAGTGATACTTCCACACAACGCTGGTAGAGCTCAACTCTTCTCTGAGGTAGTTCCCGGTCTTCTTCGTAAATAACTGCAATAATGGCAATCATCAATGGATTGCGGGCAATTGCTTTTATCCTTTCATTTTCCTTAATTGTTTTGTTCATTAAATTTGCTTTTTCAGGATCAGTTTTACCAAACCAATTGGTTACGAATAACTCTATCTGTTGATCATCAAACTCCTCTAGCTCCAATTTCTCGAACCCTCTTAACTCATCGTGGTAACCTGCAATTCTTGAAGTAACAATGAATCGATTCTTATGGTATTTACGTATGAATTCTTCAATTTCTTTGGTAACCTTCTGCTGTCTCTCCCTAGTAGCTAGCTCATCAAAACCATCAAGTAGTAACTGGCATTTTCCTTCCTTTAAATCTTTTTCAAAGAAATCTTTGGCTGTTGGAAAATCAAACTGCTCAAATACCTCTTCTATGTACTCTATCAGGATCTTGCCACTCTCAGAGAACTGCCTCAACGTAATCAAGATAGGAACAGTAATTCTCTCTTGTTTTTCAAGATTTTCTCTGCAAAATTTTAAAGCTAGGTGTTTCAGTAAGGTAGTTTTCCCAGAACCAGGATTACCTATAATGACTACCTTATCGAATTTTTGTGCAATATCGTCAGCATCAAAAATCCTTTCTTCTCCACGTTTCCTTTCTTCAATTTGCCAGTGTTCCTTTTCAATCATTTCTTTTCCAATCATTTCTTCTTCGCGTGGAATTTCACGCTGAACTTTTTTGATCAGTCTCAAGGATACATAAATCTCTTCCAAGGGAATTGGTTCTCTCTGACCGATTGCGGAAATATCTTCAATTTTTTCGAATTTTGTTTTCATTGCATGAAAGTATTTATTAAAGTAGTCATATTCTTCCCAGAAAGCAGAGGGTAGGTTCTCATCAAGGAGGGAAACTAGTTTGTCCCCATCTATACAGGTGACAAACCTATCTAGGTTGGCACCTTTCAACGCTGCCCTTATAGAATCTTTTGCTTCTTGTGTGAATTCATTTGATGTCAATACAACAAACCTATCCAGTTCCTTCTCTTTGCCATCGCTCAAATCTGCAAAGGACTTACCAAAGGCCTCATAAATTTGGCGTAATATTTCTGAAACGTCTCCCGTAGCAATTCTCGTTTTTTTAACTTGAATTCCAGTGTATTTCTTGTTCCCATGTTCATCTTTTTTGTAGTAGATTACATCCTTACCGAACTCCAATATCCTGTGTGTGTAGCGCACATTTTTGCACCCCATCTTCTTAGACTCGTAGAGTGGAATCACAAATTTCTTAGTAAGTGTTTCCTCATCTAATTTCTGCAGCATCGTCAATTTTTCTTCTCTGTTCATAGTAACCCCTCTTTTGAGTTCAATATCGCCACAAGAATGCTGGACAACTGCTTTTCTACCCTCTTGTAGCAAGGTTACTCTCTTATCTACTGCATAAAAAGGTTTTGGTGTTGATTCAAATGTCCCTTAATGACGTTACTTTTTGATAAAATAGGTTTTGCATGAAGCTAACAGGGAGACCCTGCTCTTATGACCAGACGGCTTGAGCCTATCTGATTGAAAGTCATAAAGAGAGAGCGGGGGAGCAAGGAATTGCAGAACAAACCCATATCTTTATAACGGTATAAAACAATAGCTCAATGCAATCAAATAAAAGGGATTTACATGCTCCTAACCACAGAAAAGGAATGGTTCATCGATTCTAAGGGACGCACAATTTTACTCCGCGGGATAAACCTCGGAGGAAGCACCAAGGTTCCATTCACTCCTGATGGGGCCACTCATCACAAGACAGATTTTTCAGATCATAGAGATGTGTCCTTTGTTGGTCGTCCATTCCCCCCAGAAGAAGCAGATGAACATTACACCCGATTGAAAGCCTGGGGGTTCAACTGTCTGCGATTTTTAACAACCTGGGAAGCTATCGAACACAAAGGGCCTGGGAAATACGATACTGCCTATTTAGATTACCTCGAAGAGATGGTAGAAAAAGCTGGGGACTACGGGTTCTACGTGTTCATTGATTTCCACCAGGATGTGTGGAGCAGAATGACAGGAGGGGATGGTGCACCAGGATGGCTTTTCGAGAAGATAGGCCTGGATTTTACCACGTTTGATTTAACAGATGCAGCAGTGGTGATGCAATACCGGTATCCTGACGATTATCCGCCGATGTGCTGGCCACACAACTATCAACGGTTTGCAGCAGCTACCATGTTCACCCTGTTTTTTGGAGGATCTGATTTTGCTCCTCATTGTTACGTTGATGGGAAATCAGTCCAGGAGTATATGCAGACCCACTACATTAATGCTGTACAACAGGTTGCACACAGACTGAAAGATTTACCGCACGTCATTGGTTATGACTGCTTGAATGAACCCAATCCAGGATTTATCGGGGCTAAAGATTTAGGCACCCCCTTGCAGGTTGCAGGTCAGACCATGCCGGGACTGCAGATAACTCCCTTTGATGCCATGGCTTCAGCTGCTGGGGTCCCCCGTACCGTTAAAGTGGCAGAGCTCAAGAAATTTGGTGTCAAAATAACAGGTGAAACTACTATCAATCCTGGTAAAGTCTCGTGCTGGCTGCCGGAGAGAGAAGATATTTGGCGTAAAGAAAGGATCTGGGAGATCAAAAGCAAAAATAAAAATGAAAACAAAACCAAAAATACCCCCATACTATTGCACCCGCACTATTTTGCTTCAGTTAAAGGAACCCCTGTAAAATTCTTTAGAGATTACCTTAAACCATTTATCAACCGATATGCCCTTAAAATTAGAAAAGTACATCCAGACGTACTCATATTCATTGAAGGGGAACCCTTCCATCCAGAATCAATGGAATGGGGACCAGATGATGCCAAAAATACAGTAGATGCCAGTCACTGGTATGATGCCATTATGCTCCTCACCAAAAAATTCCCCCTGTTGTACAGCTATGATATAATGGCACAGAAACTTGTGTTCACTAAGCGAGGCATCAAATCCATGTTTAAACGTCAATTAAGTCAAATTAAAGGGGAATCCAAAAAAATTCAAGAAACTCCCACATTAATTGGTGAATTTGGCATTCCTTTTGACATGAACAACAAGAACGCATACAGTACTGGTGATTTCTCTAACCAGGTTGAAGCATTAACCATGAACTACGATGCGCTGGACTCCCTTTTGCTTCATGCCACCTTATGGAACTACACTGCAGATAACACCAACCAGTGGGGTGACCAGTGGAATTTAGAAGATTTTTCAGTTTTCAGCAGAGACCAGCAAAAGAACGACACCAACAGCGGAGGACGTGCTTTAAAGGGATTTTGCCGCCCTTACACCCGGAAAACTGCAGGTAAGCCAGTGAAAATGTCTTTCAACCGAAAAAAAGGGAGATTTCTGTTTGTATTTGAAGCAAATGCAGCAATAGAAGCACCTACAGAAATCTATGTTCCCCCTGTCCAGTACCCCCATGGGGTTTCAGTAAAAGTAAATGGAGGACGATTCGAAAAAAAAGACGACTGCATTCTCGTTTATACTGAAAATTCTGGGAGATGTACTGTGGAGATCTGCAGACAGTAATGAGAACGAATCCAATGCGTGTGAAGCCGAAATCTTTAAAGATTGTGGTTCTCGGTTAAACGAGGGAAGGTGAAAAGATGACTCTCTCTTTTTCCACCCTTTTCTCAAGAAAGTCCAGCAACCTACGGGGACATTGTGGTGTGGACAGAAGGGGGGACAAAGATATCCGCACACACAACCTGCACTGAGGACTGTAATAATTGAAACTTTTGGGTCAGCCATCAGAATTTTCAATGAAGCTCTCGTCAAAGTCTCCCCTACTTCTGAAAAGGATGCAGAAGAAGTGGTACGGATATTGGAAAAGTATAAACCGCCAGAAAGCAATGGCAGATAACAGCATATGTAAGTTCTGAGATTGAAGAGTTCTATATCTTCTTTCTCAATTCATGCCATTCTCTTCTTTCCTCAATCTCCTCTTTATCTTGTCCTTTGTCCATCTCTTTTGTTACACGTGTAACAGAAAATTGGCTTTCGTTTTCTGAGCACCATATTCTTCGACGAGCCTTGTCGTAGCCAAGGACGTGAGAATGCACCCAAAAATGCCCAATCAAAACATTACGTTTTTCGGATTATGCTAGGTGTACGATATCAATAATGTCAGACCTCAACTTCGAAAGAACCAATATTCACAAGCTCAATTGTAGCTTTACCGTCGAATTGAGGTACTAAATAGAGCAATTCTACTGCACCATCAGGCCCAATTTCTATTTTCAATGTACCTCCTTCCACTCTGGTTGCCCAGCTACATGAACCTCCTGTAGATATCCATTGGCCAGGTATGCAAAATGCCAGCACCTGCTTGGGGTCCTCCTGGGTATGAACAATCACATCTAGTAGCAAAGGCACAGAAAGAATCTGGTTTTCATTGGAAGAATTACGTATTGTAATGCTGAGTGCTAATGGCTGCTGTAACTCCTCGTCAAGCGTTGTACACCCAGTCATTGTGAATTTACCGCCTAATTCCACACTCAGAGGACCTGATGATTCTGGCTTAAGGTCACATATAGTAGTAAAATCTATCAATCGCCCCTCTACTCTCCACACCCCAGCGTGTGTTGTCGGAGATGGTGAAGGAATTTCCTCTCCCGGCCTCAAATAGAATCCAACAACAGCCACAACACATATTACAACAACAGCAAGGCCTATCACGAAGAGCCTATTTTTCAATGGAGTTTCCTCAATCTTGTATCCACAATTTTCACAGAATTTAGAGTCCTCTTTGTTTTCAAATCCACATTTTTTGCATTTCATGCAATCACTTTCTTGTGTTAGGATCTAGCAAATATAAAGCTATTTCACGAATGGGGTTGTAAATTTGTCGGGTGATCGTCTCACAAGTGTTACACGTGTAACATTTTTCTGCCTTTTGTCACACTAACCCTGAAAAAATGATAGCAAAAAAGATTAGTTTCCTTTATCCCCCGAAGACTTGACAACCCCTCACGAATGAACAAGAAGTGTATGAAAGGGTGATTACCTTTTTGGATTCTAAATCTGCTTGGGTTTGCATTCTATTCACTTCTAAAATTTCATTTTCATTAATAGGTTCTCCACATGATATAGGTAGGTGAAACAATCTTCTGCCTTTAGTAGGATCGGATTCAAGGCGTTCAATGTCTCCATCGACAATGCTGAAATATTGAAAAGTAATTGATTCCGTTAATAAGGCATTTACTTGTTCTGCTATTTTTCGTACGGTAGCAGAGTTTCCTGCAGGAACAAAGCTGATATTGTACTTACTTGGTGGATATGCCGCTTCATAGAGGGCAGAGAGCAAGAGAGATCAGAACTAAGAATGAGCAACATAAAGAATATGATTCAGCCAAATTTAAGATAAAGAGAAAATTAGAATGATGAGAGTGCTGTATTGAGGTCTTTTCCCAAACTCTATATTCACGTGTATTGAGATCTAACCTGTTCACTTTGTCTTTTTTCTAAGAAGTAAGGTAACAAATACTATGAGTGCAATTGTACAGGATACAGTCGTAATTCCTCGTGGTGTTTCAATGAAAGGCACCGATCGCTCGGTAAAGTAAGTTCGAGGCACGTATTCATGATTATCACAATATCCTGTACTGATTGGCTCCACAGTTCCATCAGAAGCTACCCTACCAACAACTTCTAATATTACCTCGTTTGTCTCGTACCTGACTCCTCTGAACTCCTCCTCCTTTTTCTCTACCGTCTTGAGTATGTACTCCCATTCGCTCACTTTCCAGTCAATGCCACTGGCGTGGTATATCCTTATTCTTGTCTGTCCGGGGAGTTTATTCTCAAGAGTCACAAACTCCTTAAACAGCATCACGTGCGCGTTACAGCAGTTAAGAATGTCCCCCTTCTTGAGATCCTCGAATTTAACAGGTTGGGAAATATCAGGCAAGCTCCTCGTGCTCTGTTTCCGAGGAAGCCTCCAGCAGCGGGAGACGAAGCCCGAGCAGTCAACCCCAACAGTGTATTTCTGTGAACTCGGCTCAACACAGTTCATGTCACCAGCATACTTCCCTTTCTCGATCCCTTCATCGAATTTATAATCTTTGTCTGATTCGCCACGATATTCTGATTCTGGAATACAACTGAATCCTCCCCACTTGTAAGGAATACCAGTGTTTTCTCCAGTCAACCACCCCTTCCATGACGGCCAACCTGTAAAGGTATCTCTGTCCGGTGTATCCACACTAACCCTGTGCGGGTCAACTCCATGGTAGATATTTTCCTCAGCTGCAACCCAGACATGGTTCTTGTACGCCTCAGCAATTCTAATTATTTCATCCCTTGTAAGATCGCTGTCCTCTAAAAAGGTAGATGCAAAGGAAGTGGTTGGAAAGAGGAGAGCACATAAGAGAAGAACTACCAGATAGAGAGATAGTCTCTCAATATGTGATCTGTTCAAATGAAGTCTCAGCATCCATTCTCTTTTCATGTGAATCGTCCTACACTTGTTCACCTTTAAATACTTTTTTTCACAATTCCTCATTTTCTTGCAGATAAACCCTCATGCCCAGCAGCCTTGAAATATTAAGACCTCTAGGTGTGAAATTGAAAACTTCATTGATACACCGTTTATGTGGTTTGTAAAATTGTTTGGTATCCTCTTTAAAAAGAAAAAAAGGATTATATGACTGCTGCTTCAGCATCCACTAACCCATACACCCTATTTGGTTATAAACAATAGGCAGATTAAAGAATACTACCTGGGGTTATAGCCCTAATACTTATATGTGCGAGTTTCATACAAAAGAGAGGTGGAGACCAATCTGAGGTGTAAAAATGGATAGAGAACCTGAAAAAAAGAATGATGATGGAACCCTGCTCTTAGCAACAGGCGGTGGATTGACAGCTATAGCTCTGGCTGGGTTGGCCACAGGTGCTGTCTGCCCTGTCTGTGTGGTAGGAGCTCCCTTGCTCGTTGGATATGGATTGTACAAAAAATACAAGTCCACAGAACATGTCACATCAGTGGAGCATAACAACAAAAGAAATGGCAGTTGATGCACATTACTGATATCTTCACGAAAAAGTCCAAGGAAGATATTTTCTTCTGACAGAATTGCTGAAAACCTGAATCAAGAAGAACATCCAAGAAGAAGTGATAGAATCTATAAAACGTGGTAGATTTCAAAAGAAACCGACCTTACCGAATTCTTGAACAGGGGAATCATGAGGGATCTCCAGATCGATTATTTGGGATTCAATTTTTCAATTTGCACATGATACTCTGTGATGTATTGATTTTGAGACATTGAACAACAGAATGTTACACGTGTAACATGATTATTACAGATTTAGTGGTGCAGGACGCGCACCATTTCAAGGTGGAATTGCAAAACAAAGAATCCAGAACAACGAATGAAAGTGAAAGAGGTTATGAAAGAACAACATATAAAAGTGACCAGAATCAGTGAGAGTGAAGAACGCTGGAACAGTGGCAGCCATTCGGAGAGGTGTATCTATGAGATCACCAATAGAATGTCCGGCTCCCGCTGTACCGACCTAAAGGAGGCAAAAAAAATGAAATCTGAACCCTTTACAGCAGCCATTATTCAGCAGCCCCCCGTATTCTTAAATAGTGAAGAGAGCCTCAAAAGAGCTTGTACCCTCATTGAGGAGGCAGCCGAAAAAGGGGCTGATGTCATTACCTTTCCCGAAACGTGGTTACCCGGCTATCCTGTGTGGCTGGATTTTTCTCCCAAGACCGCATTATGGGATTACTCACCTGCAAAAGTACTATACCGATTGCTCGTGGAAAATTCTGTCACCATACCCGGGAACCACCTTAAGAAATTGCTAGAAATGGCTCAAAAAACTGATACGCATATCATCATGGGCGCCCACGAGCTTTTGGGTGGTACCTTATACAATACTATGATTTTCATCGATAAAACAGAGAAATTCAAAGTGCACCGCAAGTTAATGCCCACATACACGGAACGAATGATCTGGGGACGAGGAGATGGGAGCACATTGGCTGTACTACCAACTGAATACGGTAATATAGGTGGTCTGATCTGCTGGGAGCACTGGATGCCTTTAACGAGAGCTGCCATGCACTGTCAGTATGAAACAGTTCACATTGCTCAATGGCCCATGGTGAAGGAACTCCATCACATTGCGAGCAGACACTACGCTTTTGAAGGCCAGTGCTTCGTATTGGCTGCAGGGTGCTGCCTAACTAAGGGAGAAATCATGGAAGGGGTTCATTCGCTACACCAATCCAATAAAGCTTCCGAGCTTTTGGAGGTTATCCCTGGAGGAGAAAAGGATTTCATCTTAAAGGGGGGAAGTGCAGTCATTGCACCTGATACCACCTATATCCAAGGCCCCGTCTACAATGATCCCTGCACAATCTACGCTGACATCAACCTTGATCTCATTACTGAGGGCCGCCTTTTTCTGGATACCCACGGTCACTATGCGCGTCCTGATGTTTTTCATTTAACAGTGAACGATCAACCCCAATTGGGTGTAACCTTTGAATCTCAAGTGTAGCACAAAAGAAGTTGATTACTTGTGTATGAAGAGAAGAATTTATAAGGATAGGAACCCCTTAAGAGATAGAGGGATTCACTCAAAACGAGTATGCATGCTGTATACTCCCACTATGGAGGGTGTTCGAAGTAATTTCAACACACTATCAAAAGAACAGTGAATATCTTTGGACTGCCACTATCTGTGAATCATATATGAACACGTTTTCCGAAATGACTGGCAAAGCCCCAAAAGGTGCATCGCATTAATGACCTCGTAGGCTCAAGAACAGCATGCGGGTGAATGTCTCCACGCCAAGAATTTTACAAGGAGGTGTATCATGACAGAAAAGTGGACAGGCTGGCACACGGTTGGCTTGATGGTCATCCCTGTGGCTATTGTACTGTTTGGGATAGTAATTCCGAAGGAGAGACCTCTCTTGTTGTGGCTGTTGAACCTGGGAGCTTTGATTCTCATTCTATTGGTTGCTGGACACGGCAAAACTGGACGGTTCTGGTTCGGCTGGCTGACCAATAAGCAGAACAGGATGAGCTTATCGCGATTGCAGATGTTCCTCTGGACTTTTATTGTGCTTTCAGCGTTCCTAACTGTAATCATGATCAATTTTAAAGCTAAGGAGGATAATCCTGATCTTAATCCTGTCGCCATCACGCTTCCACAGGAATTGTTGGTTGCTATGGGCATCAGCACCACGTCACTCGTGGGTTCGCCGCTCATCCTGAAAGAGAAAGAGCAAAGGGCACTGAATAGAAAATTCGAGGTGACAAGGAGAGAAACCGAACTGAGTGAACTAAAGAATAAATGGATTAAATTGAGTGAAGAGAGAAGTACCATGTTGACTAAACCAAAGAGTACCGAGTCGACTGAATCAAGGAATAAATTAGGTAAAGATGAATCAAATGAAGGTAGTGCACTTGGTTTATTCTCAGAGCTAGAAAAATCTTTATCCTCAGAGCTGAAAAGGTCAACTCCTGATCTATCCCGACACTTGGAGATTGAGAAATCACGGTTTTATGACCTAATTAGCGGTGAGAATGAAAACGACGAAAATATGCTTGATCTCAGTCGGCTTCAGAACCTCTTCTTTACGTTGATTCTCATAGGTGGATACGCAGTGGCCCTTGGCAGCATGCTGATCAATACATCCTTCGTTACAGCATTTCCAGAAATTTCAGCCAGCAGCATTGCATTGCTGGGCATCAGCCACGCAGGCTATCTAGGTGGCAAAACCCGTTGACAACTATTCAGAGGAGAAAGAGAGGAACAAAAGAGTATCGCAATGCACAAAGCCTGGTTAGCCAAATAAAGGATGTGTTTGAATAGGGTTAGTGAGTGTTATCTTTATGCAGAAAGCAGGAGAGAATTATAAAAGGCGCAACACTGTAAGCCACTTCAGAAGAAGGAACCCCATTCACAGAGTTCAGCAGTACAGTAAAAAAAGGGTAAAAAAGATAAAAAATTGAAGAAATGGAACATTACCCTATCCAAATGAACTCGTCTTTTCCAGTGAATTTACAACATTCAGTAAGTCTGTAACCGAAAGATTTATATACAACCTCACGTATGTGAATGCAGTCCGGTTTACATTCAGGGAATCCGGTCTCGAAAGGAGGTGAAACGTGTCCCCCCTCTCCCCCAAAAGGAGGGACCTTTCCTTTTTTTACAGAGTATGAATTGTGCACCCTCAGTTGATGACATCCACTGATGAGAAAAAGATAAAGATTCATGGCGCAATAAAAAAAGAAAAGAAATTATTATCTTTTTATAACAAAAGCGATCTTCATGTTGGCCTTGTATTCTGTAATTTTGTTGTTTTCCACCTTACCGCTCATTCCCAGAACATCTATACCTACAATGTTATCCACTGTTTTTGCTGCTTCATCGAGCGCAGTCTGTATAGCATCATTCCAGCTTTTGTCAGAAGCTCCAATCACTTCTATCACTTTCACGATATTCATGGTATCACCACACTTCAGAAGTATTCCATGAATTTGAACTTTTCGCATGAGAGCGTCTAACTAGCGTCTAATTTTTACGATTTGGTCAGCATGTTACAACCCAAGGAAGTGTATTGATTTCCTTAAATATCAAATTTCAAAGAATAATACAAAAAAAGACAATTTTGTTACACGTGTAACAAAGTTGAGAGAAACACTAACAATTAAAAAACCTGACAAGTAAACCTTTATAACCACTGTCCACAAAAAGGTTTAATGGCAAATCCTTATGTAAAGCACCCTGCAGAGGGTGAAAACTTCGTGGGGAGAAACCAGTATTACAAAAAACTGCAGCAGTACCTGGAAGAGAAATCATCAATCATTTTAGTGACAGGAGAACGAGGAATTGGGAAGACTTCCTTTGTAAGAAATGTGTTGCACCAGAAAATTGAATCAACCCCATTCTTCATCGAGTACAGGGCAGAAAGAGAACTTGAAAGTGGATTTTTAGTTCCTGATCTGTATAAGAGGCTCGACAAAAAGTCTGAGACAAGAGCAGACAAGATGAAATCACTGGTGAAAAAACTGGATGCACTCCAATTTAAAGCTTCCGTAAAAGGTGGTGTCCCCTCTATTGAGATAGGAAAACCGTCAGGTGCCTTTTCTGGAGCTGCAGATTTAGTAGAAGTGAACCACGAAACAGTGATAGAAATTAAAAATTCTTTGGAGAAAATCAAGGATAAAATAGTTGTTTTAGTGGAAAATGCGTACAATCTTTCACCTGCAGAGCAGAAAGTCTTTGACATCCTTGTGAGATCGCCCAATTTTTTTGTGATAATGGAGGTTCCTACTGTAGAAATGGGTAAGATTGTGATCAGGGATTACAAGTGCATAGATATAGGACGGTTATCAAAGAAAGAATCCATGGACATTATCAGAAAGGGTAACTTCTTAGATGAAGAAACTGCTGAACACATCTATGAGGTATCTGAGGGGAACCCGTACTACATACAGAGTATTTGTTGGCTGCTTTACGAGAAGTATCTAGATGGAGACACTATTGGTATTCCTGCATTAATTGATACCTTAAAAGGAAAGAAACTAAGAGATAGGCAGGATATTATCCATAATGAGATCTTGAAAGGGTTAGATGTGAATGCTCGTCAACTGGTCAAGGATCTGTCGATTGCACCTTTTTTGCTGACTCACAAGATAATTAAGGTTTTCTCAACTGTTGAGGATGTGGATGGTGCATTATCTATGCTGGTCAAAAAAGAGATAGTGTTGGAGAAAGAGGAGATATTCTGGGTTTACCATTCTCTTTTCCGTGAATTCTTGAGATCTGAACAAAAAAATAGAATTGCTACTGAACTTGAGGGTATCTATGTAAAAGCTGCAGAGAACCTGAAGAAAGAGGGAGATTGTGTACTGCTTTTGTATGAACTGAGAGACTCAGAAATTTTGTCAAGAGTGATTGAAAAGATTGAGAATAAACAGATCTTGCTTGATTTTGGATACGATGAATTTAATTCTGGTAACTGGGAATCTGCACGATTATGTTTTGAAAGGGGGTTAGATTTGGGCGGGGAACTTCGATTCAGCTTTGTGGGGAGTCTTGGAATCATTTTTTATAGTGTAGGAAACCTGAATGAGGCTTTAAAATACTACAAAGAAGCTCTGGAGAATTATAAAAAGGGAGGATATAAACAAGAAGAGGCAAGTTTACTTGGAAACATTGGATTGATCTACAGTGACAAGGGAGAGTTGGATGAAGCCTTAAAGTACCATGAAGGAGCTTTAGAAATT
>JGI2171J19970_10001497_pt1 | contig 13108 bp, 14 predicted proteins | sample DeeMarSWOR324_28_FD_19970 | JGI IMG/M metagenome (IMG submission 19970) | reverse complement strand
CCCCCTGCCACTCCCCCTCGGCGATCGTGCCGTCGATCGATGGCGGCGCCGCCGCCCTCACGGCGTGCAGAACGAAGAGCGAGTCCGGCTGCGGCACCTGCGCCGCAGACGTGAGTCCAGACAGAAGGAGAAGCCCCAGTGATGCGCCGTACATGGCTCGCGTTTGGATGGTGGCACCCGCAGGGCCGGGCGAGGACTGGCGGTACGATAGAGAAGCGCGGCCCGGCCCGCCAGCGCAGCGGTGAAGGCGCTACACCGCTCAACTTGCTGCCGCCCCGGCACGGCGCTAGAGTTATTCGTGGGGCCAAGGTCACATGTCCTGCAGCAGCAGTCGAAGGATGTTCGCCCGAAAGCGCGCGGCGCTGTCTCCGCTGATTCTGCTCTTCTGTAGCTCAAGCTGTGGCGATTCGAGGGATGCTGGGATTCGCTTCACGTCGATCGCCGCTGGTTATGAGCACACCTGTGGTACCGCAGAGACCGGGGCGGCCTACTGCTGGGGCTTCGGTTTCTTTGGTCAGCTCGGGACCGGGACTGGTCAGTCGAGCGGGCGGCCCATCACCGTGTCCGCCGATTTGCCCTTCGTGTCCGTGACGGCGGCGGAACGGCATAGTTGCGGCCTCACCGAGAACCACGTCGCCGTCTGCTGGGGTTATGGGATGCATGGGCAGCTGGGTGTGGATGTGGACCCGGGTATTCGCCCGCACAGATTTGCCAACCCGCCTGTCGAAGTCTCAGGCAACTTGGAGTTTGTAGCGCTCGATGCTGGTCGGGAGACGACCTGCGGGATTACGAGGATCGGGTCGGGCTACTGCTGGGGGGATAACTCTTCACGAGCGATCGGGAACGATTCTGTTCCGGGGTTCTTTCCCGTCTTTGAACCTGTACGCATCACCGGAGATCTCGAATTCGTCTCGCTCAGTACCAGTGGGCGCCACACCTGCGGGACCACACGGAACGGGATCATCTACTGCTGGGGTGCGAACGATCGGGGTCAGCTCGGCGACGGCAGTACGGAAGACCGTGTCGAGCCGGTCGCGGTTGCATCGGCGCTGAAGTTCAACATGGTCAGCACGGCAGAGCACTTCACCTGCGGTCTGACGGACGCCGGGCGGGTCTACTGCTGGGGCGCGAACTGGGTCGGCGAGCTGGGGAACGGCTCCCTGGACGAGAGTCTGGTGCCGGTGCCGGTATTGGGCGACATCATCTTCACATCCGTCAGCTCTGGCTATTGGCATGTGTGCGCTGTGTCGGCCGACGGCCGCGGCTACTGCTGGGGAAGCCACAGGTGCGGTCAGCTCGGCGTGGGCAATGCCGAACTCGAAACGTGCGGCGAACCGGGGACGTTTACGGAGAGCCTTTGCGCTACCAGCCCGGTTCCCGTGGCCGGCAACCTGCGGTTCGGGAGCATAAGTGCAGGCGGGCTTCACACCTGCGGGGTAACCACGGGAGGGCTCGGCTATTGTTGGGGCTCTAACGACCAGGGTCGGCTCGGCAACGGCACCACTTCAGCTAGCGATGTCCCGGTCCGCGTTTCTGGCGCCGAGCACCAGGGCATCTCTCTAGGGATTTCGTGACTTGACCTCCACACCGCTGACCTGAGTCGCTCACCGCACCGCTCAATTGCCGGACGCGTATGCTAGCGGCTGAGACACGGCCCCATTGCGACTGGGAGTGTGGCCGCGAAGAGCCGCCAGGAGTAGGCCGGGAGCGACTCGCGGTGGAGGCGCCCCCCAGGGGCGGCTCCACACTGAACAGCGCGAGCTGTGCGAGCGCTGTGAGTCTCCACCCTCAACCTGCGGATTAAGAGTGCCTGCCAAGCCCAGACTCACAGGTACATGCTGACACAAACTCACACAAAGACAGCAAGTTAGGGGCTGCTTGACGCGGCCCCTTTCCCCTTCTTTGCCGGTGCTTCCCGCTGAGTTATCGCACAATAGTGGCACAGTCCTGAGCGACGTGAACCTCGTCGTGCCCGTGAGGTGGGGTGGAGCTGTTTGCGCTACTAGTCGTACCTCTCCAGCAGCGCCTGGAAGCGTGGGTGGTCGCGGAGCGGGTCCCAGACAGGGTCGACTTGGATAAACCGTATCGACCACCTCGACGGCACAGACAGCAGATACTCGAGTTGTTCGATCGCCGCCTCGTGTTCACCGACCATGACATAGATCTCGGCCAAGTCCTCCACGCGATCCGGACCGTACCAGGCCTCCTTGCTTACCGGGAGAAGTCCAACCGCCTCTTTTCCCTCCCTGATCGCCTCGTCCGCTCGGCCCAGGCCGGCGTACGCCAATCCGAGCTGGGAATGAAACAGAGACTCAGCGGGCCGCTCCCGGGTCTTGCCCTCGAGGGACGCTCGTGCCGAATCGTAGTAAGCGCGCGCCAGCTGCGGCTCGTCCGCCAGCCCGTAGAATTCTGCTTTGAGGAGGAAGTAGGTCGCGCTGTCTCCGCCAAACGAGGCCAGGCTCAGTCGCCGCAGCGCGTGGTCGTAGTCATCATGCAGGATCCTGAACACCGTCTCGGCACTCGCAACGCTCCTGGCCTGCGAGAAGAACTGCGCCGACCCGAGCGCCACCGACGCGTTCGCGAGCGCGCGCCGCGCACCTTCAACATCTCCTTTCCACGCTAACCAGGTTTGGGCCTTGTTGAAGTAGGGAACGATCCAGTCGGGAGCGAGCGAGATGGCGCGATCCAAGAACCTGAGGGCCTCCGCATAGTCGCCCATCCAGTGGTGAGTTACCCCCACCGCGTGAGCAGTTGTGGCCGAGCGAGGATTCAGCTCGAGAGACCTTTCGAGAGCCCTAAGTGCCTCTTCCCAAGCCCCACTGCGCCTTTGGACATAGCCGATGGCTTCCAGGATCTCTGCGTCGTTGGGCTTGCTCTTGCGTGCGATCTCGAACTGAGCCAATGCACTCTGATAGTCGAGTCTGCCATGGTAGTAGTAATAGCCAAGAGCCAGATGAGCCTCGGGCAAATCGGGCTCCAGTCGAAAAGCGCTGTCAACTGCCTCCCGCGCTCTAAGGAGGCGTTCATCGGATCGGTCCTGATAGTACCAATAGATCTGAGAGTGAGTCTGCGAGAGCGAGGCGTGGGCCAGGGCAAACTCAGGGTCTAACTCTACCGCTCTCTGGTACATTTGCTCGGCTATGCCGAGATCCCCCGGGTCCCAGCCACGATTGAAATACTCGTTGCCGCGCAAGTAGAAGTCATAGGCCTCCACGTTCTCGGTCGGCCTTTGCTCAATACGCTCTCTCTCGTCAGGAGTCAGTGTCGCCTCCAAAGCCGCAGCAACCTGCTGCGCAACGTCACTCTGGATAGCAAAGATGTCCGTGAGATCGCGGTCGTAGATCTCTGCCCAAAGATGCTCATCCGATTGAGCGTCAATCAGCTGAGCGTTGACACGGATGCGATCTCCGGTTTGCTGAACACTCCCTTCGACAATCGTAGTGACGCCTAGCTCCGCTGCTATGTCGAGAAGGCTCTTGTCAGCGCCCTTGTACAGCATACTTGAGGTCCGGGAAGTCACCTTGAGGTCAGCAATCTTCGTCAGGTGTGTGATGATCGCGTCCGTGATCCCGTCGCTGAAGTATTCGTTCTCAGGGTCGGCGCTCATGTTGACAAAGGGGAGAACTGCCACTGACCTGCCCGCTGGTGGCGACGTTACGCCGGACTCATGTAACACCAGCCACCCAGTCGCCACGACGCCCCACACCGCAAACGCAACCACAAAGCTCGCCAGCGCATTGCGCCACGTCAGAAAGCGATGCCGTCGCCTTGCTTCGAGGTGGGCAGCAGCTGTCTCAACCTCGATCCTGGCCGCTTCGGCTTCCGTCAGGGGGGTCGGTTCTGCCGGTGTTACCGTCGGCGGAGCTACGTCGCGGACAAACGCCGTTGCCAGGACGATCGGCAGTCCAACGATGAACAATACTACGGCGAAGGCCGGAAACCACTGCGGCAGCCCCAGTCCCTCCGTGAGGGCCTGGACAGCCTGATAGGCCATCAGGGCAGCGCCGATGTAGATCAACAGCACCTGCCACAAGGAGCGGTGATGGATCTCGACGATCAGCCGCTTGAGACAGTCCATGCTGCTCCCCGGCAGCCTGAAGGTTGTGGCCTTGCGGACTCTCAGACTCCAAGATGGTGGTCTCGCGAGCAGGCGGCAACGAGAACGAGGTAGGGGCTCGTCGTACTAGGTGTCGCACAGTGCCCCCCGACTACGCGCGTTCCTCTGGCGTTCCCTCATCTGATGTCGAGATAGCGTACGACGAATCCGAGTGTGTTCCCCAAACCGTGCGCCAGGATCAGCGGCCAGAGATTGTGGCGGAACACGAGGTAGAAGGTGCCCAGGACTGCGCCGACGGCGCCGAGGACGAGGAGGCCGAACAGACCACGATTGTAGGCGTGCGCGGCGCCGAAGAGCAACGCCTGCAGGAGCACGGCCAGCACACTTCCCCGGGCGCCCCGTGGCAGAAGCGCCTCGAGACGATTCAGGACATACCCTCGGAAGATCATCTCCTCGGCGAACCCGCCGATCAGCCATGCGATTGCGATCCACCAGAGGGTTGCCGGCAGATTGCCCGCGAGGTCTCCGAACCGCGCGCTGGTGTCCGGCGACGGCAGGTACTGGCCTGCGAGGGCCGCAGCCCCGGCGGCCGCCGCGCGCCAGGCGATCAGGACCACGGGCACCTGCACGAACAGCCAGCGCAGGCGGGATGGACGTCGCATTCCAAGATCCCGCCACCGCATGCCACGCTGCCGCAACAGGACGGCTATCAGCGCAACCGTACACGAAGCCGTGATCGGACCCGCGTACCGCTCCGTAATGCGGAGGGTGATCACGTTGAGTGCTACCATGAACGCGATTAGGATCGCGAGATCCACGGCCGCCGCGCGCCACGCGTGCGCCTCGCCGGTGGTCGCGTCGGCGCGGTTGACCACTCCATTGGGGTTCATCATCGCCAGCTCCTCGGAGCGCGCCCGTCGATGGGTCGGCGGTCGAGCTCCCCGAAGAGGTCCTTGCTGCCGCCCAACTGGTCAGGCGGCCCGCGCGTGACGTGCGAGGGCCTTGGCGGGAAGGCCAATCCGCAGGGAACGGCGTCGGCGTGACCGCGAGCATTCTGCCGGATGCGCATCGCGTCCCCTCGTGTTGCGCGAGCTGTGCGAGCGCTGTGAAACTCCATCCTCAACCTACAATACGAACAGCGCGGCCAAAGGTGCCGAGCCGCGCTGAAGCTAGTAGGCCGGGAGGGACTCGAACCCTCAACCTACGGATTAAGAGGTCGTTCCAAGACGAGGACCATCGGTATCCATCGACCAAGAAATGAGACAGGAAGCGGCCCTCCACCCGATCGATGGTTCCATTTGATACCGGCGAGTCTCAGTAGTCTGGTTACAGTTTAGCTACAGTCGATGAGGTAGCAGGGCAGCGGACTTCGTGTTCGAGGATCACGGCAGCGCGGGGCTCTTCCGACCGCTGACGCCAGGCGCGACGGATTGGCTTCGAGAAAACGCGCCGAGAGATGCGCATTGGGCGACAAAGAAAGAGGCGCTGATCGTCGAGCGCCGCGATATGGGCGACCTGATGGACGCGATCGTAAGGCCGGACTTACCTGGTCAACCCACTGGATGGACAAGAGCGGCAAGTTTCGACTGCCGCTGCGGGTAGTGCGGTAATTGACTCTTCAACCTTCAACAGCTTCCCAACGGGCGCATGTAGTCCCTAACCTAACACCAAGGAGAAGATTACGAAGCTGAACAACGAAGTGATCGAGCAGGTGTACCTTATCCTTGAGGGCTCTAGCTAGACTGAGGGGTGTGAGGTCTGTCAGGACGTCGGTGAATCTGCGGACCCACGACGCGCCCCCTACTGAGTGCGGAGAATAAGCTCGCGGCGATGCTGAAGAACAGCGAGGAACTCCTCGGGTGAGTCCGGCGAGATCACAACAACACCTGTGGGTGTTCTCAGGTGAACGCGGCCCCTCGTGCGTGTTGCGTGCACCTTTCGCAGGCCCCGGTACGTCTTCGGAAAAACTTCAGATCTATCAAGAGCAAGGTGGCCAGGCTGAGCACCATTAGCCACTTCACTGCGCTGTTTCGGAACGGATTCCGCCTCATAGATGGATAAGAGGGGGATCTTGACCGACCTCAACCAACACTGTATTCGCAGGTGCCAGCCCTCGATCACGAATCGGCGTGGGATCCGCGTGGCCCCCAGTATCCCTGCAAGCACAAGCATCGCCAGGAAACCGAGTCCTACTTGGACTGCAGAGCCGCGGCCGAACCAGAAGTATTCGGAGAACACTAGTACTGCCCCGTTGAGGAGATAGCCAAACAGGTACAAACCGAATACTGCACGGTAAAATCCGTCCCACGGCGAGCGAAACACGACTGGATGCGTGGCATCACTGAGCCCAACAAGCCGATTGTGTGGCGATATGCGTCCGCTTCTGGTGTGCATCATCCTCTTCAACTCCAGATTCAATCTAGGACGCGTGTGCAGCGCAGGGGAGTGCTCTCGAAGCCGAACTGCCCTGGCTGTCCCTGTACTTCGGGCGGAACTACCCTGAACTGGGCCAAGCAACTCGTATCTGGCCAGTGATCACGCGGAACTATTGGTGTGCGACCTCTTGATTAGGAATAAGGGGGTCGTTACGCCTAGCGAGACAGACCACACCTGGCTACATTGTTAGTGTCTTCAGGTGGCCCGAAGCTGCACAGGAGCACACGATGAGAAGGTGCGGGACTCTACGTAGCATTCGCCCTTTCCCAACTAGCGTCATCCTCGGTCTGACGGTTTTCGCTCTAGCTTGCGACTCGGATGGGCCGGTCTTTCCTGCGCTTCCTGCCGCCGACCCGGAGATTGTCGGCGTCATCGAGGCAGTCGACACTTGGGGAAGCCCGCACTTCGATGCCACGATCCTCGTGGGCGAAGTCGAGGTGCCGGATTACCGTGAAGGATCCTGGTGCGAGCCTGTCTGCCGCAAGCTGTGGTTGCACATGCGCGTGGACAAAGCCCCGATCTTCATCGAGGAGCCCAGTCGGTCTTTCTTAAGGCGCGGCGGAATAGATGACCTGGTCAAAGGCGCTGCGATTCGTGCCTGGACCACAGGTGTTGAGTTGAGGTCGCTCCCGCCTCAGTACTTCGCTACTAGGATCGAGGTTGTTATACCTCGGGCGGACGGAGACGGGACCTGAGCCGTAAGGGCACAGCGTCGGCGGACGCCCACAAGAACTAGTGGTCTGTCACAGTGGTTATGATGAATAGAGACGCGTCAAGGTGATACGTGCATCGGTCACCGTGAAGCGCCAGTCGACTTTGGTCGCGTTTCGGTTTCGTTCGTCTTCCCATGGCGCGATCTGCCCGCGGAGCGTCTCCGGATCGGGGATGCGGCGGTCCAGACACTGGCGAGTCAGGACGGAGAGCTCGATCTCCGCCATGTTGAGCCAACTCGCATGCTTCGGGGTGTGGTGAAAGTCGAGTTTGCGCACCAGGCGCCGGGCTTCGGCCGGCTCGAAGGCCTCGTAGAGCGCCCAGGGCGTGTGGGTGCTGAGGTTGTCCAGCACGACCCGGATTTCCTCGGCCGCCGGGAAGTGCAGATCGACCAGGGCTTTCATCTGGTGAGCGAAATCCCGGGACGTTCGGCGTTCGCTGACATCGATGTGGCGCCACCCTCGCAGCGGCTGGAAGAGGAGGAAGAGGTTGGCCGTGCCCTGCCGCCTGTACTCGTAGTCGTAGCGCGCCGGCTGGCCCGGTCGCACGGGCAGACGCGTGCGGACCTCGCTCACCAGCTGGTAGGGCCGCTCGTCGAAGCAGACCACGGGGCGCTGAGCGTCGTAGGGCTCGGCATAGAGTTCCAGCACGTCCTCCATGTGGCAGACGAACTCCCAGCTCACCGTGGGGATGCACCAGTGCTCCTTCTGCCAGGGTTTCGTGTCGTTTTTTTTAGAACTCGCCGGACGGTCTCGTGGGAGATCTCTTCGACGACTCCCAGCTCCACCAGCCGACCGGCCAAGAGCCGGAGCGTCCAGCGGGTCCGCCCCTGCGGGGGATCGCTACAGGCTAAGGCCACGAGAACCGCCTCCTGCTTTCCGTCCAGCTTGCGTGGCTGTCCCGGACGATGTCGGTCATTGAGGGCCCATTCGAGCCCGCCTTCCACGCACTTCCTCCGGGTGCGCTCCACGGTCGAGCGGCCCAGGTGCAGAGTGCGGGCGATCGTCTCATCGGTCTGCCCATCGTGGGCCAAGAGCAGGATGTGGGCGCGGCGGAGCTTGCGAGCCCGGGCTTTGCCCTTGCGAAGAAGGTCGAGAAGCTGGGCTCGCTCCCGCTGCGTCAGCTCGACGACGTACGTCTTGTTCATGAGCACCCCTCCGAGCTGTGGTGCGCGCTGCACCAAGATAGCTCAGAGAGGGCAACTCGTCACTACTAAGATGACAGAACACTAGTCGGGACGGCGGGATTCGCGTTGAAGGCGCCAGCAGGCGCCTCTCTACCGAACGCCGCGCGTCGTGCACGCGGCGTGAGTCTCCACCCGCGACCTCCTGAACCCCATTCAGGTTCAGAACGTGCTTAGATACGGCAAAATGTAGTATTCACGCGGTGTTTCGGGCGTCCTCAGTTGTATTAGTCCGAGACGAATGTGGCATGATGTAGCATGTCTTACCCCACTTCTTGCCCCACCCTGCAACCGAACGCACAACCTGCGGAGAAAGGAGAGCACATTCGGGCGCCAGTGGCCGCTGGCGCCAATTGGCACGCAAGCCAGGCCAGATCTCAGCTAGACCTCGGAACCCTCATCCCGGTAGCCGCTCCGCACAGAAGTAGCCGTAAGTAAAGGGCAGCCGACGCCCAGCTTCCCAACGACCGGCAAAGCCGAGACTATCCACCTGGAACACAAAGAAGACGACCCCCGCGCCCAGCCTAACGGACGTCGGCGTCATTGCAGCACCGAACATGAGGGCAAGATTCATGTCCTCAGCGTTGTGAATGACCTCGACGCCTGGCCGATCCATATCCTGTGACGAGGGTGAATAGGCTAGCGTGACAGGTCCCAAAACCTCAAGATCAATGTCGCTCCACCCGTATAGAGGCCTCGTTATGCTGGCCGNGCCGCTGGGCCAGACAGCACGCCGGTGCTCGGCGTCGGTGGGNGCAAGCCAGAGCCTCCCGTAGCTAACAGTGTCGTCCCCATAGCCGCCAGTCGCGATGACTGCCAGGGCATATGTGCCCGCCAAGACTTCCACTCCGGCGGGAAACGACAACTTGGGCGCATGCTCCTGAACCGGCGGCTCACACGCGAGCTCCAGCTGCTGGCCTTGTATCGTCTCTGCACTCTTTGCTGCGTTTTCCGGTTGACGAACGTCGTCGCTGCACGCAAGGACACCAACAAACAGAACCGCCGAGCGTCTGCACCGCCTGGTTAGCACAGACGGCACCCGCAATGGTCGGGACGAGTCGCCCGAACGAAAATGACACTTGCTGTGCTGCGTCGGCATCTGATCAGTGCTGGACTGACGTCGGATGCACAACTGCATTTGAGCTTTCCCCTCCATTTCCAGTCCTTCCACACCTAGGTGACGCCCCCGGCAAGCACGACGCTCCGAGGCTCCTGGCACTCGCTCCCTCACTCGTCGGACGTCTTCGGGGCGAAAGGGTGGCCCTTCACGGCCTCCCTCAGGATGTCGAGGTCCAGGACGAGCTCGCCGATCTTCTGCCTCAGCTGCTTGATCTGTTCGTCCTTCAGCCCGTCCTCGTCCTTCGGCCTCGAGCGCAGCGCGTTCTCTGCCGCGGCGAGGAAACGCTCTTGCCAGTCCTCGATCTCTCCAACCGTCAAACCGTGTTGTCGAGCCGCTTCCTGGATCGAGGTCTCACCCCGTAGGATGCTCAGCACCAGGGCCGCTCGACGCTTTGCCGTCCAGCGTTGGATGTTCTCGGGAAGTTCTTCTGCCATTGAAGTCCACCCCCTTGTCCATGCCAGAAGCATGTCTTGTTGGTGGACTCAACGACAAGGGGAGCAGGATAGGATCTGAGAAAGAAGAGGGGCTCGCTAAGAGCCCTCTCGAAGGTTCTAGTGATGGTTCCTAGGTCGGTTTCCTATGCCTCTGCGGTGGATCGTGCTCAGCAAAAGAGGGAGGGCAGCGCCAGGCTGCCCTCCATTGAGTACATCTCGACCAAGCCGACAACCTCAGCAATCAAGTGGAATATTACGGCTGATCACAATAGACAGTACCCTTGGGTTCGCCTCTAGTGCTGCCAATGCCTCGCCGAGAATACTGATTAGCGCTGCCGGACGACCCTTGTATTCGTAGATGATTTCGCCTCCGATCGAGCTTACGAAGTCCCTGTCCTCGTCTGTTATACTGGAGGCGAAGTCAACTGTGACGTACACTGTGTCATCGGGCTGTACGTCGTTGACGGAGACAACCTCGTTTCCAGTAGGCGGACAGAAAGCCTCGGTCGTCTGTTCGGCGCTGCAGGCCCACACTAGCAGGGCCACTCCTGCGGTGATGACACTCAAACCCACTCGCATGGAGACACCTCCTTCATCCGCAACCTATAACATCAGGGCCAGGGTTCAATACCACCCTGGCACTCCTGCCAACTGCAGGGATCTAATACTATCGCTGCTGCAACGTCCAGCACGCCCGCCCCCATGTAGACCGGGTCGTAGTAGGGAGTGCCCGTGTAAGCAGTGGAGTGCTCTCCCCGCCGGGCCTCACCGATCTCGTAAGTCGTTGCGCTGCAGTAGGCCGGGAGGGACTCGAACCCTCAACCTACGGATTAAGAGTCCGTTGCTCTGCCAGTTGAGCTACCGGCCTACGGTGAGAACGCTAAGCTACCAGCCCCCGGGTTCAGGTCAATAGGCGAGCGGCTGCAGCACCTCGCGCCGCGGCTTGGGGAAGCGGTTCGGGTGGGTGGCCCAGGCGAGCGCCTCGAGCCCTTCGATCAGGCGAGGTCCGGCGCGGGTAAAGACGGCACCATCGCCGATGAAGACGCGGCGCCAGCGCGCCGCCGACAGCTCGTGCCAGCCCGGCCGATCTGTGAGCAGCCGCATCTCCTCGCGTATCCGTTGGATGCCCATGTCCTCGCAGGCGATCACTAGGACGTCCGGGTCCCTCCTCCTGAGCATCTGCCAATCGACCTGCTCGGGCGGCAAGCCTGCCATGTTGAGCACATCCCTACCGCCGGCGATCTCGATGACCTGAGAGCTCCAGAAGCCACCGGCGAAGAGAGGATCGAGCCAGTGAAGCAAGGCGACATGCGGCCGCCTGACACCGCTGACCGTCTTCTCCACGGCGACTATGCGCGCCTGCATGCGGTCCAGCAGCTCGCGCGCCTCCTGCAGACGGCCCACCGCGAACCCGACGCGCGAGTGGTCGTCGAAGACGTCGTCGAGGTGCCGTGGATAGAGGATGAGCAGGGTCGGGCGCGGATTGAGCCCTTCGGCAATCGCCCGCACGCCCGGCAGCGAGACCAGCGACACGTCGCCGGGGCCCTGGGTGATCACGACATTGGCACGCAAGCCCCACAGCGCCGACTCGTCGAGCCGGAAGACGCTACCGAAGCTGCGGTTCGTATCGATCTTCTGGCGGTAGATCTCGCGGCTGGACATCTCGCTGGGATCGAAGCGCGCCCGGGTGATGGCCTTGCGCTGCCTGGCCTCCGGCGGGTAGTCGCAGGCGTGGGAGACGCCCACCAGCTGCTCGCCGGCCCCGATCGCAAAGGCGATCTCGGTCGCTGCGGGGAACAGACTCGCGACTCGTATCACGGCCGGCTCTGTGGAGACCTCTCAGGCGGGAGAAGCGACAGCCTCAAAGCTCAGGCAGCGAGCGCCGTTCGCGACCGGCCTCCAGCTCGCGGCGAAAGCGCTCCGCATCCAGCAGCCGGTTCACCTGCCGGTCGAGATCGTGCACGACATCCTCGATCTGGGCCAGGCGCGCCTCGACTTCCTGGCGGTCGGCCTTCAACCCCTTCAGCTTGGCGTACTCGCGGATCAGCGGCCGCAGCACGACGTGCGTGGCGAGCGCCATGCTGGGCACGCCGAGGACGAAGATGATGGCCAGGATGGCCTCGATGTCCACTTCCCGTCCCTCCCACGCCGGAGTCGCGCGCAACCTGCGCCCCAAGAACATAGGAAAAACGCCGTTCCCCGGGTAGAGCGCGGGGCGCACGGAGGCTACCTGCTCGCCGCCTGCCAACCTTCAGCTGGCCTAGGCTGTCTAAGATATTGATAACCACAGGAGGATATGGCCATGAATCCAAGGCTCAGCATGCTGGCCCTCGCCCTGGGCGCGCTCGGCTGCGCGACAGCGGGCGCCGGGGTGAGCGCGGCTACCGTCAGGTCGCAAGAGCGGGTCGTACAGGAGGATGACTGGTGCCGGGAGGAGTACCACGGCGACCGGGTCCGCCTCTGCGAGGTTCGCGAGTATACCCTGTCCGCCGACCGCCAGGTGATCGCCGTGGACGCGAGCCCGAACGGCGGCGTGCAGGTGGAGGGCTGGGATCAGGGCGAGATCCTGGTCCGTGCCAAGGTGCAGGCGTACGCCCGCGACGAGGAGGAGGCGCGCGGGATCCTCGGCGAGATCGAGGTGCTGACCTCGGGCCGCAGCGTACACGCCGATGGTCCGCGCACCGGTCGGCGCGAGGGCTGGTCGGTCAGCTACCGCGTCTACGTCCCCTACCACTCGAACCTCGATCTGGAGAGCCTGAACGGCGGGATCGGGATCGAGGACGTGTCGGGCGACATCCGCTTCCGCACGACGAACGGCGGCATCAAGCTCGTCGGGCTCAAGGGCGATGTGACCGGCTCGACGACCAACGGCGGGCTGCGCATCGAGCTCGTCGGCGACGGTTGGGAAGGCGAAGGGATGGACGTCCGGACCACCAACGGCAGCGTCACGGTCAACGTCCCGGAGGGCTACTCGGCGCGGCTCGAGTCCGGCACTGTGAACGGATCGTTCCGGATCGACTTCCCGATCACGGTGCAGGGTCGCATCGACCGGCGCATCACGGCCGAGCTGGGGGGCGGCGGCCAGACGATCCGCGCATTCACGACCAACGGCAGCGTCGCGATCAAGCGATCCTAGCCGGACGACCTGCTAGGCTGTAGAACTCGGC
>JGI2171J19970_10001494_pt1 | contig 13118 bp, 11 predicted proteins | sample DeeMarSWOR324_28_FD_19970 | JGI IMG/M metagenome (IMG submission 19970) | reverse complement strand
ATGAGGTAGTTGAGGAACTTGGAACAGGTCTTAACCAACGTATTGAATCTGCGAGAGCAAAAGCCAAGTAACGCCGTTCAGCAAAATTTCTTAGTTGGTAGTTCAAACAACCTTTCATTATGCAATCATCCAACTTTTGTTGCAGATCTGTGCGAGTATCGAAGATGTACATGCGATTTTTTACGAATGATGTGAAAGATGAATTGTTTCAAGTCATTTCCTCAGTTTTCGGGTCTGAAAGAACTTGTTACGGTGAAGTTTTCTATTGTTTCCCCCATTTACTATAGAGATAGGTTTATATAAATGATTGTAAATTATATTTTCTCTCTGTCTATATAAAAACCAGTGACCCCACTAATGCTTCAAATTGTAATTGATCTTCCACTATTGTTAATCGTGAGCCTAGTCGTTGTACTCACAGTAATAAGCGCGGAAATCCAATGCCGCCTAGGAGTCCCTCAAGTATTAGGTTTTATCCTGACAGGAATTCTCCTTGGTCCTCTCTTTTTCGGTCTGATAGATGAAAGACTTCTTGCCCTTTCACCGGTAGTTACAGCCGTGGCGCTGGGGTTCATTGGTTATAACATTGGCAATGAACTCAAGTTAAGTAAAGTTCGACAACAGTCACGTAACTTGTTACCCATTATCGTTGCTGAAAGTCTTGGTTCAGCGCTTCTTGTATTTAGTCTTGTTTTTTTCTGGCTTCGTGATCCGATACCTGCACTTCTGTTAGCAGGCCTAGCTAGTGCCACTGCTCCTGCAGCAACAGCAGACGTAATCTGGGAATTCAAGAGCCGTGGACCAGTCACAGATGCAGTGATGTTCACACTTATCATCGACGACGTCATCGCGATTATTCTTACTAGCATTACAATGAGTGTAGTTTTGCTGTTTCTCGTCCCGGTAGTTTTGCCTTTACCTCTTCTATTTGTGGCGCCTGTGATTGAAATTGGAGTGTCCTTGCTCCTTGGAACGGGGGCGGGGTTTCTTCTTGCGAATGTATTGAAACGGGTAGAGGATTATGGACGTTTTATTCTCCTGTTGGTTAGTGTGATTCTCCTCCTTATTGGTATTGCAGAATTTTTTCACTTTAGTTCCCTTCTCACTTGTATGGTGATGGGGATAGTTCTTGGTAACCGTATACCGAAGGAGGCACACGAGCTTGGTCATGAAGCAGAAAAAATCTTCAGCCCCGTAATTCTCTTTTTCTTCGTGCTTTTTGGTGCAGGGATGGTTGATCCTGCTGTATTAGCAATTGGCGGCATATTTATTCTAATCACTGCCTTAATTTATGTCATCGGGCGCGGAGCTGCAAAATACCTTGGGACACGGTTAGCAGCCAATATCGGCACCAATCCTCCAATGGTTAAACGCTATCTGGGATTATGCCTTTTTAGTCAAGCGGGCGTCGCAGTGGGATTGAGTGTTATAATCGCGGACCGACTAAATCAGTTAGGATTTCCACATTACGGTTTTCTCATTGTTGGTGTTATTGGGATTTCGACGTTAATTTTCCAATTCATTGGACCTCTCGCGCTAAAATTTGCCATCCATCGTGCTGGAGAGACCAATAATAATTTGAATCAAAGTCCAATGGATCAAAATGTAATTGAATAAGATGGCACACTGAGTTGACGAGGTTCTAAGAACCAACGCCTTTTCAATGTGTTAAATGCCCATGTAAAGAGTTTCGAAGACTTAATTGCTGTAATCTTGTTTATAATCAAATTTAGAAAGAGAACCGTATCTTGCATCTTTAAAGCCTCGAGCTGTTAATGAATAGTATTCGATTCACTAACCATCCTAATGACGGATTGAGGGCGTCACTGTGGTTCTGGTTGTAGTTTTTTGGTTGGTATTGATCTCAGGATTCTAAAGTTGATAAAGCGCTTTAGAAAAACATTTGAAGAGTTTATGTTTATTAAAAAGCTTAGGAACTGAATGTGAGAACTTTGGTAGAAGTTGTCTCCTTTGATCTAGTAGGAACACTAGTAGATTCTTATTATGAAGACTACATTTGGAAGGAAGTGATTCCTCAATTATTCGCTAGAAAAAAAGATATCAATTTTGAAGATGCAAAGAACTATGTTTTGAGGGAGTATAACCGCATAGGAAACAACGACATCAGATGGTTTCTACCTGAATATTGGTTCAAACACTTCAACTTAGGTGAAGATCCAATAGAAGTTTTCAGATTACATACCAATAAAGTGAAATTTTACCCAGAAGTGCCTTCAGTTTTATCAAACCTTAGTCAAGAATATGATTTGATCATTGCTAGTGGCACTACAAGAAATATCATAGAGATCATGATAGAGAAGTTCAGACATTATTTCAAACACATCTATTCTCCTGTATCGGATCGACAGGAAGTGAAAAAGACAGCTCAGTTTTATAAAATGATATGTAACGTTTTAGAAGTCGCACCTTGTGACTTAGTGCATGTTGGTGATGAATGGCATCCAGATTTCATCTCCCCCAGAAGTATCGGCATTAAAGGCGTCTATTTGAGTAGAACTGGAGAAAAAAATGAAAGATTTGTAATCAAAGATTTAGAGGAACTGGAAGATCTGCTTCAGTTTTTGTGACTTTATCATAGACGATCTAACGAACTTCCGATAATGTGCCAAGAAGCATGGGATCCTCTTTGCGATTCCAAGTATAAGCAATCGAGACGTAATTGAATGGCTCAACACCAACTTGCTTCCTCAGCTTTTTAACGCGTTGCCTGGTACTTCTGATCTCTTCCTTACCTCTTCTCAAAACCTATGTTTTTTACTCCATAAACTCACCAAACAAAGGATACGAATAAAATGAGTTAGGGGAGATTTTTTTGCTCTAGCTCTTCGTCTTTTTTATTCGCGTTTTCTTTTTTTCATTGGCTAATCTTCCCGTCTGCTGCTGTCACCATTCAAGATAGTATTTGAGTTCTTTGACTTCTTCCCTGAGTTCTGCTACTTCTTTTTCTTTGATTTAAGGGGCATCCATTCCTATTGTCCATGCTAAGATAACAAGGCAGATAACTATAACCAAAATAAGAATTGGTACTGCAATTTTCAGACTCCCCCAAGTTAATTGTACTTTAGCACCTTCTCTTGCACACACCCATATTGAAATGAAGCAGAAGGCAATTACACATAATTTCTTAGCCTGTTGTTCAAACCACATCACATTATGCAATACTATGATAAAAAAAAGTCACCATTCTACTTCGATGGATAACAGATCTTACATCTTCGGTAAATGCACTAGATGGCTATAAAAGAATCAAGTTAGCTTCTGATTTAGTAATATTTTTGGTCTTGGAGTCACCTAGTCCAGATAGAGGGAACAGACTATATCCGTTAATGCTTCGACTTCATGGTGGAATGTTCTTCGTTTACGACGCCTGGCATTTAATCTCGTTTGGACTCCCATTGCATTTCTATTAATGTGGCTTGCAGTAACGACACCCTGGGTGTTTTTCTTAGCCACTGTCCCCGGATTGATTAGTCTCTCTCTCGGCTTGTTACTGAGCAGCATAGTTCAGGTGCATTTGGATTTAGGTTTGTCTGCAAGGCTTCCTTTGGAGATTCCTTCCCGTGAAAAAAAACGTATTCGATGGTTGTACTGGCTAATCTATATCCCGTTTGGTATCATCCTGACTTTCGTCATTCAGTATGGAATATCGTGGCTCCATTTGTACTCCCCTGTTGGGCTCTGGATAGTAGCCACCCTAGCTGCCGGATTCGTCACTTTTATCTTGGGCGTCCTTGTTTTTGGCTTCTGGCCTTCTCTCCTAACTCAACTATACTGGGAACACAAAGAAGGAAAAACTATCGTGAAACAGGGCAATTACTGGGTAGGTGAAGGCCGTCAACGAAGTGAGCAGCTCACCTCTTCTAAAATAACTGAGGAGAGATGAGATAAGGATCCAGTTCACCCAGGATAAGAATTACCCAAACCTATAGTACTGATTTCAAAGATTCCAGATAAGACAACAAACGTTGTGCTCTGCCTAAAATTGTCACAATGAGCCATTTTTGGGGTCATAATAACATGATTCTCCCTACTTCACAGTAAAAATTCATTAAGAACAGGTGCTGCTTTCTTGGGGCTCCTCTGTTTGGCAGCATATCTTGAGGCTCATCTGGATTCCAATACCAAATAACTATTGCATCTGCAAGTGGAATAATCACTTATTGTTATATTCTAAAGGCTCTATTAGGAAATATGAAAATACATCACTTCAAGAAAAGATATGATAATATAAATTGAAATCCACGATTTAACCAAGCAGTTTGGTGATATTATGGTCTTTAACAATGTTAGCTTGGAAGTCCAAAAGGGAGAAATCTTTGGCTTTTTAGGTCCGAATGCTGCAGGAAAATCTACGAAAGTAAAGATGGAAGACGGACACGTCGTCTTTGGTAGAGGAAGCCGACCGCACCAATCCCCCTATCAATCGTTCACTCATTGAAGCTAGTCTGCATATCGTGGAACTCCGGAAATGTATGCTCAGTCTCGAAGATATCTACTGAAAGTCATCGGAGGTCGATGAACGTATGCTGAAAAAAGCGTGGGTAATGGCTCGTACTGAAATCCGTATGGTCTTCAAGAGTCGCCAAGTTAAATCCATCCCTGTGATGGTTATCATATTCTCTGTCATGTTTTCTGTGTTTATGGCGTGGTTTACCATTGCCATGCCTGCACTCCCGGATCCTTTCCTCTACCGTTTAATGATGGCCTCCACAATGGGTCTGGTCGTCGTCATGATGCCGGTGATATTACCCGTAATGATTGCTGCTGATTCCATTGTAGGCGAGAAAGAGCGCCACACCCTAGTCCCCTTACTGGCTACGCCGCTTACCGATTCAGAGCTGTTACTNGGCAAGTNCCTTACCGCCATTGTGCCGGGTTTGGTAGTCGCNTATGCTAACTTCGTCTTGGCCATTGGNATAATGAACGGGATGTTCCTCTTTATGGCACCCTTCTTGCTGTGGGTGTGGCCCACNCTACTGGATGTCGTCCAAGCGTTGATTATGCCCCCCCTCTTCTCGGCTCTGGCTGTCGGATTTACTGTCATCATCTCGGGTCGGGTCAGTACGGTCTATGAAGCATATCAAATCAGTACGTTAATAGTTCTTCCCGCAATGCTCGTTCCCTACATTGGACTCCTTCAAGGTTCAGGATTCGATTGGCTAATCCTGAGCCTCGTCGCTGTTATCCTTGGCATTGCGGACTATGCGGTCTTCCGGTTGTCTCTTAACCTTTTCAGTCGTGACCGGCTTATCAGTCGTTTCTAATTGAGAACGGCGCCGTTTGCGGTGGTCCTTGGCTGTCAGAGTAGTAATCATCACAGCCAAACTGATGACGCAGAAGAGNGTGACGTAGAGGGACAAGTGCATCGCTGGAAGGAGTCCCAATTGATATAGGATAATCGGCGCGTTAAGTGTGGCATGTAGTCCCACGGCAGCAAGATAGGTGGCAGGTAACCATCGGCGATACCCCCAGTAACTCACCAAACCGAATAGGCCGTGGATGAAGACGACTTCGAAGCGTTCAATTATGAATCCCTGATAAAAGAACCAAGGGTAGACCGCCAGAAGAGGTTCATATAAAACTACTAATACTGCAACAGCCCAGATTTCACCAACACCAAAGCCCATTCCGCTCATAACACCCACCGTTCGAAGCCAACGCCAGGCCGGTATCCCTTGGTTTTCTCCAACATCGTGGCGAGTAAAGCGGCGAAGAAAGAGTAGGGAAAGACCTAATAGCTTGACCGCCTCCTCCGTGAAGGGTGCCACAAAAAGGAGTAGGAGAAGCATTGCTTGTATTGGCAATCCAAGCCCAACAATTACAGTGTTCAGCCACGGCTTGACCGTCAAGTTGAGCACCAAACTCATGGGTAATTGGAGCAAGAAAGGTAGGATTGTAAAGGCGGATGTCTTGGAAGCACGCCAAAATAGATAGATAAGTGGAAACGCTATCCCAGTGGTGAGGGCCGCTGCAATAAGTATTCCAACCATGTTTGACACTGTTAATTTTTTAGGCGATCCTCGGCTCTTTAAGTCGAATCATAGTATTTCTTGATGAAGTTTTAAGAGCGCTTTTAACATCGCCATTCTGAACCTCATATCAGCCTATTTAAAAAAATTACTCGCACAGGGGAATTTGCTACGTGTCTTTTATATTTGTGTGAAAGAAAAAGGGCATTCTGGGATAAGCTACTAGTTGTTGCTAGCAACTTTGCGATAAATGCTGTATTTGTACAAAAAGCGTTATGATCACTTTATCTAGATGAGGTAGTTGAGGAACTTGGAACAGGTCTTAACCAACGTATTGAATCTGCGAGAGCAAAAGCCAAGTAACGCCGTTCAGCAAAATTTCTTATCCTTGTATTCCTTCCCTTCCTAGTGAATAGGCGGTGCTAAATATGGTAGGTCAACCCTCCATTCCGATTGCAGATATTGCTAATTTTCCTGCAAAGATTCGTAAGCAAATAGAAGCCAATGGTGTTAGTGAATTGGCTCAGTTATTTTTAGCTGAGAATAAGCTAATTGATGCAGTTAAGTTAGCCAAATTAACGGAGATTTCAATCCGAGAAGCCCTCGAAGCTCGGCAAGCGGGTCGACGACACATGGAACGTATTTTGGCAAATATTACTGCAAAAAGAAAAGTTGAACCCCTCGAATTGTTATGGAAAATCCATTGGTTGATAGGCACCGCTCCAGAAGGAGATCATCGTCTTGAACTCCTTGCTCTCGAAGGATCTGCGATTTCAACCCTTTTAGAGACCCTAGAAACAACCCAAGCACAAACCATAGACAGAATCCTCATGGTCTTTCTTCATCGTCTTCTTGTAGTGCCTGAAACGACATTGAAAGCGGAATATCAGCAACTCATTGATTTTACTGAAAAGTATCAAAGGCGTTCACTACTCGCATATCAAATCACCAAAGCCAAACCAGTTCTTTTAACATTAATTGAACAAACAGAACCAACGAAACTAATTGTCCAATTACGGAAATTACAGAAATGTTGGAAGAGCTTGTTTCAAGCAATAAAACAACGTGGCGACACTCAAGGAATGACAATTCTTACCGCCCTTCAAGCCATGGATAGCCTCGAGATTCTAGATCTAAGTGAACACCATTTGAAGGACAGAATCGAACAAACCATGACCACCGCAAAGCTTCGTCAATCTCAGTTAACCCAAATCACGACGGCAATGAACGCAGCCTTAGAACTACGTGATGCGTATTTAACAGCAAAACTAGCCACACGAGCTAGTCAAATATGGTTTGAACTTGCTCAAGGAAAACCAGGAAAGGCATTTGGAGATGACTTACTGCGCAGTCTCCGTTTTTCAAGAACTGCAACTTTTCACTANCGGGCTAATGATAGTCTAAGTGGTGCGGTTAAACAACTGGAGCACCTAGTTCATTTAATTGGAGAGATTCCCTCCGACCCAATTGAAGCGCTTGAAGAAGCAGTAACGGGTGTCTTACAAACCTTTGTTAGTACTACGCCACTCCTTGATCGTCCAGCGGATGAAACGTTCCTCTTGCGTACTTCAAAACGGATTGACACAATCATCAGTAGACTAATTCCGCAACTTTCTAGCCGTGAATCACGGTATCAAATAGCCCAATTACATGTACAATTCCAACAAACTATCATCAAGCAACTACAACAACTTGGCACCGAACCTGCGAAATACAAAGTCCTGAATCGGGAATTTATCCAAGCGCTGCTTCGCTTAGCAGATACGGCTCCTGATGAAGAAAAACAAGAACTTCTCAAAACAGCAANAGAACATACGAATCGAATTATTGCCNAAAGTAAAAAGATTGCAAAAATTAGCGAACATGATTTGGAGGTTATTTCAGCTGTAGCCTNCCATTTAGCTCAATATCCAGCTGAAACATTAAGTGAATCAGCAAAGCATCTCTTGGAACAAAGCCATCAACTCAATGAACAGCTTTACTTCCAAACAAAGGATCCACAAATTCGCGCACAGCTCGCCCTTCAACTCCTACTTACCAAAACAATCCCGGATTCCTCAGGGAAAATCCTAGCAACCTTTCCATCAAAGGAACTTGATAAACTAGAAGAGTTTGCTTCAACAGCACTTGTTACCCATGTTAAAGCCAAAAAACGTAATGAAACACTGAAGGCAGGTTCTGTACTAGTATGGATTGTTATTCAGCGACTCCGTGAAACCCAAGAAGCCAAAAAAATATCAAAACTAAAAGAAGATGCACGTGATTTTGCCGAAAAGACATTCACCTTCACACCTTCATCGTCCGAGTTGACCGACGAGACGTTTCCTTTTGGATTCTTACTATTACGCGATATTAACGAACTAGTCCACGATGAACGCCCAGAAGAGGATTCACAATGGGAACAGCTTCTGACACAAAGTGAGCAATTCGCTCAGAGATTAGCTAAAGCCGCTTCCTCACGTGGCGACACAACAAGTCAGATACTCGCCTTGAGCGCGGCTGGCACAGCAACCGCAAAACTAGCCACGATTACTCCCTCTGTCCCTCAACGGTTACGACTTCTTCGTAGAGCGACAACACAAATTCAGAAGGCACTCCAANCAGCTTCAACCCAAGGAGATCCCCATGACATTGAAGCAGCCTTATCCCAATATGACCAACTCATGCGCGCACGATTAACCATGGCCACTAGTATTCCTGCACAATTACCTATATTCGAAGAATGGAATCAAACCTACATTGAAGCCATCAAAGCCTTAGAAACCACCGATGCTNCGGATTCAGTAAATCGATTGCTAGCCTATCGAATTCTCAACGCCCAAGTTCCCCTTACATTTAGCTTTCTAAGCGAAGGAAAAATGAACATCGACACTGCACGACGGAAACTGACCGAATTACTCCAAGAAGCGGGCCAAATTGGATCCCCAGACCAAGCCAAACTTGCCCAACAACTAGAACGCCGTTGGGCTTTTCAACTAGGCGAAGATTCCTTACTCACCGCGGGATTCCGGCTAGAAGATGCTGAAACTAACATCACCCTTGCTGATGAACATTTCCGCTTCAATCTCCAATTCGAACTGCAACTTGATATTAATGGTCAAAGCACACAAAAACTTCGGAGCTTTCCATTCCTCCGAATATCACCACAACCAAATGACATAATATGGTATGATGAAACCCCAATTCTTTGTAGCACCTACTCTAATGAAGGAATATACACTTGTCTANCTCTTCGGGATCCTAGTGAAAACAACATCGCAATCGAACTATGGCTTGTTGCTGCCGAAGAACTGACTGCAACCGTGACTTTCCATATACTCGCGGTTGAAGCTTTGTCACAAGATTCTGAGGGCGTCGCAATTCAATTGGCAGGGGCGCAAGTTCATTTGCCTAAACAGCCAGTGGTCGCAGAACGGCGTGAAACTAAAGGAGTACTTCTCTACGAACTCGCTCTCAAGCCGGGCTATCCAGAAACACTCCAAATCAACATTCAGATAGCTTAACCTGCATTATCTAGGTAATAAATGGAACACTCCAATACAACAAATAAACGCCTGCTGTTACTATCATGGCAATAAGTATGCCACTGATTAATTGGGTAATTGTATGAAGCCCTTGACGCCAACGTGCCCATGCAACGAGAACGGCGAGTAATAGAAATGGAACAGGTATGAGTCCATAAATCCAGATTAAACCTGTAATGGGACCGGCAACACCCGCCGCATGGGCGGATACTTTCCAGAAAAGGCTCACAATAGCGATTGCTGAGGTTACTGCCGCATAAGCAACTGCAAGTACAGCCATGGTGTGGTTTTGAAAAAACCAAGCCACGACTGCACCAGCGCTGTAAACAAGGATAGCTGCAAGGTAAAGAAGCGGACGATCTCGTCGATTTCGAACATCAAAGGTTAGTTTTCCAAGTGCAACCATGGTCATAAGTGGGAGAATGGGACCGATAACAATGAAAAATAATCCAAGAAGAAACGAATGCCAGGGCTGAAGTAATCCCGTTCCTATTGGAGAAAAGAAGGAAAACACTGTAACCGTTCCGAGTGCTATTGCAGGAGGAGATAATATGGCAGAGATAATTCGCATTGAACGATGACTTGGAGATGGAGGTTCCTGAGTTTCTGTCATTCGATCAGCCTCAAGTCAAATATTGTCTGCTACCCTTCTGAATTAAGAAAAGCCTTCTGCCCCGACAAACAAAACACACTCAAAGGTTCATGTATTATGCTAGATTAAGCTTTTTTAACCGAGTTTGTGTTGGCTGCCCTTTCTTATCCCAGCCACGGAGTTGGTAATATTCGGGGAGCATTTCATCAAGATGTGCTATTCGATTCCGAGATCCACCTTCTGGAAGAGGGGTGGAGAAGCGTGGGGGTAGGCTATCATCCTTTGAAGAAAAGCCCTCACGGAGATTAAAGAGGCGTTCTAAGTTCCAGATTCTTTCTCCTATCCGAAGTAATTCCTGTCCGCCAATGGGCAAACCTGTAGCTGCAGCTAATAAGTCAGCATAGTCTTCAACAGTAAAGGCAAACGTAGTAAATCGACAAAGAACAAGGGAATCCATTGCGGCAGAAAGATTCTGGAAGAGAACGACGAGTCCTGCTTTCCCTTCTGTTCGGTCACGGTCCACCAAAACAGGCGAACCCAGAATTTCTGGACCAATCAAATAGGCTCGCAGATGACACCCGCCCCGATTTGAAGTCGCATAAGATAGTGCATGTCCTTGAACCCCTCGCGGATCATAAGCAGGAAGCTCTAAGCCTTTCACATTCATACTTAATTCAGGAGCATTATAACGAGTCGAAAAGGCTTTAGATCCTTCTCCCAGTTCAGCCCCAAGTCCGTGGGACAGGGCAACGTCATCAATGAGTTCCATTAATCCCTCTGTTTCACCAAACTTTAATGGGGCTTTGAGTTTTCCTTTTTGAACTAACTCCATGGCACAGCCAAGAGTACTTCCGAGAGAGATTGTATCCAGACCAAGTTCGTTGCAGCGAAAGTTGGCAGCGGCGATCCATTCCAAGTCGTTTATTCCACATTGGGGACCCAACGCCCAAAGTGTTTCATATTCAGGTCCCCCACCTTCTTCATCATAAGCACGGCTAATTCGTCCACACCCAATAGGACAGCCAAAGCAGTGGTATCTTTTCACAAACAGTCGTTCTAAGAGTTTTTCACCTGAAACTCCTTCAGCGTCATTAAATGTTCCTTCTTGGAAGTTGTGAGTTGGTAACAGCCCATATTCATTTGCAAGATTTACTAGTACGGGGGTCCCGTAAACAGGAAGTGATTTGTTGGTTATCGAGTCCTTCTTGATTAGTCTGCGAACGCGAGTAATCACTTTGTCTAATTGCTCAGTATTTGCAACAGCCACCTTCTGAGTTCCCTTAACAACCACGCCTTTCAGGTTCTTTGAACCCATAACGGCGCCTACTCCTCCTCTACCAGCAGCACGATGTTTGTCAGTCATAATCGCGGCTAATTTAACCTGATTTTCACCAGCTGGGCCAATACATGCCACTTGTGCTTTACTATCGGTCTTTTCGAGAATCAAATCAGTAGACGGACTAACCTCTTTACCCCAGATTCCCTTGGCAGATCGAAATTCGATTTTACCATCATTGATCCATAGGTATACTGGTGAAGATGCACGACCCTCGATGATGAGTGCAGCATAACCAGCACGACGAAGTTGAGGTCCAAAATACCCGCCTACATTAGAATCGAAGATTGTCCCGGTTAGTGGTGATTTTGTAATTATAGCGGTTCGTCCAGCGGTTGGAGCGATTGTCGCAGTTAACGGACCAACAGCGAAAACCAACAGGTTGTCAGAAGAAAGAGGAGCAATCTCAGGCGTTACTGCATCATACACCAGCTTTACTCCCAATCCCCGTCCACCAAGGAAATGAGTGAAATCAGTGGAAGAAAGGGGAAGTTCCTTTGAGGTTTGGCTAGTGAGTGAAACCTTGAGCAATTTAGTGTCGGCAAAAAGATGTTGATTAGTTGCTGTCATTGTTAGCCCTCCTAGTCATTGAAGATGTTTTGCTCTCGGTGTGGACAGGTGACACAGCGCTCCTTATACCAAAGATAGACTTCTTTGGGTTGTTTTCCGAGACTTGCTTGGCGGCTAGGGCACGTCCAACAGGGTTTATCTGGTTCAAGCCAGGCATCACTATAACCAGCCCAGCGATACCCTTCCACAATAGCAACACCGGAACTCGTGCCCAGGCGAGTTGCCCCAGCATCAATCAAACGGAGAGCATCCTTGAAACTTCGAATACCCCCGGCTGCTTTAACTCCCATTTTACTGCCAACAGTTTTCCGCATCAATCGGACATCATCAGGGGTCGCCCCCATAGGACCAAATCCGGTTGAAGTTTTGACAAAATGAGCTCCTGCCTCTTTGCTCAGGATACATCCCTTGCGTTTCTGGTCGTCAATTAGCAACCCAGTTTCTAATATTACTTTGACAATCTTACCATCCGCAGCTTCAACAACAGCTTCGATGTCTGAACGGACCAAATCATAATTTTCGTCACGGAGGGCACCTACATTGATTACCATATCAACTTCGGTTGCTCCTTTTCTGATGGATTCTTTAGTTTCGAAGGCTTTGACTTCGCTCATAGTGGCACCTAAGGGAAAGCCTACCACACAACACACATCAACTGAAGAGCCCTTCAGGAGTTCTGCGGCATATTCAACATGGACTGGATTAATACATACCGAGGCGAATTCGTATGCTAGGGCTTCTTCACAGAGTTCTTGGATTTTCGCTCGTTTCGTTTCCGGTTTAAGACGAGTATGATCTATTAATTTTGCAAGCGCTTCAACTGTCACAGGCATTGTTTCTCAAACGCTCCTTTATGCTCGAATAGGCTTTTCATATTGAAAAAACCTGTTCATCATATGGGAAAACAAGTATTATCCAAGTATCTGTGCCTGAAAAAAGCTTATCTAACTAATCAGGGGAATTCGTTGCAGGTGCCACATTATGGATTCAAGACGAATTAAATTACTACAAACTCTGGTTGATTCATTTGGTCCCAGTGGCTTCGAACGAGAGGCAACCGCCATTGTTGCGAAGAAAATGCGCCCAATAGCTGATGAAATTTCCAT
>JGI2171J19970_10001491_pt1 | contig 13127 bp, 10 predicted proteins | sample DeeMarSWOR324_28_FD_19970 | JGI IMG/M metagenome (IMG submission 19970) | reverse complement strand
GGGAGATCCTTGCGCAGACAGAGGGAAAGATAGACGTATTCGTCTCCGCCATAGGCACCGGCGGGAACTTTCTCGGAGTGGCCCAAGTGCTGAAGCGGGAGGTGCCTGAGGTGAAGTGCGTGGCCGTTCAACCCACTGGGTGGCCGGGGTGGATAGACCCCCTCTCCCCCGAAGCGAAGTTCGTCCCGGGAATAACGGGGGGAATAATCGAGGAAATACGGCGAAGCGCGGTACTAGACGAAGTAGTATCCGTGGGGAACGAGGAGGCGAGGAACATGGCATACAGATTATCCCGTGAGGAAGGGGTGTTCTGCGGGATCTCGACGGGAGCCAACGTGCTCGTGGCCCTAAAGGAGGCAGATCACCTTGGGGTAGGAGCAACGGTGGTCACGACTGCTGTTGACAGGGGGGACAGATACTTCAGCGATGAACGCTTCATAACGTAGCCTAAGGGCCGCAAGGGAGAAAAGGGTACGAGGAGACACCGTGGCGCTAGTTTCGTTAATGAAACGTCAGGGTAGTGCGTTAAGAACCATTTAAACAAAAGAATGACTGGGTGTGACCCTGAGATATATCTCTGGATATCGGCGTACTGTGAACACCCGGGTTCATCAGGCACCTTTTTGATGCAGAATCTTTTCTTTCACCCGCTTGTTTTAAAGGATCGTGTTAACAAATACCATATAAGATCATCCAGCCCTAAGCTTTTGAGATGGATAACGAATTCCGAGTGCTTACAATAGACTCAAGGCTAGATATTGCGCAACATTTTCAGCAGACGCCAAAATACGAGGCCCAACTCAGCAAGGAGATCGCGAATAAACTGGGGTTCGTCGACGGTGATTTAATAGAGATTACGGGGAAGCGAACGACGGCGGCGAGGGTCGTCTCCGTCGAGAAAGACGACTTTGGCGGCGAGTTGATTGGATTAAACGATTTCATGCGAAATAACGCGCGGATTTCCCTGAAAGAAACGGTGACCATAAGGAAGGCAGAGCCGAAGACCGCGCGAAAAATCGTTTTAGCCCCCATAGGGAAATACCTGAAAAAGAGCGAACTCCTGAAGATCGTTGCCAAAAAGAGCTTTATGGATAAGCCCTTCGTCGAGGGGGATGTGACCTACCTGAGGTCAAAGATTATGAGGTATCTCCTTGGCTCGGTGACCTGGATGAGAGTGGTCAAAACAGATCCAGAGGGTGTGGTCGTGGCCAGTGAGGACACCGACTTTGAGGTCATCCCAGACCCCATCACACTCACGGAAGCTGCGATAACTGAGATCCCGGATCTCGGATGGGACGAAGAGGTCTCTGATAAAGANGTATCCCTTGACGACCGCGAATGGGANAAGATCAGCGCCCTGATTGAACTGGGGCTCTTTCAAAGCCTCACTGAGGGGGTAACCTTCTTCGTACGGGAGGGAATGAAAGCGCGAAGCGACATATTTGAAAAAAGCGTGTCCGTCATGGAGCTGCTTAAGCAATTAAAGCAAAACGTTAAAATCGCTACATAGGCCCGGTCATGGACGCTTCTGCAGATGAGGAAAAAAGCATCAGCTCTTCGGCGCTTCTTCTTAGGCGCAAAGTCCATCGGCTTTCTCACACTACACGAATCCGAAAAAACCGGGTACATCGCTTCATTCCTCATCACCGACGTTAACGGCATCCCCATGGAATTCCGATGTACCCACCCCCTCAAACCCGACGCCGTTCAGAGGTCTCTCTACGGAGAACGCCTCCTCTCGTACATAGGCGTGGAAGCGTGTGGAAAGCCTCTGATGAAGGCCATGAAGAATAAACCAAAGCTACTGTTCGTCGATAAGCCCTTCCTCTTGAAGCTCGACGAACAAGCACCGTATCCAACGATCTTCGTGAAAGACGCTGAGGGGGATGAAGAGGCTCCAACCGCGGAGAGCTTCGGCTCAGACTACCACGTCGAGGTAATCGAGTCGGAGTACAATGGCTTCGAGCCTTTGGAAATTGTTACGAAAGGAGAGTTAAGGCCAAAGACCCGGGAGCTAATTGGACAAGTATACGCGGAATATAACCTTCTAGAAGCCTTCGATCGAATGAAGAACGCTGTGGAGAGCTTGGGTCAGCTCACCTCAAGGTTTACGTAGAGTGAGAGGTGACTCCCCTCGCCACAGCACAGAAGAGGAGGTGTGAGCTCAAGACGCCCCCCCTTGGGCGACAAAAAGCACCTCCTCCACCCCCAAGCCAACGTCGAAGTCGAGGCCTATGAAGCTCAACTCCCTGCCATAACAATTGAGACGCCCCCCTTCGAGATTAAGGGGAACGACGGGATAACGCGAAGCCTCTCAAACATCGCAACACCCATCATTTATGAGTGGACGTATGTGGATGTCTCATCGTTTGAGAGGCAGAGAATTATGGTGCCTGGGGCGGCTGCGGCGGAGGAGGAAGGCCCTCTCACCGACAACCTCTTTGAAACACTTGGACCGGCTGAGGTGAGAGGGTGCGTCTTTAATGAACGCTATCTGTCTCCTAAAAAAGAAGGCGGGTTCAAGATCAATATTCGTGGGGTAGGATTTAAGCCGTCCCAAGGCGAAAAACTGAACCCGTTCGTCTTAGCCCTGCCAAGCCTTTACCCCGAAGCCTCCTTCGACTTCCACGGACTGCTCAATTTTCCCCGGGGCAAAGCCTTACTGCCCTTCCAGAGGGAGGGCGTCACCTTTTTAATCGAACGAGAGAAGGCCCTGCTAGCCGATGAGATGGGGCTGGGGAAGTCCATACAGGCCATCACTGCCGCCCGGCTTCTCTTTAGAGCAGGGGTGATTACTCGATGCCTTGTGGTCTGCCCGAAGTCCGTCCTCACAGACTGGGCTAACAAGTTCGCGGAGTGGGCTCCCGAGCTGAAGACGACGAAGATTCAGGGGGCAGCCGCTTCAAGAAGAGGCCTCTGGTTCAGAAGAAGCCACGTATACCTCGTTACCTACGACACGCTGAAAGAAGACGTCCTAGACCGTGAGGAGGATAACGACCCTTTGCTGAGCTTTGACCTCGTTATCCTCGACGAGGTTCAGAGAATTAAAAACCGGTCGACGCAGACGTTCAAAGCAGTCCAAAAAGTCGGGGGAACGATACGGTGGGGGCTCTCGGGAACCCCACTGGAGAACCGGGTCGAAGACCTCACTAATATCTTCAGCTATTTAAAGCCCGACTTATTCCGTTCATACGAAGGCGATAGCCCTCGATACGTGAAGTCCAAGATTGAGCCCTTCACACTGAGGCGCATCAAACAGGCGGTCCTGAAGGACCTACCGAAGAAGACTCATGACAAAGTCCTTCTTGAACTCGGGGTAAGACAGAGAGCTGCCTATAATCTGGCCGAGAAAACGGGAGTCATCGCCCTCAAAGAGAAGGGAAAAACCGTCACCGTAACCCACGTCATGGCCCTCATCTCCAAGCTGAAGCAGATCTGCAACCTCGAACCCGTCTCAGGCGAAAGCTGCAAGCTTGAGTACATAGAGGACATGTTAGGCACCCTCTATGAAACCGGGGAGAAGATGATCGTCTTTTCCCAATACCCTGAGAAGACCCTGAAACGGATAAAGCCCCGACTGGGAAGATTCCACCCCCTCATCTACCAGGGCTCACTGACCAGCAAGCAGAGGGAAGCGGTCTTGAAACGATTCGAGGAAGATGCGAACATACGGGTCCTCCTCATATCTCTGAAAGCAGGTGGCCTTGGGTTAACACTGACCATGGCGAACTACGTCGTCCACTTCGATTCGTGGTGGAATCCCGCCACCATGTCCCAAGCCGAAGATCGAACCCACCGCATCGGACAAACGAAGAACGTCTTCATAGCCTCCCTCATAACACAAGATACCGTAGAGGAGCGAATTCAAAGAATCCTAGAAGACAAGCGAGCACTCTTCAAGGAGGTAGTGGGGGAAATCTCCGATGAAGGCCTGACACGACTACTGACAGAAAAGGAGCTCTTCGGGCTCTTTGGACTCCAAAGAGTAAAGAATCACGGCACACGCCATACAGACACATAGATACAAACCGTAATCACCGATGAGTCCTCATCTGTTGCTACCTAGCTAGCACCTCCTACGCCAGTACGCCTCCATCAAACGCTCGAGTGGGCGAACGGCAGCAAACGCTACCCTAACCCCACGAAGGAAGAACGAGGAGATGCGGGGAGAACCGTGAAATCTCTCGTTAACAGGTTCAAGAAGAGAGGAACCAAGCGCAGAAAGGATGCTAAAGCGTACACGGGTTCCTACAGGATGTGTTCACGGTAAGGGAACGAAAAACAAGATAGGAGTTCAGAGATAGGATCTGTAACTGTAGGATAGATAGCTTTTATAGTACTAAGAAGAAAAGGAAAGCGGAGATGACGTATAATGCCTATTCTAAGAAAAAATAAACTTCGGGAAAAAATGAGAAGAGGGGATCCCACGATTGGAACCCACATCCACAGCACATGGCCNGGCATAATGGAGGTGATTGGCAACACGGGGGCAATTGACTACGTGGAATTCACGAGCGTATACGCACCATTCAGCCTATACGCCCTCGACGACCTAGGCAGGACGTCAGAATTATACGATATGTCAACAATGATAAAGGTGGACGCGGAGCCACGATCATTTCTCGCGCAGAGGGCGATTGGAGCGGGAATACAAAACATACTCTTTGCGGACGCTCGGAATGTGGAGGACGCTCAAGAATGTGTCCGAGCGGTGAGAGCGGAGCCCAAGGGCTGGAATGGCTGTGCGATGCATCGGATCGAAGGCTACCTATTGGAGTGCGGTTCCAAACGATTTGTGGAATACTGTGACGAAGTGGTTGTGGCCTTGATGATAGAAAAGAAGTCTGCTGTGGACCAGTTGGAAGACATCTTAAACGTAGACGGCGTAGATATGATTCAATTCGGCCCATGTGACTATTCTATGAGCATTGGCCTCCATGGAGAGTGGAAGCATCCGAAGGTGTTAGAGGCGGAAAAGCAAGTGATTAAAACATCGTTAAAATATGATAAACATCCAAGGGCAGAAATTGATAGCGTGGAAGCAGCTCAAAAATACATCGATCTCGGCGTCCGGGATTTCAGCATCGGAACCGATGTGGTGATATTATATAATTGGTTGAAAACGAATGGTGAAGCGTTAAAGAAGACACTATCGACAATTTAAGACCCCCTACAAAAGCTGAAACAAGATACTTTTGGGAAAAATATCCTCCCTAATTTTTTTTCTACCGCCTCTCATAGATCGATTAATGTCTTATCAATTGTCTCCCTCTTTTTGAAGGTGTAAAGAAAACGGTTTAGGAAGACATCTTTTTAATCGTCAAATTGACCGCTTCTTAGGAGATAGAAGGCGAGAACAGCGTGGTTGTTGTCGGGGTCGCTGGAGCTTGCATTAGGGGAGATGAAGGGGTAAGGCAGATTACGGAACGCCGCTCGCCTCCAAGCTAGCTAGCGTAGGTTACATGTTCCTCGTTGGGCGCACACGCTTCATCGAGTACACATCAGAGAGAAAAGCAGGAAGAAGAGCGCGCCACCACCTTCGACGCCCATACATCCGAGGACTCCCCGAACGTAAGTCGGAAGAACGCTATATAAACTACATAATATATATAGAAGAAGACCGGTTACATCTATGAGCCATGTCTAAAAAAAGTATGCTATCATGGTTTGAGAAAAGACGTCAGTCACTGACCTTGAACCTAGCACAAAACCAGATTATGAAGGCCTTTGACACCGTCACCGAGTTAAATAAGGCGATTCAAGCGTTTTCCGTGGATAAATCGAAGGCGGAGAAGTGTATTGAGCGGTTATTCGTCTCCGAGGTTGAGATCGACCAGCTTCGGAGAGCCGTCTTCATGGAGTTAACTAAGGGCTCCCTTCCGTCAAAGTATAGAGAAGACTTAAAGGCGCTCATCGGCCGCTTAGACCGATTAGCTGACTACGTGAAAGACGCGGCGAGAAGTATCAAAATCCTGATCCAAGCCGAAAGCACGTTACCGAAAGAGTTTCTAGACATTTTTTCGAGAATGGCCCAACAACTGGTTGAGTGCACGGCTCGCCTACGGACAAGTATTGAAGCCCTTGGCGACGACCCGGCGAAGGCCGTCCAATACGCCCACCAGGTTGATGAGATAGAGGGGCGTATTGATGAAGACCATTTCCAAGCAAAGGTCTCGTTCATCACAAATTCGGAGAAGGTTAATGCGCCAACCTTCATGGTGTTAAAAGACCTAGTAGACTCCCTGGAGCACGCCGCCGACATGTGTGCCGACACCGCGGACTTCATTTTAATCCTCGTGGCTGGAGAGGAGTAACCACACCGCTTCTTTGACCCCGTCGGTCAGGAAATTCTCGTAAACGGGTAAGCAACGGCTCTTACTCACGCCGCCTCGTTACAAACTTATAAACAGGTAGTTTGTATTGAGTGGAAAGAGGGACGCGCAGTGCTTGTCAGAAGAGGCTACCTGCTGCTTCTTGTCGGAATCTTGATAGGCTTTCTGGCGTTCTCTGCAATTTCGTCCCTTTATTCAGGTAGCAGACCTCAACATGATGGCGGAGAGATGCCGAGTGAGGTCGAATTTGAGTTTCTCTTAACCAGTGAAAAACAGGGGTGGATTGAGGAAGTGACCCCCCGATTCGAGGAGTGGTTCAGTCAACGGTTCAATATGTCGGTTCAGGTTCACCTCGTTACCACGGGAACCCATGACACGGTGAACCGGATACTGGATGGAAGCGAGAGGCCCGTGGTTTGGAGCCCGGCTTCCAGCATCTGGATTCCCTACATGAATACGAAGTGGCGGAACATAACGGGTGCGGCCTACGATATTGCGGTGGACTGGACTCCCCTCGTCCTCTCACCCGTCGTCTTGGCGGGGTGGGGATCCTTCACGGAAACGCATGAAGTAACGGGCTTCATGGATCTTTATCACTTGGCGGAGGACGGCGTTGACTTCAAGTACGGGCATCCAGACCCCCTCTTAAGTAATGGTGGAACGATGACCGTCGTCTTAGAATTCGCTGAAGCAGCGGGCAAAACGCCGGAAGAGTTAACGGTTGACGACTTAAAGAATGCGACCGTTATTGAGATTGTGAAAATCATTGAGGCCAAGGCCGTGGCGTATGGGAAGAGCACGGGCTTCTTTGGCTCATGGGCTGCTGAGAACGGGCCGTCGGCGATACAGTTCTTTGGAATCTATGAAAACGTGGTCCTTGATAATTCCTTGAAGGCCTTGAAAAAGTGGGACGATCCCCTCGTGGCCATATATCCTGAAAGGGGAACCCTCTTTGCTGACCATCCCTTCGTACTTCTGAATGGGAGCTGGGTCGATTCGTGGCAGCGGTTTGCTGCGGGTCAGTACCTCCTCTTCCTCCTTAAACCAGATAACCAAGAACTCGCGCAACAATATGGGTTTAGGCCGGCAAGCAGCAGTGTGCCGCTGGATCAAACCCTCTTTAACCCAACTAACGGCGTCCAATACGAGATTCGTGTTCCCGTCCTGAAGCCTTTACAGGGGGAGGTGATGGACGCGATCTTCACGGCGTGGGTCATTGTGAGAAACACAGGGGTTTAGAAGGGGTTAAACGGTGTTGTGGTTAAAACGGTCAGTAAATCCATCCAGACCCGTGACCTGGGCGACCCTCATCGCGTTCATTGTATTTGTCTTACTGCCCACCTTTTACCTGATCTCATACGTTTTTCTCAGTTGGAACGATGTGAGAGTTGAGGTGTTTGAAAACCCCATCATTGGAGACGAAAATTGGAAACAGATCCAGAAGGTGCTCTTCTTCTCCTTTCGGTTATCCCTCTCTGCGGTGGCCTTCGACCTCATCTTTGGGATCCCTCTTGCCTACGTCCTTGCCCGAAAAAGGTTTCGAGGGAAAGATCTCCTAGAAGATATTGTAACCCTGCCCTTGGTCATGCCTACGTCCGGATTTGGCTTCGCTACCTTGATAACGTGGACGACTGTGGCGGGAATTGGGGGCTTTCTCGGCCTCAGCTCCGGATTGGTTCCACTGGACACAGTAATACCTATCGTAAACGTTCCCCTCATGGTCTTCATCGTCCACGTGGCACTGACGTTTCCATACATTGTGCGAACCCTGGAGACAAAAATTCAGTCGATAGATACCACGTTTGAGATGGCGTCGCGAACCCTGGGAGCCACCCCCCTAACGACCTTCAGGAACGTATTACTGCCCTTAGCCCTTCCCGGAATCTTTTCAGGATCGGTCCTCGCTTTCGCGCGCTCTCTAGGGGAGACCGGGGCGACGCTCATCGTTGCAGGTGTGAGTTCGACGGCGTCTATTGCCATCGTTCGATGGACTGCCGAGTTTAAATTGGCTACAGCCGCCTTTATGGGAAGCCTGCTCGTGATAATTGCGTGGGTCATCATTCTTCCCGTGGAGGTCTATATGGGGAGAGGAGGAAAGGCGCTACGGATCCCCTTTCACCTTCCGCCATCAGTACTCAAAGGAGTCATGCGGGTTGAACGATACGCCTCTAGAAAGCTGACCCGCGTCAAAGATTTTACTCCGATCGTTGTTCTAGTGTTAACGGTGATCGTGCCCATACTCGTGGTTTTTAACTCCGTGGTCCTCTACTGGTCTGCTGACCCATACACGGGTAAGGTTCAGGGTGGAGTGCTGTACCAGCTCTTTGGTCCTTCCAACTACTTCAGCCTTCTAACGAAGGCGACCCTGACCTCCATCATCGTCGCCTTGGTCTCAACCTATATATCCATGTGTATAGCGATCCCGTTGACCTTCCTGATTGAGAGGAAGCGGTACGGCGTCATCATTCGATCCGTCCTTAAAATACCCCTCATCATTCCCACGTCGTCCCTGGGCTTGTCCGTTCTCCTCCTTTGGGGATCCAACGGCTTTAACCTCATCAGTTCAGGGATCTGGCTGACCATTCTCACCCACATCGTTTTTTCTGTGCCCGTCGTCGTTGAATCCATCTTAGCCGCCTATGAGGGATCCGATGTTCAGATGTACGAGGACTCGGCGCGGACGCTGGGAGCAACCGCCTACAACGCTATTGAAACCGTCTCGCTCCCCTTGGTTAAGGGCGGAATCCTCACAGGCTTCATTCTCTCTTTTGCCCATTCCCTCGGGGAAACGGGGGCGACCTTCATCGTGATGGGGCGGGACATCACGGTTCCGGCCCTCGTCGTCAACATGGTTGAAGCATTAGCCATACCAGCAGCCTTCTTCACCTCAACGTACCTGATAGCCCTCTCCCTGATTCTTCTCGCAATTATCAGAGTCACTACTAGAAGATGATGGAACGATGGCCCTGATCCAGTTGGTAAACGTCACAAAGACGTTTGGTACGATCACCGCCCTCGATGAGATAAACGTGTCAATAGATGACGGCGAATACGTGTGCGTCCTCGGACCCACGGGAGCGGGAAAGACGACGCTGCTCCGAATAATAGCCGGTCTACTGGAGGCAGATGAAGGCGAGATATACATCGCGGGAAAATGCGTCAACCACCTTCCTCCAGAAGACCGCGATACGGTCTATATGTTCCAGCAGTACGCGCTTTTCCCCCACATGACAGTTTGGGAAAACGTCTCCTACAGCCCCGTCATTAAGGACTGGACTGACGACAAAGTAGAGACGTTAACCAAAGAGATCTTGGAGATGATTAGGCTGGCGGAGCGGTCGGACGCGTATCCAAGGGAGTTAAGTGGCGGCATGCAGCAGCGAGTCGCCCTCGGCAGAGGCATCGCGTCAGGAGCACGAATCCTCCTCCTCGACGAGCCCCTGGGCGCCTTGGATGCCCGACTGAGAGTGGGTCTACGCAGCCAATTAAGGCAACTGGTGAAGGATCAAAGCCTCACAGCCATACATGTCACTCACGATCAAGAAGAAGCCTTAATGATGGCCGATAGGATTGTGGTGCTGCGAAACGGGAGCATAGAACAGATAGGAACGCCCCCCGAAGTCTATTCAAGGCCACAATCCATATTCGTGGCAAGCTTTGTCGGAGGCGCCAACTTCATTGAAGGAACCGTAGTCAAGTCAGATGATGCCGGCTCGTTAATCGAGGTATTTGGTGGCCTTCAGATCCAAGTAGCGGAGAGAGGCGTAGGGGCGGGTGAAAAAGCGGTTTTAGCGTTTCGGCTGGAAGACACGTCGGTTGGAGAGGAGGAGGTGGCGGGAGTAAACAACCTTTCCGGCGTGGTCGAATCCGCAACCTTCATCGGCGGGTCGATGGAGTATGAGATACGGCTTGAAAACGGCGCCCAAATAGCATCCAAGATCTTGATCTCAGACGCGTTTAAAGCGTATAAACCCGGCGAACAGGTCGTAGCGTCCTTCCCTCCTGAGAAAGGCTATGTCTTCCCCTATCCAGCGATGGGGCTCCTCAAGGAAATTGAGGCGATTTAATTGCCCGAAGTGAGACTGGTAAACGTCACTAAACGCTATAACGAGATCGTGGCAAACGATCACATCAACCTCACGATCAAGGACGGCGAATACGCCTCGGTGATAGGCCCGAGTGGTTGTGGAAAAACAACCCTCATAAAAAGCATCGCAGGCATCATCAGGCCGGAAGAAGGGGAGATCTACATCGATGGACAGCTCGTGAACGATCTGCCGATCGAGGACCGCGGGATAGGGTATGTCTTCCAGAACATAGCCTTATTCCCCCACATGAACGTGTGGGGCAACATCACCTATGGGCCCCGCGTGAAGGGGTTTTCGCCTGAAGAGACCCGGCCCTTAGCCCTTGAGATGCTGGAGATGATAAAGCTGAGCGCACGACAAGACGCGTACCCGGCGGAACTGAGTGGAGGTACCCAACAGAAGACCGCGGTAGCGAGGGCGTTAACGTCCAGAGCCGAGCTTTTACTTCTAGACGAGCCCTTGGGAGCCCTTGATGTTAAGGTTCGGGCAGAGCTTCGTTATGAATTGAGGAAGCTGGTGAAAGACTTGAAGTTAACAGCGTTTCATGTCACCCATGACCAAGAAGAAGCGATGTCCATCTCCGATCGCGTTATCGTCATGAAGAAGGGCAGAATTGTAGAAGCAGGGGCCCCCATGGATCTCTATACCCGCCCAAAGAACTTATTCACCGCAAACTTTGTGGGTGAAGCCAACTTTCTTAGCGGTGAAATTACTGAAGTGTTGGATGAAACCGCCCTCATTGAACTTAAAGACGGCTTACGCATCCAAGTTAAGAACAACGGGTTAAGAAGAGGCAAAAGAGTCGTTTCGGCTTTCAGACCAGAATTCGTCGAACTAGATACAAAGCGGGGTAACCCATTACGAGGAACCATTGTAAACATAGCTTATTCAGGAAGCATGAGCCGCATACGCGTAAGACTGGTTAACGGCGACATCGTGGTCGCTAAAAGGATTCTTGGCGTTAAAGATGCAAACCGTCGTATTGGAGACAATATAACACTATGCATTCCCCCGAACAGGATCTTGGTTTATCCGTATCCCGAAGGCGGGTTGGAAAACGAATTAGCTCTCGAATGAAGGCGGCTCAAGTATGTTACGGACGCGGTTACGCGACTGAAGTTGAGGCGTGCGGTTAGGTATATAAAGACATAAGGTAAATTAGCCAGCCTCCCTTTATTTCTTGAGGCGGAAAAGATGATGACCCTGAAGCCGTTGATCCACGAACATCTTTTGTCTCAAATTGATTTACCCATGATCTTTTCGGTCGCCCTTATCATTATCGTGACCCTTGTTGCCTATTATGTCATCTCCAAACTCATTTCCACGACGGCTCGACGAGTAAAAGTTCAACCAGATAAAGTAAATGCCATCATCAACATCGTGAAAATTGTATGTGGCGGATTAGGGTTTATTTCCATCTTGGGCGCAATCAAAATCGACGTCACGGGCGTGATCGCGGGCGTAGGGATAGGCGCGTTAGCCATCGGCTTCGCGGCACAAGCACTGATCTCCAACTTAATCTCAGGCCTCTTCCTCTTTTTTGAAGGCGTGATCAACTTCGGTGACTACGTCCAAATAGGCGAGGTCATTGGAAAAGTCGTGAAGATGAATTTCAGGACGACCCAGCTTGAAACGATTGACGGAAACATCGTCACGTTTCCAAATTCGCTTCTCGCGACGACCCAGATCATCAATCTCACCAATGGAAAAAATGAGGTTCTGTTAACCATCCAAGAGACGATTGACATCTATACAGACACTAGTCGGGCTAAGGCCCTGATGATCGACGCTGTGAAGGACGTCGAAGGCGTAGTAAGCGATTCAACGCATCAACCCACCATCCTCGTCGATCGAAACCCTATGCAATGGAGTACCGTCCTGACATTGTATGTCACAGTAACCTCAACTGAGTGGTATATCGTCCAATCTAACATTAAAGAGCGGATAAAGAAAAAATTCGAGGATGCGGGCATCATTCCTCCTGTTCCAGCCATCGCACGGGGTCGGATAGAAGATATCAAAAGAGAACTCGATATGAGGTGACGCTCCCCGCAGAGGACAGCAACCCGAATGACCGCTTTGACTTAAATAGTGTAACTGGCAGCGTCTTAGCAATCGTGATGGAGATATTCTCATTGAGTGGGGAGCTGAACTAGCTATTGAAGCCAAGAATATGGTGGGCCGGATGGGTCTTGATCCCACGACCTCCTGCGCGTGAGGCAGGCATTCATGCCAACTGAACTACCGGCCCACTTGACTGGGATTAAAGACCGTTGGTACTTATTATTTTTTGGTTTCCATATATGTGTGTGATGCGGTCAAGGCGCTTGAAGAAAGAAGCCCAACTGTGGGTTCTGCGGTAAGCTCTCTTCTAAAGTCTGCGAGCTAACTTATTTCCTACCGCATTTGCCGCATCAACGGGGGGTTCGATACGGTCGGAGAAGAATCGTCGGTTGGGCTTTGACTGAAAGGCGGCTCTTCCCTTCTCTCTAGATTCGCTACGCCTGACAACACGATAAGGTCACACAGCGCTCTTCTAGGTAGAAGAACAGAACTTACAGGTTTCTATAAGGAATAATCCCCCAAGCGGAAAGTCTAAGGCCAGAAAGCGTCAATTCAAGATGCGAGCTCGCACTGCCCGATGTGCCTGCGGCCGAGCAAGGATCGCCACGCCGATCCTAAGCCCCTAGTCCCTCCCAATTCCTCC
>JGI2171J19970_10001490_pt1 | contig 13136 bp, 14 predicted proteins | sample DeeMarSWOR324_28_FD_19970 | JGI IMG/M metagenome (IMG submission 19970) | reverse complement strand
GAAAGCGGCCGCGATACTGGTTGAAATTACCCAGAAACTCGAGCATAACGATGTTTTGATAAAATGTTACGGGAAATTCAAGCCGAAAGAGCGTGGTTGGTGGAATAAACGGTATATTTACACCAGACAACGGCTTGAAAGCGGTGATGTCAGCCTGAAAGATCCCACGATAAACACTTGCGGTGTGGATAGCGACGTTACCGGTAAGCATCCCAAGAAAATCCATGTTTCTGACATAGTTCATCCGTTGAACATAACCACCTACGAGCAGATGCAGAAGATTATCAACTTTTTGCGCCGGTTAATCCATCTTGCAGGACCGCATGGCCGGATGATGATTGAGGGTACGCCCTGGAATTTTGATGATGCCTACGAATATGCGCGTAAAAAGTGGTCGGATAGGCTTGAGCCGGACGGCAATCCGTTATTTGCGCGTAAAATCATGGATTTAGAGAAAAAAGACGGTACATCAATCATGCCCTCGAAATATACACCGGAATACATCAAATTGCTCAAGGAAATAACCCCGGTTGGCGAGTATGCGTGTCTTTATCGCTGTAATCCAATGGAAGGTGAGGGAATGACACTGATTAAACTCGAGGATTTGGAGCGGTCACAGTACCAACAGTTCAAATTTGAGACGGCCGGCGATTATGATGTGTATATTGCGGTAGATCCTGGCATTTCTCAGCGAGCGAAACAATGTTATACTGGTATTACAGTTGGTATTCCTGTCATGCCCTATGATTTGTATGTGGATGAAGCGATAAAAGAGCGGTTTGATCCCGACCAGGTGATTCGTAAGTTAATTGATTTATGTCGCAGACCGCATTATAGGGACCATGTGCGGCAGATTGCCATTGAATCGGTGGCTTTTCAGCGTATTTACAAGGGTAGTTTGGAAAAAATGTTGCGTAAAGCCGATATTGGTGGTGTGCGAGTTAAGGAAATTGAGCCAGACGACTCAAAAGACCGGCGTATTTACTCACTTGAGCCGTTCTTCAGGCATTTACAGATACATCTCCGTGAAAATCTGCGTGATTTGATATATCAAGTGAGTCATTACCCGCATATCGGTGAGCATAACCGTGATTTACTAGATTCGCTTGCTTATTTAGTCAAGAGTTTACCGCATACGTTTATGGTAAACCCAACCGGTATCATTGAAGTTGCTGACCATCTAGTCAAGAAGCCCGAGGAACCGTTTGTCAGTAAGTATGAGATTGCCGGTTACGATGTTCCCGCAAGCCGGAGTCTTTCTCCGACTTGGTAGGGAAAGGAGACTATTATGATTTGGGCATTTGTTGTAGTTATCGCAATTTTGGTAATTCAACATCTTGTGCGTGAGTACCAATGGCATGAGAAAGAGATTGATTTGGTTGACCGCGCTTTGCCGAGAAGTGATGTGGAGCACAAGAATCAATCGTTTTCTCATAAGGTGAAGGGATTGAGTGAAGGGAAACGCCGGGGTAGAAAAAAGAAAGTTGAGGAAAAGGTTGATACGACAGAGAAACCGAGTGGGAATAAGTTAGAATGGTAGCGACTAAAACTGAACCAAAGACTGAAACTGGTGAGGTGAAAGAACTCCTCAAGGTTGTTGATGAGGTCGTGAAGGATAATGACCGTCAACGTGCTATGCGTAATACTGCCAAGACTATCAACGATTTCATACACGGAGTGCAGTGGCAGGAATACGACATCAAAACGAAGGCTGTACAGGACATTGTTGCACCGACGGATCCCGAAGAGCAACGCCGGCGCGTCATAGATAATTTAATCTTCCCGTTGTGGATTACGAAAAAGGCACATATCCAACACATGATGCCGAAAGTTTCAGTCACACCTGAGAGCGAGGAAGACATTGGTGATATCTGGGGTGTTGAGTTTGGTGAGAAGTTTGTTGATTACATCCACAGGACACAGTGGCGACACTCTGACGGTAAGATTGCCAATATTCTGCTTTCCTACGGTACGGCGTTTCCGTACATGACCGTGACCGAAAAGAAGAAACTGAAAACACTTATCTTGCCACCCAATCAGATTTTTCCTTATCCAGGCGATGCGGTTGAGTGGAAAGATGTGATTGGATTTGCGTTTGAACGCATGGTGCCATTACCGGTTATGAAAGCCCTTTATCCGGATAACGATTTTGCCATCACCGAAGTACCCGACCACTTGCGACCGACTGAGCGTACCCGAGAATCAATTAAGACTAACTCGGTTCATGTCATTGACTACTGGCAACGGCCACAGGGTGAAGACAAGGGATGTTTTGCTGTTTTTGCTAATCGCAAGTTGGTGAAATACGACGGTTATGAGAAATGGCTCGAGAAGTTTCCTTACGACCATGAACAGTTACCGACCTGGCCGATAAAGGAAAACGATTTATCTGAGGGGATATTCGGGTTTCCTGTCTTGGAGTTGTTGTTGAATCAGCAGGTTGACCACAATAAAGCCATGAGCATTTTAGCGGAATTGTGGGATACGATGCCACAGTTGCTTGTGCCTTATGAGTCGCGCATTAAGCCCAAGGAAGCGATTAACCGTCGTCGCAGAGTGATGGAATATTTCAGGGATGGTGGTGAACCGAAGTGGTCAAATCTGCCCCAGACTAATGTGGCGTTACTCAAAGCCATTACTGATGTGCCTCGTCAGATGGAGCACACGGCTTGTTTGCATGAGGTGTTATTGCGTGGTGAGACGGTGGGTAGTTTGCAGTCAGGTATCGCCATTCAATCATTACAGCAACAGGATTTAACCAAACAGTTTCCATTGAGCAAAAGTTTGAAAGCTGGATTAGAAGTGATGTACACTCAAGGTTATGAACTGATACGGCAATGGGGTGAGAAAGACCATATTTTAGAAATTCTTGGTGACAAGGGTGTATTGCACTATGCAGCGTACAAGACAATCAAATTATCGCCAATGACGTTTGAGGTTGATGCGGAAAGTGTGCATCCACGCAATAAGGCGGTTGATGTCGAAAACGCGATACAGGCAGCGCAGTACGGAGCGATAAATTTCAGTGATCCAAAGGAACGTATGGCGTTTTTGGAATTGGTTGCGCCGAACATTGCCGATAAGATTAAGCCGACATCCTTTGACGAGAAGATGGCACAGTTTGAGAATAAACAGATGTTGAAGGGTATCAAGATGATACCGAATGAGCATGACGACCATCCAACACATATTAAGATTATTGATGAAATTATGAAAGATCCGCGTTTTGCATTATTGAAGAGTCAGGGCAAACAGGGACAGAAATTGTGGACGATTTTTGAAGCACACCGTGACGTGCATAACAAGGAGTACACCCGGCAGATGAATGAAATGATGCAAATGCAGGCGCAGGCAACAACTCAAGGACAGGGGGGTGGAAATGCCGGCGGCGTTTGAGAGATGCCTGAAAAAGAAAGGGCATAGAGTTCGTACCATCAAATATGATGATGGTAGATATAGACATATTTGTTTTGTTGGTAAGAAAAGTTATGCGGGGGAGATACATACCCCGAAAAGTAAGGCGCGAGCCTTGAAAAAGTTGAAATGAACCACTACTCCATAATGGAGCAGGTTCGGAGGGAGAAAGATGAAAGATGAGCAAGTGGAGCCTCAGGATACTGGTCAGACTTCTCAGACCACTGAGCAACCCAAGACAGGACTTGAAACTTTGGTTGTTGTTACTAGGGATCCAAAGACTGGTCAACGACAGCATAAAGAAATTCAGGTTACAAAAGCTGAGAAGGATACACTAGCCCAAAAGGGATACCGATTTGAGCAGGAGATGGGTTTCCTGAAAAACAAATCGCAGGAAGAGGCAAAGCAGATGGCTGAGGAAATGACTCGTTCAGAGATGCAGAAGTTCATCACTGAATTGCAGAAACAACAGCCAGCGTTAAAAGCACCAACCGTTGATGATGTCAGGGATAATCCCGGTTCGCTTATTGAGTATGTTGATAAAATCCAACAGCACAACAAAGATGAGATAATGTCAACGGTTCAGAAGAAATTCGAGGAACAGGAAAAACAGAGATTGGAAGCAGAAAAACAGAAAGAGGAAGATGATAAGTTGCTTATAGCGTATGATGCAGAGATTAAGGCAGTTCTGGCAGATTTCCCGTTTGTGCCCAGGGATGTGTTGGTCAATGCGGTTGCGATGAAGCACGCCGAGCTTGACGAGATTCGTGAGATTGCAGAAGGATTGCAAGAGACGATCCTGTCAACCATTGATCCGAGCAAGTTGCCCGACGATAAGAAAAAGGCATACATGGAGAAATTGAAGACAGAAACGCCGCCTCCGGCAGGCACCGAGGGCAGTGTAGTCGAAAAGAAACAGCCAGTCCCAAAAAGTTTTGAAGCCTTGTATGAAGAAGAGGCCAGGAAACAGGGCTGGATAAAATAGAAAAAAAATAAACCGAGAGGGGTTTTCGGTTTAATTCCAATCAAGTTAGTTTTTAGCGATTGGACATAGGAGGTGTCTAGTGGCAGATACTTATGCCACCTCATTCTTGAGGGATAAGATACTCCCCAAAATCCAAGACGCGGCAGATAATGCGAATCCATTAACCGCTAAACTGGAGAAAAGCTCAGTTGGTGTAATCCAGGATGCTCGCGGTAATTACGTGCTTTCAAAGGCGGAGATTATAGCCGAGCAGGGTGCTGGTTGGCGCGCCATTGGTGAGTTACTGCCAGCCGCACAGGATGGCGGAATGATGGATGCGAAATGGCTCTTGAAGTACGCTTATGCACAGGCTGATATTTACGGACAGCACGATTTACTCAGTAAAGCTGGTCCAGATCAGGCTGTAGCGTCGATTCTTACACAGAAATCAAAGAGTCTGTCAAATACGTTTATCCGTATGCGTGAAAATGGTTTATGGGGATCTGGTGACAATAAACTGGCGACAGTTATTGAAGCTGTGTCAAGTGGGTTGGTTTGTAAAGTCGATTCGGTACGTGACCTGGAACTTAATATGCTGGTTGATATTCATTCGAGTACGGTAGAGGAAAATTGTACAATAACGGCGATTGATCCAGATGCTAAAACATTTACGGTTACACAGGGCGTGGCAACTGACCTTACGGTTGATATAAATTCGATAGTTACCCGTGCTGATTCAAAAGACCTTGCACCGTATGGTATCCGCAAGGCGATATTCCCCGATTCTTGGGATGCTGGTGGTGTGACATGGGGTACGTATGCTAACGTGAACCGTGCAACCACTCCAGTATTCAGGTCAGTATTCAAACACAACAACGGTACACTACGTGATATTACACTCGACTTGATTGACGAATTGGTTTTTGAACTCTGCGATAATCATGCTGGTCAGAATGTTTGGTTATTTATGACTGCGCCGATTCTTCGTGGAATCAAGAAACTGCGTCAGGCACAGAAACTCGATACTGATTATCTCGATTTGATTTTGGGTTGGAAAGCACCGCGTTATGAGTGTCCTAACGGCACATGGCCGATGGTTATTGCGCCCAAGTGTCCGGAGAATTGTATAGTGGCGATTGATTTTGATGTGACTTCACTGCGTCGGCCATTCCCCGTGCAGTTTACATTTGGTGATAATGGTCAGATACTACGTAATGTCGAAGGCTATGATAAGTTCCGTATGACTCTAAAAGAGTATTTGGAGCTTGTGGTCACATGGCCAAAGCGTTGCGGAGTGTTGGCGGACGTGCGATTCCCGGCTGCATAACATGAACCGACTCGAAATACGAACACGCATGAGAAATGTACTTGATGAACTCTCGGAAACGAACACGCATTGGGAATCAGATAGGTTGAACCGATACATTGAGGAAGGGAAGGATGATATTGTAGGGCAAAGTCCTTCCCTTGCCTTACCTAAATTGTGGGCGACTGAACCTCAGCACCTATCTAATGGAGTCAACCTTTACAGTTTGCCAATCAATATGTGCTCACCAATAGAGTTTTTTTTATATGGCACGAAAGCGAACACGATACCGATTGAGATGGAGGGAGCATTACTGAAAAATGCGATGTACGCATATTCTCAAACTGATCCATACGTAATATATCCATACAGTGAAGGTCAGGTGAAGATTTATCCGACACCGGTAGCGTTGGTGATAAACGGTTTCGTTACCCATTATCTGAGATTAACGGTTCCCCTGACGAGCGACAGTTCTATCCCCGAGTTACCCTACAATATGCACCAGTGGATAGTTGATTATGGTATATGGCGAGCATTGGTTGAGGACGGCGATGGTCGTGCCGAGTCGTTTCATCAAAAGTACATGAGTCATTTTACAGGAGGCAGATAATGTCTTTACAACAACTTAAAACAATCCGCAGTCTAGTACGCAATTCAATCAATGAACCGGTACAGAAAAACTTTACTGATCCTGAACTCAACGCAATAATAAGCCTTTGCCAGAATGATGTGATACGCCGGTTATTGAGAGTCAATACCGTGTGGTTCGCATCGAGGACGCAACTTACCGGTTCGGCACCGATTAACGGAGCACGGACCTTCACTCTACCGAGCACCTGTGGTGAGATTGTGTCGGTCGTTACTGCGGCCGGTGTTAGCGTTACCATTAAGCCACTTTCTGAAATTGGGTTGTTGACGAGCGATACGATGCACACACCGTCAGCGAGTAATCCTTATGGAGTGCATATTGAGAATTATTTATATATTTACCCAAGTAGCATCAGTACAATCTACATACATTTCATACGGAAAGCGGTTGAATTAACCGAAGAGACTGATACAACCATTATTCCATTTCAGTTTATTGATATATTAGTTGCTGCTGCGGTAGCGGAATGTGCACCAAAGGCTGGATTGGATGTTGCACAGATGGAGAAAAAATACGACGAGAAGTTTACTGAACTCGAGTTGCGGAAACGGCGTGATGTTGACGAGGAAGAGTCAATAAGCGGTGAGAGGCAATAATGAGACTCAGGGATTACGTTGACCGGATACGTTATGAGTTGAAGGATCCATTGTTGGGGCGTGAATATTTACGTCAGAAAATCAATACGGCACGTCGTTACACGGCATATATCACTAAGTGCTTACAGTGTGTGAGTCAGTGTGAAAGCACGGCCGGTGAGGGGAAGTACAGGGTTCCACACGCAAAACGCGATACTGAGATTACCGATTTGGGTACTACGTTTGTGGATTTAATTGAGGTTTATACGTGCAAGTATGACGGTGATATGCTTGATGAATTGACACCGCGTGAGTTGCGGATTAAGCAGCAATATTACACCACAAATGGTACGCCATTGTATTTTGCTTTATTCGGTGGTGAAGCACAACCCGGTGGTTGGATAGAATTGTTACCTGTGCCGGATACGAGTCTGAAAATAATTGATGTGCATGGTGCTCAGTTGCCATTGCCATTGATTTACGATAATCATGTTTGTGAACTGAACGATGTAATCCAAGAGATTGTAATTGAGCAGGTTGAAGGTGATATATTGCTGAAACGATGGCACCCGGCAGGGATTACAATGCTCAATCGGGTTCGTGATAAAATCCGTTCACACATCAATTTGAGGTTAATTTAGTTGGAGGGAAAATGAAACAAAGAATGGGATGCAGTAGTTGGGGTAAGGCTAACGTGAGACTACTGCGGAGAGGTGAAGTGAAAATCGTTGGGCATCTGAAATTATTTGTCAATGGCAAGAAGGTTTTGGATGAACTCAACGATGTCACAACCGATTTCAAGAATAAGAGTGCTTACGGCGCGGCAGTCGGTACATTCAGTCCGTTTACTGGTGGGATGGTAAATCTGATATGTAGTGATGTGTCGGAATATGAATGTGCGGTGACGTTGGCTGCGGGTGGTACTGGTGCCGAAGATTATGTGAAGTACACATTTTCATGGCAGAACACATCGGGTGGTACGAAAACCATCAATACCGCACAATTCTATGATGATGCTGAGGCACTTATATATTGTCAGAAAACAGGTTTGACTCAAGTTGTGCCAGACCAACAGACTGTCGCTGGCGAGTGGACGATAACGGCTACGTTTGATTCGGGTGGAGTAACCGATTTGTATAGATGGTTGCTTGCCAAAATGTTCAATACTGGTTCTTTTATCGTTCCTGGTTATATCAATTTTCAGGATGATGAGGAGAACGATAACCCAGAGGCGGCGGCATTGGAAGCAGGTGGTACTGGAGCGGAAAATTACCATCAATTCGTAGCTACGTTTGTGGCATCCGCACCAGTTACTATAGATATTCTCCAGGAAAGACATGGCGGTGAAGGTTCAGAATATACTGAAGATGATATAGTCGATAAAGCGTTAGATACTAGTGAGGAGTTAATAGGGCGAGTACGGATTACGCATAACTAATGGCTGACATTAAGCTATATCTTTACGATTACCTTGCGGTTGGTAGCGAGGCGTGGACGGGATTTGAGGGTACGTTTACGGTGGAGATCAAGAGTGAAATAAATCTTGGTGATTACCTTAGACTACGGCATTTAGTTGCAGCACAATCAGAGATTAACCTTACCGACGTATTGAAGTGGGTAATGATATTCAGCGATGAACTTGCATTGAGTTCAACCGTTGAATCTGTGCAGGTAGCCAATCCAGCGAGTATTGTTGAACTTATAGACAGTTTGGATATGTGGAGTGAAATACCTCTGCAATCGAGTGTGGTGGTGCTTGCTGACGAATTGACATTGGATTTGATAGATATTTTCGTAGAGAGCATAGTTGCATTGACGGATGATTTGGTGTTGACTGCACCTGAGCGTCAGCCGTTGAAGTGGGGTAAGGTAACGCCCAGCACACCGAGTTGGANAAAGGTAACAGTATAGTGGATATACAGCGATATAAACTCGTATTTCCTCTTGCGCTCAACACGGTTGATGCGACTCATGCGTTGAAATCCGATGAGTGTACCGAGAACTATAATCTGATTAGGTTGATAGATGGTAGTATACGGGCACATGATAATTGGGGGAGCATAACCTTTGATGGATGCTCACATCTGATTGATGGTATTGAGTACGTGGCTCCCGGGTTGGTGCAGCAGTTGGTTGTTTTCGGTATAGATACTAGTTTCAAGGGATTCATTGGGGTGATCAAAAAGGGTGTAAGTACGATTGAGAAACTAATGGAAGATATGGATCCATATACTGTGCCGAAATTCGTATTGTACAGGAATAGGGTTTATATCTTTCTTGGAGTCGTTTACGTCTATGATGGCCTCGAGATTACCGAGTGCGAGTTGCTGTCTTTTTATCCATCCATGACCGGTGCTGTATATCGTGGTCGGTTATGGTTTGAGGATGGTGGGATACTGAGGTTTACAGAAGTCGGTACTGAAGAGGTTCTATCTCAAAATTTCTTTCAGATAAGAAACGTGGATGATACTATCACCGATTTAATTGCAAACTCAAGCAGTCTTTTTATCGGTAAAAGACGTGAGTTACACGAAATATCGTTTGGGGCCGTGATTGAGGATGCGTCGCAGAAATGCCGGTCAGAAAACGCTGGTATGTTGAATAACCGGTCAGCTACCAGGAATTTTGAGACGATTTTTTTCACCGATGGGGTGGATGCTTTTCTATTGAACCCAACACGCATCAACGTCAATCCTGAGCAGTTATTGGAAGTTGATCCCGGAGTGTGGAAGGTGAGCAAGCCGGTACGGAATATTTTAGTGGATTACGCATCGAATCAGATAACGAATGTTATCCGGTATCGTAGGTTAGGTAGCCAGGATAGCGGAGTCTATAAGTGGAGCATTGGTGATTTTGAACATACGTATTGTTTGGGGATAGACGATAACCCCAACTATTTCGATTGGCTTGGGCCAACAATGGTAGGATATGTGTTTCCGGTGGCTTGGGGTATATCGTATAAATTAACTTTGCCCGAAGGACAGCAATGGGCACATATCCGTGCTTTTGGTTGGATTAAAGATCCTACACATCCAGGTACGCCTGATGTACTTAAATTATATGTGAGTTTGGATGGTGAGACTGATTGGCGTGAGGTTGATTGTAAGTATGAAACTTACTTAGAGGGTTACACGGCCACATTTGCTCAAACGTGGTGGAATGATTGGCGTAATGCACCAGATATTTATTTTAAGTTATATCTCGAGAACCATTTAACTGTTCACAAACCGTTTTTGCATGATATTACCATTTATACGAGAACCACAAAGGGCAGTCATTTTGCTACTGGTTTTAACAACGATAGATTTTACATCTTTGGTAGCGATAATGCGGATGCTAGGTTGAACATGGGTTATGGTGATGGTTGGTTCAGGTTTCTGAATAATAATCATAACGTACACTCACTTATCAATGACTTGGTGTGGTCGGATAACGAAAGCGTGGTTGGATTCGGTGTTTGGACTGAAGAGGGCAAAGGCGCGCTTATCACGCGGCGCAATGATGAAACACCGCAAGGATCAACCACCACAATAGTTGGTGAGACCGGTGACGTAGGTTATCCTGACTTAGAGATGCCCAAGAAATTACGCAGAATTTTCATAACGTACAAATCGGCTAAGATAGTTACGTTAAAAGTGTATGGAGAGGCGGGTTGGTCGAAAACGATTACTTTACCGATAAAATCTTATTTAGGTATGTCGGAGATAAATTTTGCATCCACTCGCAGTAAGTGGTTCAGGTACAGAATTGAGGCGAGTGCGGATGATTTTCATTTGAAGGAATTTGAGGTAGAGGTGAAAACCTTTGCTATAGATGAAATTTAAGGAGGGGGAAAATGCCTGAGAAGAGCGATACATACGCTGACCTCTACAAGTATATGCAGGAATACTTAAAACAGTTCTTTGGAGACCGGCCGCTTGAAACCGAATATGAAGGTCAGCTTTTCACACGACAACAGCAACTACTTGAGGAGCGTCGGAAACGGATGTTGAGTCGAGTTATGAGCCGATTGGCAGCACAGGGTATTCAAGCATCGGGCGTGGGCGCGCAGTTCGTTACCGAGCAGGTTGAGGAGCCAGTAGCACAGGCTGAGGCACAGTTGGATTGGGAACGACTACAACGCATGGAAGGTGAGCGATTACGTAGAGAGACGCTTGCTCTTGGTGCAGCATCACGGAAATTGGCTGAAGAGGAAGCGGAACGGCAACGACGCAGTGCTTTCTGGGGTAAATTGGCTGGTGGTGTGTTGAAGGGTGGAATAACCGGATTTATGACCGGTGGTCCTTGGGGTGCGCTTGCTGGTGCAGGAATTGGTTTGGCCGGTGGTATAGCTGGTAGTGATACGTCGGCTGCTCTTGAGACTACTTTTGGTACTGATTATCAAGCGATGTATATGCAATTAGTACAAGATTATTTAAGACGATTGAGTCAGGGGCAACCTTATGGAGTGACTGGAGTTGGTGCTGGTAGTGCTGGGGTTGGAGCGATTGGTTATGGCGGAGTAGGGGGTTAATATGCCAAAAGGACGAATGGATTGGATAACCTTCGCTGATAACTTGCGTAAAGAGTATGGTGATTTGTCAATGACAATGGAGCAGTTGAAAATGGCAAGGGCAGAAGCGAATCGCAAAAAACAGGCATTAGATATTGATAAAGCACGATTGGAAAGTGAGATACGATCACAGGCAATGAGAGACGCATTGGCAATAGACCAGGTTATGCATCCGGAGAAATATGGTGTGCCACCGGAGGTGCAGATCAGGAAAGAGGAAGCGTTAATAGGGGAAAGTGAAGTAAGAAAAGGATTGACTGAGGCAGAGATAAAAACCGAAGAAACAAAACCCGCATATTATCAAGCGTTGACCAAATCGACTGAAGCGTTAGCGGAGAAACGTGAAGAGGGTGCGAAGCCACTTAAATTGACTGATATTGTAAAAACTTACCGTAAAGATTTTATTCATCCTGAAGCTCAAAAGTGGTTCAATAGCGTTACGACAGCAGTACAGAACGGTAATTGGGATGAGTTTATGCGGTTAGGTCAAGGCATAACCGACCTCGAGAACACTATATCGCAGGGTGTGGCTGGTACGAGTGAGGCAGTTAAAAGTCAGATAAGTAGTGCGACTGCGGTATGGTCAACAATTTACGAAAATCTTTATCCTGCGACATTGCGAGGTGCTACACCTACAGGCACGACACCGGTAGGTATTACTGGAGCCGGGGCTGGTGCTCCGTCTGAGATAGAGACTGAGGTACGAGGAATACTGGATTTATATGGGGCCGGTAAAATTGATGAAGCTAATAGATTATACCGCGAATTGATTAAGCGTGTGCATCCAAGTACGGTCGATGCTTTGATTAAACAGTTGGGTGGTTAATCGGGATTGTGAACGAAGTGATTTATGAACTCTACGGCCTTGATTAAAAATATGACTACCAACATACCTGCACCGAGGATTGCTATTAAAAAGAAAAACCAAAAATATAGTTTGACAAAGTTTAAGATCAATTCTAAGACAACATCCATGCTAAATTATAATAGTAATTTGCGGATTGTCAAGGGGTGAGATGCGTGATTATATAGGTGAGATACTGGGGAGTAAAACACGGGATTACATCGGTGAGATCCTTGGCCGTCGAGAAGAGGAGGATTTGCTGAAACCGCCGGGATTTTTACCTGCGGAAACTGTGACGACAACAGTAGCTAAACCCGGTGATATTGCAACGGAAGAGGAATTGTTTGTATCTCAACCTATACCTAAAATGACTAGAGCGGAAAGGGGATTAGAGGTTGATGTTCTTGGTCCAGTAAGGGGTGTTGTTTACACGATAAACACAGCCCCGCAAGCGGTGGGTTCATTGATTAAAGAGTATGGTGAAAGAATGGAGGAGAACCCCGACTTTTGGGATTTCGTTATGTCAACTCCGACAATGGGATTGAGTGTTATACAGAAAAAGGTGCTTTCAGGTATTGCGAAGAAAAATGAGTTTGATGAAAAAATTGCCAGTCTTGGCGATGATATTATAAAAAGAAATGAGACTTATATACAGAGATTGACTTCAATTCACCCGCGTACAGGGAAAGTTAATGAGTTATTATTTGGTTTGGGTTCTGGTGCTACATCGTTAGCCGGTGCGATTGGTTTATCATACCTAACGAAGAGTCCACACGCGGCGGCGATTGCCTTTGGTGCATATCAGAAAAGCATGACATATCGAGAAGCCAGG
>JGI2171J19970_10001488_pt1 | contig 13147 bp, 11 predicted proteins | sample DeeMarSWOR324_28_FD_19970 | JGI IMG/M metagenome (IMG submission 19970) | reverse complement strand
CAAGGGGGGTCTGGGGACGTGCCCAGCGCCTCTCAATAGCAGGGCGGAGTGGTTAATCCATACAAGGAATGGTGGGGCAAAATGGGGGGGGCGGGGGTTTGAGATTTGTTTCCATCGGTTTGATAGTGATAGCATTTCTCGGGTTCCCGTATGAGATCTACGCGGGCATTCGGCTTGGTCCATTTAACATCACACCATATGTTAGCGCCTCTGGCACATACACGGATAATGCCTTTCTCAGGAACCGCGACAAGAAGGCGGACTTCTATTACTCCGTCCTGCCGGGGATTAAGGTGAACGTGAGACCTATCGGTCGACACGGTTTCTATCTCAACTATGATGCGGATTATGCCCGATATGATACCTACGGTGAGGCCGACCACTTCGTCCAGTCCGCCGATGCGGCCCTCGATTTAGACCTGCCCAAGGAGCTGAGGCTAAAGCTCGGCGACAAAATTGTCAGCGGGGCCGACCCCCCCGATTTTGAGGGAGATAGGACCGCCCCGTATATTTACAACATGGCCCGGGTCGAGGCCTTTTACACCTTTTTCGATCGCGTTGGTCTCGGCGTGAACTACGCCCATGAGCTCAAGGATTACAAACATAGCAGTGATGAGATTGACAATTTCGATACAAACACCGTTGGAGGAGACCTCCGGCTTCGTATTTTGGCGAGGACGTTCATGCTCTTGGAGTACGCCTATTCGGCAACCGACTACAGGAAGGACAGAGCCAGGGTTGACAACAGCTATTCACACCGAATCAATTCCGGAATCGCGTGGGATATCACGGCGAAAACCAGGGGGGGCGTGAGGGGAGGATATGTAGTAAAGGAGTACTATGCCCTTGACCGAACGGACGATACGCTATACGTATCCGCCGATATCTCCCACGAATTAACGAGCCGGATCATCCTTACGCTGAGCGGGATCCGAAGCGTTTTTGACACCTCTCGAGCGGATAATAACTTTATCTATAGTTCCTCCTATCTCACGAATCAGGTCTCGGCCAGCTTGCAACATACCTACCGGAAACTTACGGGAAGCATTGGGGGTGACTATATCTACGACCGTTATCTTTACGATGATCTGGGTGCTGGCGAAAAAAGGAAGGATAATGTTTGGAGGGGATGGGCCGGAATTGACTATCAAATGCAGAGGTGGATAAAATTAGGGGTAAAATACCGTTATACGAATCTCGATTCCAACTTCGATAACGAGGATTATGCCGAAAATCTCGTCTCCCTTTTCGTGACTCTCAGCCTGTAGGGGGGTTTCATCCATATAAGCGAGAGGATTTTGTTGTCCGGAGGGACGCGGCTCATTTTTGAGCACCAGGGTACTTTGCAATGCGTGCAAAGATTGTCCCCATAATGTTTACCGTAGTCTTTTTCCTCTTATTGGCCTTTTCCGCTCCCAAGGGAGCTATGGGAATGGACTCCCCGAGGGTGGATTATGGCATCGTGATGGAGCTGATTGAGAGGTGGAAAGCCGAGATGGAGCGGAGGGGATTAGAGTACTACCTTTCCCGTTACGGAAACTCATCGCAGGAAGCGGGGAATAGTAAGGGGAGGGGGGGGAATTCCGAAGGGGTCGATATTACCATAGAGGATGTGAGGATTTTTAGGCGAGACGATGGAATCATAACCACCACCTTCTTGCGCAGGGCCAATTCAAAAAAATTCCATGATGTTGGTGTGGCGGTGCTCAGTTTTAAGCGGGAAAACGGCAGGTGGAAGGTTGATGGGGAAGAATGGTATCCCGTATCGGAGGAGGCCTTTGCAGGAGGTAGGGCATACACCGTGGCCATTGGGCCGGGGAATGCCCCTCGGGTCATAATCCACAGCGCGGCGGGAAAGGGTAACATCACCGGGAAGACTCCCGAGGAGAAAGTTCCCGTGAGAAAAACCCCCGAGGAAAAGTTTGCCTTAAGGGAACCCCCCGAGAAGAAGGTTGCAACTCCGGAGAAGAAGGTTACAACTCCGGAAAAAAGGGTTGCAGCTCCGGGGAAAAAAGTTGCGACTCCGGAGAAAAGGGTTGCCTTAAGGAAGGATGTATCCGAAAATCCCGAGGTCGGGGAATACACCATAGGGCCAGGGGATGTTCTCCTCATTAACGTATGGGGACATGAGGATTTGAGCAGAGAGGTGGTGGTTTCTGAGAAGGGGACATTTTCCTTTCCCCTTATTGAAGGAGTTGAGGCGGCGGGCCTTACCATCAAAGAGTTGGAAGCGGAGCTCGTGCGTTTGTTTTCCGCTGGGTACCTGATCAATCCCTACGTCACCATTCGCGTAAAGGGGTATGAGAGCAAGAAGGTTTTTGTGCTTGGGGAGGTGAGGTCTCCGGGAACTTACTCCCTGGATAAGGAGACTTCCCTCATTGAGATCATATCGAGGACGGGAGGAGTATCGGATGGTGCGGGGTGGATTATTGAGGTTGTCCGGCCATCGGGGAGATTGCCCGGCAAGCCAATTACCCCGGATGAGGCGAGCAAGGAGGAGGTTATTCGTGTGGACGTTGAGGGGCTCTTGGGAGGAAGGCCGGAGGACAACATCAAGATTGAAGGCGGGGATACCATCTTCGTTCCTAAGGCCGCATACTACTTCATCTTCGGAGAGGTCAAAAATCCGGGCAGCTATAAACTGAGGCGCGATACCACGGTATTAAAGGCCGTTATCTTGGCCGGAGGGTTTACGGAGAAAGCGTCCAAGAGGAGGATTAAAATCAGACGCGAGGAGGGAGGGAAGACCATTAAGGTTCGCGTCAAGTTGGACGATCTGGTTCAGCCCCAGGATACCATTATCGTGCCCGAGAGCTTTTTTTGAGATGTCCTACATCATAGAAACATTCAACCTGACCAAGAAATATCCCCAGATCAAGAGCTACCAGGAAATCATCATTCACCCATTCCAAAAAAGGGAAATTACGGCCCTGGATGGCATCAATATTCGGGTTAAGAGGGGAGAGGTGTTCGGCCTTTTGGGGCCCAACGGTGCAGGAAAGACGACCCTTATTAAGACCCTGTGCACCTTGCTCTTGCCCAATGAAGGGACGGCCCTCGTGAACGGCTATGACATCGTGAGGGAGGAACAGGAGGTCAAGGAGTCTATTGGATATGTGGTAAATGATGAGAGGAGCTTCTATTGGAGGCTAACGGGGAAGCAGAACCTGGAATTTTTCGCCATATTGAACAACCTTGGGCCCAATCGGGCGCAGCGGAGGATAGAGGAGGTGCTCCGATTGGTCGGCCTGGAGACCAACGGAGACAAGAGGGTGAAGGATTACTCAACGGGAATGAAACAGAAGCTCGCCATCGCCAGGGGGATGCTATCCGATCCCGAGGTTTTATTTTTGGATGAGCCCACGAGAAGTTTGGATCCCATGATCGCCAGCAGCTTGAGGGAGTTTATCAGGAGGAGTATTGTTGAGGAAGGGGGAAAAACCGTTTTCCTCTCCACCCATAATCTAGCTGAGGCCGAGGATTTGTGTGACAGGTTAGCCATCATCGACAGGGGCGAAATCAAGGCCTGCGGAACCCTGGAGGAGATGAAGGCTCTTTTGGATAAGCGGAAGCGATATCTCATTGAACTGGAAAAGCCCGCTCGGGGATTCATAGAGGGATTGAAGGGTGTTTTTCCCTTTATGGTAAAGGGGACCTTGCCGGGAGGGGGGATTGCCATCGAGGTAACCGTGGATGAGCGCTGGAGAGTGTCCCAGGTCATCGAGGCCATTGTGGGCCACGGGGGGAAGGTCGTGACGTGTTCACCTATGGGGAGGACCCTGGAGGAGATCTTCTCCCGAGTGACTTCGAATCGTAGCTCTGGCGAGGGAGTTGAGGGGGAGTAGGTTTAGATGCTCTACCAATTGAGAAAACCCCTGGCCTTTGTTATCAGGGATTTCGGCGATGCTGCCAGCTATAAGCTGTCGTTTTTGATGCAGTTCGCGGGGATCTTTTTCTCGATGCTCACCTTTTTCTTTCTCTCCCGTCTATTCGGAGGTGTAGTGGTCCCCTATCTCCAGCCCTATGGAGGTGACTACTTTTCATTCGTGCTCATTGGGATCGCCTTCTCGGGGTACATCGGCGTTGCGCAGCATAGCATCGCCGGAACGATCAGCAGCGCCCAGGAGATGGGCACCTTGGAGGCCTTAATGGTCACGCAGACTGGCATCCCGACAATCCTGTTCTCCTCATCCTTGTCGAGCTTCGTCTGGACAACCCTCAGGGTCTTGGTCTACCTCATACTGGGCGTGGCGGTCTTCGGATTGGACATGGGGGAAGCAAACATCCCTGCGGCGGCATTAATACTATTGCTCAGTATTACCTCGCTGGGCGGCTTCGGGATCATCTCGGCCAGTTTTATCATGGCGTTCAAGAAGGGAGACCCTCTGGGTTGGGTCTTCTCGGGTCTTTCGGGGTTTCTGGGTGGAGTCATCTATCCCATTGAGGTCTTCCCGGGCTGGCTGCAAAAATGTTCCTACCTTCTGCCCATCACCCATTCCTTGAAGGGGATGAGGTTGGCCCTTTTGCAGGGATATTCCACAGAGGCCCTCCTCCCCTATATCCTCGCCTTGATGCTCTTCACCGCGGTTATGCTTCCGCTCAGCCTCTTTCTCTTCCAGAAGGCCGTGAAAAGGGCCAAAATGGACGGGAGCCTGACCCAGTATTGATCATCGCTTCATGAATGGAACCGAGACTTCTGGGGTTGTCGCCTAAATCCCGTTCCGCTCAGTGCTGCGCCAATTTGGTGCTGCGGTTAAGGGGTTGAACACCTTGACTCAGCGGGAGAGGTGGGTTGGGTCTCCCTTGGCAGGGCAAGGTTTGGAAGGGTGCAATTTCGCCACAGCAAGTCGATAAAAGAGGATGAGCGTCGCTTCGCCCAAGGAGAGCATCCACAAGAAATGATTGAGGAGACGCCAGTGGGGGGCCTCCAGGTGGAGGACCCGGTTCGCTCTCCCTATGGCGGCGACCTTTCCGAGAATGTGCTCGGGTGAGAGCGGCGGGTCCACCGTGATTTCGCTGTCTCCCTTTGCTATCAACCGGATATCGGTGCCTCGTCTTCTTATCCACAATACCCGATGGGTTACATACAGGGCGTCGTTCCTATAGGTGATGATGTCTCCGGCGGAGAGATCCCGCGGGTCGCACCCTTGGATGTGAACGCGATCTCCCTTCCTGATCAACGGGTGCATACTATTTCCCGTTAGCGTGAAGGTGAAGGTTTTCCCCTTCCCCAATTGTTCCAGGATCACATGGTCGATGAGCCTCGTATATCGAGAATCTTCCATGGCGGCTTGGAATGAAGGGCCTTTACTCACTGACGTTTTGAAATGATCATCGGCAACAATCCGCCGTTACGGGCGGTTTTCGTTTATTATCGACGACGCTCTTGATTACACCGGCCAACAGACAATCGGCATGAGAAGGCCCCAGGAGATCTCCCGTTTCCAACCATGCAAGGGCCGGGCATCGGTTGCAGTAACGGACGAGTTCGCATCCCTTGCAATCCCGAAGATCGGAGAGGGTTATGGATCTGATTTTGAAGAATATGGGGGAGTGTTGAATTTCACACAGGGAGTCCTTGGTCAGGTTGCCTCCGCTCTCCTTGAACGCCATGCAGGGATATACATCTCCATACGGGGAGATCGATAGGACGTTTAGGCCGGCGGTACAGGAGAGGTCATCCTGTCGGGAATTGCCATTTTCCCCCTTTTCTCGCACTTCTGGGTAGAGTAACCGGTAAAGCTCATCTCCATCGAGGCGATTCCTACATGGGGCCATTGACCCATCCAGCCTTGGGATAACGATCGTATCATAAATGAACTGAGAACCAATCTTCCGGGCAAATTTCCTCATCTCCTGAAATTCCGCGGCATTTGGCTTCATTATGAGGCTCTTGACCGTGGTTCGGATGGACCTGTCGTTTAAGAGCTTCAATGCCCTGAGGCTCCTTTCAAAGGAACCCGGGGACGCGGTAATGCGATCATGCGTTGCCGGCCTCGAACCGTACAGGCTAATCTCAACGGAGAGGGGATTCAGTTGCTCGATCTGGTCTGCTACTTGTTCATCGATGAGGGTTCCATTGGTCAACAACCTCAGCGCAACCCCCTTTTTCCTCGCATAGCCCGCGATATCGAAGAAGTCCTTTCTCGTCAAAATCTCCCCTCCGCTGAAGATCACGTAGAGGGTTCCGGTCTCCTTCAGGATATCGAGGATGTCAGAGATGTGATCAAAGGAGAGTTCCTCCCTGGAATGTTGAGGAACGATGTAACAGTGAGGGCACTGAAGGTTGCAATGGTAAGTCAATTCCCAGTGAACGGTGAAGGGGATGAGCCTATCCATGGTCTTCTTGACAATTCTCGCATAGGGGTCGTATTTGGCGCTGGTGCTCATTGGTTGTCTATCCCTTCTTTTTCCCCTTTCCCGCGAAATCCATCATCTTCTTTTCGGCCAAATCACCCGTAAATTCGACCGCATCCTCGAGAGCAGTTTCGTAGGACACATCGAATTCCTCGGTAAGAATCTTTGCAATATCGTGGATATTTTTCTCTCCGTCGGCTAGATCCCAAATTCTGCTGCCTACCGTGTTTAACACATGAACCATCATTTGTCCCGGTGTGATAATCACGGCTTCACCATCGATAATTTGATGGGCCGTATCGGGGGATTTAATTGGCATCCTTTCCTCGGTCTTCATAATTGTCTTCTCCTAATTTCTTTGGCACAATCATTTGAACTGTTCCTGTTGTTCTTCACCAAGGTAAAAAGGCGCTTTATCGTCCTTATACAGGCGAAGCTCAAAGCGGAGACAGGTGGCATTATAACTAATGCAAACAGGGCGTTCAACAACCTTCCGAAGGGTGTATCCAACCTCAATCTCCATCCATTTTTCTCTATTTCCACCACCCTTCCAAGGATTTGTTGGGGTGAGACGGGGGGATCGCAGAGATAATTGTTATCCCCCTTGGTGATTAATCGTAAATCACCTCCAATTTCCCTTCTCCACAAAAATCGATGCACAATTTTCCTATTCCGTAAAGGAATGGATAATTGCCTGCACTGGCTTCCAAATCCTTGGTAGAGAATAACATCCCCAAACGTTAGATCCCCGTGAGAACAGGGCTCAACGGTGATCATCTCACTATTCCGGATGAAAGGAGACATGCTAACCCCGGGGGCGCGGAATTTTACCATGTTCCGATTTTCGAGCAGGTCGATTGCAATATCCCAGAGAACGTGGTCTGGCGCGAATTCTTTCCTGTGCCCGGATATCTTCACGACAGGGGAATCCCTTTCAGCTCATAGACCTTATGAAACGCACGACCCCTCTATCAGGGAGGAACCCCAACTCTCGACATGGGACCTGCTTGCTGAGTTCTGAGAGAAAATCGAGGGTAAAGTTCATTCCCTTCTTATCCCAGAAGGGCGGAAAAGAACAGCTTAAGAGCTTGGAAGTGGCCTCTATTCCGGTAGGCTTCGTGATTTGGTTTCTACTAGCATGTTTGATGAAATAGATCTTATCCAATGGATAGCCTTTCGACGACGAAAATTTTTCCTCACCATGCCAGGGCGTGCCATACATCCAGAAAACGCCGTCTTTTTTCCGGAGGACGATCCTGTCATCGCTCAAGATGGAGACATTTGCTCCATCATCCCTGCAGAACCGCGCCATGGTGCTCTTGCCCGTCCCTGAATGCCCCACAAAGAGGATTCCTTTTCCACCGAGCGTGATTCCGCATGAGTGGATGATAATCCCCTTTCCTTTAGCGAGATACTGTACCATCAAGAGTTCCGCGGTGGGACCGGTAAAGGGATCAATAGCGAATGAGGAGTCACGGGCCGGCTTTTGAACATAGAGCTCTCCATAACGAAGGCTTGAATGAAGAAGCATCACCCTTTCAGCATAGGGATCCCTTTCGTCAGCAAAGAGCCTTATGATCCAGTTGCCATTGCCATTTCCCCGATAAAGCTTCCATACAGGGGCACAATCGAAGACCTTTTTCCCCAGGAAAACATTTTGAGTTCTCTCGCGGAGGCGGAGAACAATGTCTGATTTACCATTGCTGAAGAAAGGAGGGTAGATCCGATGAAGCTTACACTGGAGATTTCGGTCTTCCCATTCGATCGCAATCGTAATTTCCGCAATCCGTATGTGTATTTTCCTCTTCATTTCCCAAGAGAATCCATCCGACGAGACATCTCCTTTTGGGGAAACTGGGACGATCTAGCTGCCAAGGTCGGAGCACGGTGAACCAAGTACAGAACAACCTGAATATACGGGGGCTCCTACGGCAGCAGTGGTTTTACAGACGGCTAAGACCGATATCTTTGTTTCTAACCGAACCTTGGTAACTACCGGCTTTTCGTACTTTTTCTTGATCTTTTTTTTCATTTTTCTCCCCCCCGACCTCGGCATGAAAAGGTTTCTTATTCATGTTCTCCCGTCGAAACAGTTCGGCCCTCAGGTGGCCAACCTGACAAAGATATTCCACGGGTTTTTCCGAATCCCCATGTTCGAGCTGGGACCAGCCCGGACATTGACCGCAGAAAACATGAAAATTGCAATGAGCACATGGGTCATCTTTTTTCCATGTTTGAGCTCGGACCTCGGGTAAAAAGCTGTGCCAAGCTTCCCTTAACGATCCGTTGATGAGGTCATAGCTGGGATGCCTGACCATTCCACAAATATGCAGTAGACCATATGGGTCAACGTGAAAGCTATTTACTCCTGCACCACATCTGAATAGGAACTCAGGGTTAACCGGAGCCTTCGCCGACCTTTGGTATAGATCAAACATTTCGATGCGCCTTTTTTCATCATCTAAATCTAGCTGTACCACTTTCCGGGGTGACAGCCTGAGCTTTGCCGGGTTTCCTCGGCCATCGATTCTCTGGTGTACTAAGGGGTCGAATCGAAATTCAAGCCCCAAGTTCTCAGCAAAGGCTCTCATTTCGTCCAATTGGTGACGATTCAACGTGAGGATCATGGCCTTGAGCTTTAGGGGAAGATTTCTCTCAACGAGAAGTTCTATGCCTTTCATACACCTGGCATACGAGCCCCGAACCCTCGTGACTTCCTCATAAACCCCCTCGCTCATTCCGTACAGGGTGATCTCTATGGAATGAGGCGGCCAATCCCTCAGGAAATCCGCAAGTGCATGATCAATGAGCGTTCCATTGGAAAACAGGGTAATGAGAAATCCTTTCTTTTTTGCATATGTGTAGATCTGCGTGAAATCCTTTCGGATAAGCGGCTCCCCACCTGTGAAGAGGAGAAAGAGACACCCTTCCTCGGCCATTTCATCAAGGATACGGGAAATTTGGCTGTACGTTAGTTCCTTTCTCCTCTCCCTTCTGTCATTCGCGCCCTTATTTACGTAGCAGTGCATGCAGCGATTATTGCAGCGAAAAGTAGGCTCGAAAACACCAATGAGAGGAACCCTCTGTTTCGCCTTATTAACTATCAATCGACCCGCATAGTCTTCAATACCGGCTTCGGGAATACATGAATTTACCATAGTCAAGGGCCTCTCGGTCCAGATTGATTAGAGGGGTTCGGAGATTATGACACGATACGCTTGGCCTCAATGATACTCATTTTTTCAAGATGGGCTATGAATTCCAATAGATCCTTCTCCGCCTGGGATGGACTTACATCGAACTCATCTACCAACATCTTCTTTATATCCATCAGTTGCTTCTTACCATCTATCCGTTCCCATATGAACGTGCCGACGTCGTTGAGGTTATAAATGAACCCCAGATCCCCCACGTTATCCTTAATGGGCACCAGGATAGACTCATCGGATACCCTCCGAAAGACGACGTCTTGATTTTTCTTATAGCTCTTTTTCAGATGGTCCATGCTTGCACGTATAGAGGTAAGTTGGGATTTGCTTTCATGAATACGGACAAGCAAAAAATGTACCATATTGTACAATCGTGGAAAAACCAATGATCCTTTGTCACACGTTTCCTTGGTTACCGGAGAACACCATTGACCATGAGCGTAGTGTGCTGAAGAAATGAGGTACCCTTCGAGAGTAAGCAGGAGGGAAGCCAGTTCCCCATTCAACCAATCATAGCCCTCTGATATAACCTTTTTTCATACCCCGTACGATGAGACTCCGTCCTCGAAATCGATGGCCCGTATGCTGCCATAATCCACGGTGAAGGCGCTTGACCAGGGCTAGCAAAAAATGCAGCTTTGATTTTATTGCCGTAGTGTTCCATCGAGGAAGCATTGTCTACTGCGTACTGCTTACTGTTTGTGCCTACTGCTTACTTCTTACTGATAAGTCTTTCCCTCCTTTTCGTCAGGCAGTGTAACCATGCCAGGGGGCTTATCAGGAGCAGCAGGACCAGGCAGATGACGAGCATCCGGTCGAGCTCCATGTGTGCAATGGCGACGATTGGTGTGAGGGCAATTCGTGCCAGGGTGCGGATGTTCTCGTGTTCCCGTATCCATTGTGCCGCGGGTGGGCTCGTTGCATAGTACGCCTTGAGCAGGTACTTCCCTATGGGACCCCGGAGGAGCCACTGGTCCCTGAAGGCCCTCAGGGCATGTACATGTCCGTCGAGGAACGACCCGTAGGCTGCCGATGCGATAAAGCACCCTCCACCGCCACCACCGCCTCCCGCACCGGTGGGGGGGGTCGGTGGAGGTTCATCCCCGAGGGTCATGGCCGGGTCTCCCATCAGGGAGAAGCTATTGGCCGTATCCTCCTCGCCCGTGGAGTTGGCGAGGAGGGTCTGTTTGGCGTAGCTTGTGGCCTGGCCCAAGCGGGTCATCCCTGTCTGGAAGACGGCCTCCATGAAGCCCTGATCCAACAGCTTCTGGGGCTGCGGATAGGTCAAGCCTGTTGAGGCGAAGGCGGCCACGGCTCCACCACCGTCCGCCAGAAGTATCTCTTCTGTGAGACATCTCACGCTGGGGTTTAGAAAGTAGCCGTTAAGGCAGGTCATCAGGACCATCACCGGGAGTCTCTGTCCATTGGATAGGTTGGGGACATCATCCGTTTCGAAGATGCCATGTGCCCAGCCATAGATGGAGCCGTGGCCGGCGTAATTGACGATCAGCACGCCAGCGTCCTCATTCTCAATCTCTGACTCGATCAGTGCTTTGAGTGCGGGCGGCGTTGTGTAATCGAGATAGCCCTTTACGAGGGTGTAGTCCGGGGGCACGAGGGCTGCGACGGCCTCGTTCATCTGCTCGAAGATTGATTCCTCGTCGTCTGCTACCAGCAGCAGCCTCTTCTGCCAGAGTTGATCCTGTGGGGCGTCTTCGTAGGTGATGATCTTGGTAACCATATCCTGGGCCTGGGTGCTGTCAGAAGCGGGCAGCCGTCCCAGGTGGAGGTCAGCCATGGCATCATCGCCCACGATTTGGGCAAACCAATCATCGATGGCGGTCTCCCCCATGTAGCGGGTCCATCCCAGGTAGGTTGGTACCCCGGGGGTTGGTACGAGGAGGTTCCCCTTGGGGTCGTAGGTGGCATCGCCAACAAGCAGCACGTACTGGGGTGCGGGGGGGACCCAGGTGTGGTATGCATAGCTCAGGAAGTCCTTGAGGGCCTGGGGGTCTGAGATGCCGTAGGCAAAGACATCGTAGATCTCGTCGATATCGACGGCCATGACCCTGAGTCCCTGGCTTCTTCGGTATTCGGTGAGATCACGGAGCCACCCGCAGGGGTTACCCTGGGCATCCCAGCAGCCGATATCCCTGTGGGTGATGAGGATGTAGTCGGCCCCGTTTGCGGTATTCAGCAGATCGGGCGGGCTTACCCCGGCGATCTCCAGGGCTGTCCTCACTTGGGACTCGCCAAGGGCGATGTAGGTGTGATCAGCGGTTCCTCCCTGGCCCTGGAAGCTGAGGGTGTAAGGTGGTACCCCAGTGGGCAGCGGGGCCAGGATCATCTGTACTCCGAACGGATCCGTGATATCGAAGGCCGAGAGGGTGTTCTCGGTAAAGCCCGATATTTCGAAGGGATATGCGGGATCGGAGCTGAATTTCAGCCAATTGTCGGTTGCCTCGAAGGTCCTGAGGTAGTCGACCTCTATCCAGTCGAGCAGGAGGGCGTCGAACTCGGTCCCTAAGAGTTCAATGGTGATGGTATTTTCCCCGGGGACGAGCAGCCCTTGGTTTATGTCGACCTCAACGCGGTATTCATCCTGCCCCTGCCAGCTCCCCTGGGAGATCTGGGAACCGTTCATGGACAGCTTTATCTGGTGGAGCTTACCCTCTACGAATCCCCGGAGGGCCACTTTCACGGTGGCCGTCCCCCCTGCTGTGCTCACCCCGGGGAGATCGACGGGGAAATCCTCGGGAATGTTCGGGTAGACGACCCCTTCGTATGTGACGGGGTCGGGCCAGAGCCAGCGGTCAAGACCATCCTCACCCGGTGCCTGTCCCCAATAGAAGCGGTCTCGTTCGTGGTGAACCGTGCTGATGAAATCCGCCGCGGGCGTGCCCGGCCCGGGGGTGCCGTCTATCTCCGCCATCCTCAGGCCGGGACTCTGATCGGCCACGAGCCAGTAGACGTTGGTCCTGGTGTATTTGGTGTTGATTGGTTCGGCGTAGAATTCGAGGTAATCGATTGTATCAAGGTATCCGTCATCCTCACCATAGACATACATGGCCACTTCAGTACCCCGGTTGTAGAGGTGGAGGTTTCGGGGATCGATCGTGGCGGTATGCATGCCGGCTGCGGCCAACTCGTCGTGGGTTACCCGGTAGATCCCCTCCTCGGTCGTAGTGATCTTGTAAAGCTGATCACCCGCAGGGGGCCAATTGGGATCGGCTGCCGCAAGGCCGAAGGAGGCGGTTCCGGAGCCCACCTTCGTCTCGAGCTCTGGTGTGGGTACAAAGTTGACCCTTACCCGGATGAGGGTGTGAAGCCGGACTATTTCCGCTTGCGGGTTAAAGGAGATGGGGTAAAACAGCAGCTGGACCTTCTTCTGGTCGCGGAAATAGGCGGCCGTTCCCCTTTGGACCCTCTCCTCCGGTGAGAAGGTGTCAATTGCGTAGGCTGCGGGATCGAGGTAGAACTCCATGATGACATCCTCCTCCAGGGCGATTTTCTGAGGCACGGGGTAGACGAGGTACCCGGGCGAGGTCTCGGTCTCTACTTTCTCCAGCTCAAGCTCGATT
>JGI2171J19970_10001487_pt1 | contig 13149 bp, 9 predicted proteins | sample DeeMarSWOR324_28_FD_19970 | JGI IMG/M metagenome (IMG submission 19970) | reverse complement strand
CTCTTCTCGCCATGATCGGCTGGATCGCGGCTCTGATTGCCGGACGCGGCGGGAAACCGGCGCGCTGGTGGGTTTTAGGGGCTTCGATCTTGCTTATGGCTGTTTATCTTATCCCCCACAGCCTTCTGGGATCAGAACTGGATTATTCTCAGCTTGAGGCTTCTTCTTCGCTTCCAAAAGAAGTGACGATGCTATCCTCGCCCTGAAACAATATTCAACTCAATAACCGAGCGAGACAATCCTCTCTTTCAAAATCCAGCCATCAGAGATACAGCATCATAGAAAAAATAAACCTGCAGTTCTCTTCTATTAATTGTTATCTTAGCTTAAAATGAGCGCGGACAATAAAAACGACAGGAGAAGGTTTTCCTTCAATAATAAAGGGCTCGTATATCCACTGCTTGACAGCATCGACAGCCGGTTTATCTAATAGAGGAATTGACCTGAAAACTTTTACTTCAGTGACTCTTCCGTAGATATCCGTCCTTACGCCTAAGACAACTGTGCCTTTTACTCCTTTCTTTCTTGCCTCTTCAGGATAAATGGGGGGAACTTCTTTGATCAATCTTGGCGGCGTAATCTCGCCTACCGCCTGAACAGCTCCTTTAGCAAATGCTTTGAGTTCTTCCTCTGTCGGAGGTTGTGGCGGCTTTGGAGGTGGAGGAGGCTGGATTCCCTTTTTAGGAGGCGGCGGTGGTGGAGGAGGTGGAGGAGGCAAGACTTCACCATCAGGCCCAATAACACCTGTGATGTGAAACGAGAGAAAATAGGGCTTGCCCTTCCTGTCCTCAAACCCGAAAACAGCCGCATTTCCTCCGGGCAGCGTAATTCCTGTCGTCAATATGTTCTTCGGCTTATCCTCAATAGTTTCATTAACAAAAATAACAAATTGACCCATGCCTTTCCACTCGGTCAACCTGATCGCTAAAAGGTACTCATTGCCGTTCAGACGGAAATAATGCCGGGCAATATCCTGTACTCCTTCTCCGACTTTCAAATCCGCCTCGGTTAGCAGGTCCACATCCTGTAGATTAAAGACTCTCTTGATCTTTTCTCTTTCCTTTTCCAGTTCAAACTCGGTCTGGATAGTCGCAGAGACTATGGGTTGGAGATAAGAGGTAGTTACGAATCGAAGCGGCGCAGGAGTTCCTTCCTTAGCACCTTCATAGACTCTCAATTTGATATTCAGTATTTCGGATGCTTGAAGATGAAGGAAAGAAACGGCCATTAGAAATCCAACAAACACAATCATTTTTTTCTTAAACATGATAATCCTCCTTTATGACTTCTTTTCAACCCAGACAAAATACGTATTCGAATCCTGGGGATGAAAGATATACGCCTGGGCCGGTTCATTCTCGATCTCTATGTAATCGATCTGGAACTGCCCGGCAAGAGGTTCCTCTGATGGACCTCTGCCCGGCGAGAATGGTGAAAAGATCCAGAGCCATACGGCCACTGCAGCAAATAGAACGGCAGCCGCATACAGCCATTTCCACCGGCGCCACAGAGGGGCTCTCACCTCTTCCCTCCCCTCATCAATCCTGGCCTCTACGGCTGGCCATATACCCTCCAGGTCCTCAAGTTCACTCTCTTGAATCAATAGAGGTCTCACTTCTTCCACATCGGCCAATCGGCTGAGGCATGCCGGACATTTCTGGATATGGCGGCGGATTAAAAATCCCTGCCAGCGTTTTATGGGTAAAGCGATGAAAAGAAAGTCAATGAGTTTGCACCTAAACATTTTCATTCTCCAGTAACCACTTGATTTTTTTCCTGGCTTTGTGAAGGTGAATCCTTGCGGTATTGGGAGAACACTTCAACACTTCGGATATCTCCTGACTCGTATACCCTTCACCTGCCCAGAGATAAAGTGTGGTTCTCTCTTTGGGGCTCAATCTTTCCAGAAGATTGTGGAGATGAGGATTGTGTGTCGACGGGCTCAAACCAGGGGAACTTGCTATTCCTGNGGCTTCCCTTTTTGCCTTTTTATAAAAATCAAAGAACCGGCGTCTTTTCCTCAGCAAGTCAAGGCACCGCTTGTACAGAATCGAGAAGAGCCAATTGGAAAAACTCTTCTTCATATCGAATCTATTCAGATTGTGGTAGATCTGCAAAAACATCTCTTGACAGGCGTCTTCTGCGTCTTCCCGGTTTCCGAGGATGTTTAACGCTAAAGCCAGGGCCTTTCCTCTGTATTTTTCCACTATTTTTCTAAACTCCTCCGTTTCTCCATGCAGACATCCTCTCACTAACTGAGTGTCATTCATGCGATTCGTTTTTTTCACTACTATTACGCCTGATCCTTAAAAAGTGTTTATAGGACGCGCTAAGAAAATAATAGCACAGGCATCATGATTTTGCTCTTTGACTTTTCCGGAGCGATTTTCTATCTTTATAAGACCAATAAGATTACGGAAGAGTTAAGTTTGAGTACCGGAATTCCACATCCATTCAAATTTTGCTGCCGCAAAATTCAAAATAAATATTTGTCAAGGAGGATTAAATGATCAAAAAATCAAAAGTCATACTGATTATTCTTTTATGGGTATTTCTAGCCCTTCCCGGCTATTCTCTTCAGGAAGAAAAAGCGGCACCTCAAAAGCCCAGGCCCATCGAGCTCAAAGACATCCTCGCCTGGAAAAGCATAGGAAGCTCCGTCCTCTCCAACGACGGACAGTGGTTCGCTTACAGCCTTTCCCCCAACAAAGGAGACAGCGAGGTCATTGTCAGGCAAACCAAAGGAGATAAGGAATATAAGTTCCCAATCGGCGAAGCTCCACGGTTCGCCTCTGGGGCCGTATCCTTCTCTGAGGATTCCAAGTGGCTGGCGTTTACAATCTACCCAACAGAAAAGGAAGCGAAAACACTCAGAAAACAGAAGAAAAAACTCTACAATAAAGTTGCGCTGCTCAATCTTTCATCAGGCGAAAAGGTAGAGTTCGAGAAAACAAAACAATTTACTTTTTCCGGTGAGACCGCTAAATGGATTGCTCTCCACAAATATCCGCCTGAAAGCCAGGCGCAAGAAAAGGAAAAATGGAGCGGGACAGACCTGATTCTCCATGAACTCGCCTCTTCCAAAGAGCTCAACATCGGGAACATATCCGAGTATGCGTTTGACAAGAAAGGCCTTTGGCTGGCCATGGTGGTCGACGCTAAAGAGATGAGCGGCAACGGAATCCAACTGAGGAACATGCAGACAGGTGTCGTTCTCTCACTCGATAGCGATAAAGCGGTGTACAAGAGGCTGAACTGGACAGAAGAGGGAGAAGGACTGGCTGTTTTAAGAGGTAAAGAAGACGAAAACTATGAAGACAAGCTCTACAGCATGATCGGTTTCACAAACTTCATCAAAGGATCACCCCAAAAGACTGTATATGAACCCGCGAAGGATAAAAACTTCCCGGAAGGCATGACGATCAGTCCAAACCGAACGCCAGTCTGGACAGAAGATTTATCCGGCATTCTGTTCGGCATCCACGAAGTCAAAGAGAAAGAAGATAAAGAAAAAGAGAAAGCGGAAAAAGAAAAAGACAAACCTGAAGAACCTCCTGAAAAGAAAAAAGAAAAACCAGAGCCGGAGGAAAAACCCAAGCCTAAAAAGGAAGAAGAGGAGGAGCCAGCCGACCTGGTCATCTGGCACTGGCTGGATAAAAGACTCCAATCCATGCAGCAGGTTCAAGAAAACAGGGATAAGAATTTCAGCTTTCTCTGCATCTACCGCGTCAAAGGAAAGAAGTTTATCCGGCTCGCAGACGAAGAGATAAGAGATGTGACAGCCGCTCCCAAACACCGTTGGGCTATCGGACTCGACAATCAAGAATATGAGCTGATCGGAAACCTTGAGGGACGGCGTTACCGGGACGTCTATGTGATTGACCTGAAGACAGGAGCCCGAAAACTCGCACTTAAAAAATGCCGCTGGTATTATATGCCGTCACCGGACGGAACTCATTTTCTCTTTTACGATGACGGGAATTTTTACACCTACGAGATGGCAACAGGAAAAAAATTCAACATCACCAAGGACGTACCGACCTCATTCATCAACGAAGAAGACGACCATAATGTCATCAAGCCCCCGATCAGTCCTTATTATTACGGTTGGGCGAAAGATGGGGTCTCTGTGCTTCTGTATGACAACTGGGATGTGTGGAATGTTCCTGTTCACGGCGGTAAAGGTGTCAACCTCACAGTCAGCGGGAAAAAGGATGGCATCCGCTACAGGAGCCGCTACAGACTCGACCCCGAAGAAGAGGGCATCGACCTTTCAGCACCTCTATACATAAGCACCTATGGCGAATGGACAAAAAAAGGCGGGGTTGCGCTTGTGGACAAAGGGAAACCCGGAGCCAAAATGCTGCTCTGGGATGATGCCGCATTTTCAATCCGTAAGGCTGAAAAGGCAGATGTCTATCTCTACACCAGGCAGACCTACAAAGATTACCCTGACTACTATGTCACCGACAGCTCCCTTAAAAAAGGATCGAGAATAACAGAAGCTTTTCCGCAGCAGAAGGAATTCCTCTGGTCATCCGGCAGCATTCTTCTCGATTACGAGAGCGATAAAGACGATAAACTTCAAGCGGCTCTTTTTCTGCCCGCAAATTACGAGAAAGGGAAAAGTTATCCGACTATTGTCTATATCTACGAAAAAGTCTCTCAAGGGCTTAACCGATATTATACGCCCTCAGCAAGAGGCTTTAACAAATCCGTGTACACGAGCAACGGATATGCTGTATTGATGCCGGATATCGTCTACAAAGTGAATGATCCCGGGATGTCCTCAGTGTGGTGTGTTTTGCCCGCCATCAAAGCGGCAGTTGAAACCGGAGTCGTGGATAAAGAAAGGATTGGCATTCATGGACATTCCTGGGGCGGCTACCAATCTTCCTTCCTGGTGACCCAGACAGATATTTTCAGGGCCTGTGTCACCGGAGCCCCGCTCACCAACATGATTAGCATGTACAGCTCCATTTACTGGAACTCAGGGTCTGCAAATCAGCCCATTTTTGAGAGCAGTCAGGGACGATTCGAAGGCGGTTATTGGGATAACATCGAGGCCTATACCCGAAACTCTCCTGTCTATTTTGCAGAAAACGTGAAAACGCCGCTGATTATCCTCCACAACGATAAAGACGGTGCTGTGGACTGGAACCAGGGAATCGAGTACTTCAATACACTCAGACGCCTTGGAAAATCCGTGGTCATGCTCCAGTATAAAGGTGAGAATCACGGGCTGCGAAAACCAGAAAACCAAAGAGACTACACTATCCGGATGCGGCAATTCTTCGACCACCACCTCAAAGGAAAACCGGCTCCTGACTGGCTCAAGGAAGGCGTTCCCCATCTCAAGCTGAAAGACCATCTCAAGGAGATGTCTAAAAAGAAGTAAAGACCCTGGATTTTTCGCGAGACATGGTTACTTGATTGAGGCGCTTCGTCCGCAACAACGATATTATTTAATTCAAAAAGAGAAAAAAGGGGCCTGTCCCCTTTTTTCTGTTTTGTCCTCTGTATTGAATCCTCTCCCCTCTTCTTCAATAGAGCAGTCTATCTTGACACAATCAGATTTGGAATTCCAGATTGATTTGGAGTGTGAATATAGAGGCGCTGGCTGTCGAGGCGCCAAGGTTTGGAAAAGGAAGCGGGGCTAAGGAGGATCCTCTCCAGCCAGCTAATTATATAACTTATCTTACCACATTATAGTGGAGAATTTTCAAAAAAGTCAAAAAAATGAGGAATAATGATTTTTTTATCGCTCCGTCCCTCTTAGCTTTTCTAAGATTATATCATAATCTAAAAATCTTCAAGCAATTTTTTTAAAAAAATAAAAAAAATTTTATCCCGAAGCAACATAAATGATCTCACTGCGAGTAATTAAAAATTGAGGACAGTCCCCAATTATTTATACCACTCATTATTTATATGGGCTTACTGGACCAGGCTCTGGAATCTCGGATGCCCTCGCAAAGGATCCCACCTCGGATCGAGACGCAAGACGGGCACAGAAACAGAGTTGCCAGCCGGTACAGACATCAAGAACTCAAGAAGGTTGATGGCTTCCTCGAAAAGCCCGGTCACAGTGTAAATTTCAGCCAGACTCAAGATGAAGCGAGGCCCACCAAAAGCATCTTTGGAGACCGGATAAAGCTCTACAGCCCGAGTTCCCTCCCGGATAGCTTCATGACTTTCCCCCAAGTAGGCATACGCTAATCCAAGCGCTGCATAGAGCTTCGCATCTCCAGAACGTTCTTCAATGAGTTGTTCTAAAACCACCCGCGCACTCTCCGCATTACTCCTCACCAGCACCAATTCATTCATGGCATGATACAAAATGGCGCTGGCCAGATTTTTGTTGAAATAGTAAAAATCTCCTTCAAAAGAATCAAAGGGCAGAAATTCGAGGCGTTCAAGCACCTCCTGGAATTTTCTCTCAGCCATCCCAAGGTCAAACCTGGTGACCTCAGTAATCTGACTGTGAGGGAATGTACCCAGTAAAACCTGAGTTTCTTGAATATTTCCTTCTGCAAGAAAGGGAATTCTTGCCCTCGCCAAATGAGAATATACTTTTTCGGGATCAATCATGATCGCTCGGCTGAACCATTCCTCAGCTTCTTCGTACCTGCGCATGCACATGTAGGACAGCCCAATTTGATGGGCAAGATCAGAATCACGTGGATTGCTTCTAAATTCTCGTTCGAGGGTTTCCAGGGATTCCTTCCACCTGCCCTGCCGTCTTTGAATGTATCCAAGCAGTGAAAGCTTATAATTGGGTCGTGCTCTCCGGATTGATTCCAATAAATCCGTTGCCCGTTCATAATCGAGGAAACCCCGGTAGTAATAAAAGGCCAACGCTTCCTGTGCTTCAGGCAAATCAGGTTCAAGTGTCAATGCCCTGTCTGCAGCATCCTTAGACCTTGCCAACCGTTCCTCTGTATGATCCATTCCGGAAATGTACATCAATGATTCGACCTTAGAAAGAGCAATATAGGCGAGAGTGAAGTTTGGGTCTAACTCTGTGGCTCTATCATACATCTCAATAGCCTGCTCAATCTCTCGAATATCCCAATGAAGCCACCCGCGGCTCTCCACCTCGCCCGCACGAAGGTAATGATCGTAGGCCTCAAGGTTATCAGTCGGCCGGGCAAACAAGGCCCTCCGCTCCGGTTCCAGGAGTGTAAGGTCTAACTGTCTGGCTACCTGCTCGGCTATTTCAGATTGAACCGAAAAAATATCTTCGATACCCTGGTCGTAACGTTGGGCCCAGATGTGTGTATCGTCAGAAACACGGATAAGCTGCGGGGTGACGCGCACTCGACCTTTTCCTTCCAGTGTCTTCTCCCATCGCACAGTGCCTTCAAGCACATAATCCACTCTGAGTTCTTCTCCAATTGTCTTGTTCATTTTTTCTGTATTTTTATACTGGAGTGCGCTTGTTCTGGAAATAACACTCAATCCATGTAAGGCCGCCAGACGGCCGGTAATTTCTTCGGTTATACCGTCTGCGAAGTATTCATCTTCAGGAGGCCCCAAATTTCTAAACGGAAGAACAACCAGGACCGGTCTCTCCGGAGAAGGGAATCCCGGCTCCAGATTCCTGATGTATTGAAAAACAAACCAAGCCACCACTACCACGAGTAACAATACGGCAATAAATCCCCATCGCTTTCTCAATACCTGCCCGAGCTTTGTTGTGGAAGTCAGAAGTTTCCTTTCTGGAAAATCCTTCTCTGAGGAGGGAATGCTTTCCTCAATCTTCTTAAGGTCTGAAAGAATATCTTCAGCCTTCTGATACCTCTTTTCCTTATTTTTTTCCAAACATTTAAGAATCACTCGGTTGAGTGCAGCCGGAACTTGAGCATTGAATATCCTGGGATCAGGAACCATTTCTGTTTTGTGTTTTGCCGCTATACTTAGAGGCGTATCGCCTTGAAAAGGCACTTTTCCTGTTATCATTTCATAGAGAATCACTCCCAGCGAATAAATATCCGAGCGGTGGTCGACGTCGCTTGTCTCCGTTTGCTCAGGAGACATATACTCTGGTGTCCCGATTATCACTCCCGGACCTGTCACTCCTCTTATCGTAAGAGAACGGGCGACACCAAAATCCATGATCCGAGCATTCCCCTGTTTATCAATTATGATGTTGTTTGGTTTCAAGTCGCGATGCATGGTTCCCATTCGATGGGCCTCGGCCAGCCCTTCACATATCTGTCTAGCAATGTGAACAGATGTCCCTACACTCATCTGTTTTGTCATCCGGATCAGACTTTTCAAATCCTTACCGGACACATATTCCATAGTGATAAAATGAGTGCCTCCTTCTTCGTTGAGGTCATACATCCGGCCGACATTCTTATGGACAATCTTGCGGGCAATTTTCAGCTCTGTTGAAAAACGCTCTATGGTTCTTCTATCTTTGGCAATCTCCGGTCTAATGATTTTAAGAGCCACTTCTTCCTTGATCTTCTTATCCTCGACTCTGTAGATAATGCCCATGCCGCCTTCTCCCAGCTTTTCAATCACTTCATACCGGCCGGCAAAAGTACCCCCTCGAATTATCTCATCTACAGGAGTCTCGCGTGTTCCCGTGGGGATGGAGGAGATATCTTTAGCTGGGGGAAGGCGTGTTGCACATTTGTTGCAAAAGCGGCTGTTATCTGGGTTATCAGAGTGGCATTTAGGACATTCAATACCCATTTTCGTTGGCTGTGCGGCAAAAGAATATCAGTTCATGAAAAAAGAGTCAATTGGGGACGTTCCCGGCTACTCGGGAACGGCTACTCTCAGATTTTCTTGAAGCAATTGTTGAAATCTTGGATAATCATGGAGCGGATCCCACATGGGATCAATTCGCAAGAGTGGAACAGAGATAACCTGCCAGAGGAATTCAGCAGAATAGATTGATATGAGGTACTCGAGCTGCTCGATAGCTCTCTCATGCTCACCGACTAAAGTGTAGATTCTGGCCAAGTTCAGAAGGTAGGAGGGACCCAAGGCAGCATCTTTTGAGACAGGATATAAGTCAACGGCACGCTCCCCTTCCCGGATAGCCTCGTCTCTCTGGCCAAGATAGGCATATGTCAAGCCAAGCGCCGCATGATACCGAGGGTCTGAAGGATGCTCTGCAATGGTCCTCTCCAGTGCTGTCCGTACCCAGCCGGCATGGTTTTCCACTTTTGATGCATCTCCCATCGCATGATAGACAGCTGCATACGCAAGGTCTCTATGGAAATAAATATGCTGCTCTTCGAAAAGGCTGTAGGACAGGGAGTCAAGCCTGCCCAGAACATCCTGGTAGTCTCGCTCAATCATCCCGATTGTAAACCACATATAATCGGTCAACGGATGCTGCGGCGCTTTCTCCAGAAAGGTCCGAGCTTTTTCCGCATCTCCATCCGAGAGGACACAAATCTCCGCTTTCCCCAATTGAGCCGCTAGATGGTCAGGATTGATTGAGAGGGTTCGGTCAAACCACTCCTTCGCTTTTTCGTACTGTCGCATGCTCGTGTAAGCACCGCCTATTTCATAGGCCAACTGCGAATAACGGGGATCGAGCTCAAATGACATTATCATTGTTTGCACAGCTTCTTCCCATTTCCCCTGCCTTCTCTTAATATAGCCGAGTATGTTTGGAACGAGATTCGGCCGAGCTCGCTGAACGGTTTCAATTATCTCCACTGCCCGGTCATAATCAAGGAATCCCCAGTAGTAATAGAGCGCCAGTGACTCGAGCGCCTCAGGGAGATCAGGCTGGAGTTCAAGCGCTCTCTCAGCGAAAGTCCTTGCTCTCGCCAGGCGCTCCTCAGTGCGGTCGGCTCCAAAAAAATACATCCTCAAATGAGCATTCGCTATATTCACATAAGCCAGAGCAAAGTCAGGGTCTAACTCGATCGCTCTCTCAAATATTTGAATGGCTTGTTCGAATTCACTCGCGTCTGAAGATCTCCATCCTCGATCCCCATATTCTACGCCTTTGAGGTACAGATCATATGCTTCGAGGTTGTCAGTGGGCTGAGCATACAAAGCCTGGCGTTCCGGCTCCAGCACGGTGACATCCAGTTGTCGAGCCACCTGCTCAGCAATCCCGGACTGTACAGTGAACAGATCCTGGATAATCCGGTCGTACGATTCAGACCAGACCTGAGTGTCATCGGAAACCCGAATGAGTTTAGGAGTCACACGTACGCGGCCCAGACTGTCACCATTTCGATTCCAGCGCACGGCTCCTTCGAGCACATAATCAACACCTAATTCTTCACCAATCTGTCTGACTGTCTTATCGGTATTCTTGTACCGGACCGCGCTGGTGCGGGAGATGACACCCAGTCCTTGCAGTGCGGCCAGGCGGCTGGTCACTTCCTCAGTTATTCCATCAGCAAAATAGCCATCCTCTGGTGGGCCTAAATTTTCAAACGGCAAAATCACGATCATAGTTCTCTCTGGAGCCAGTGTAGGCGCTTCCTTTCCTGTGAATATAATGCCTAATCCCACTAGAATAACGACCGCAAATAGTGCGACAACCGGCTTCCAACTTTTCCAGAATGTTCTTCGGCTCTCTTTTTGGACGATGGGCTTTCTCCTGGGGATAGCTCTCTCTCTTGTGGTTATCCCTTCTTCTATGCGATTCAAGTCAGCAAAAAGCTCCCCGGCATTCTGGTACCGCTTTTCAATATTTTTTTCCAAACACTTCAATATCACGCGACTGAGTGTTTCGGGAATATCACTGTTAAATTTCCAGGGATCTTGCGGTGTTTCTGTTTTGTGTTTGATAGCAATGCTCAGCGGCGTGCCTCCATCAAACGGTGACCGCCCAGTCACCATCTCATAGAGAATGACACCCAGCGAATATAAATCTGAGCGGTTGTCTGCGCGTTTTCCTTCAACCTGTTCAGGAGAAATGTATTCAGGTGTTCCAACCATTACACCCGCGGCCGTGATTCCTTTCGTTTGAAGTGAACGGGCTATCCCGAAATCCATAATCCTGACATCTCCGGCTTTATCGATCATGATGTTGCTGGGCTTTAAATCTCGATGCACAACACCTAAACTGTGAGCCTCATTCAATCCTTCACATATCTGCTTGGCGATGCTGACTGCAGTCCCGATACTCAACTGTTTTGTCATTTTTAACATGCTCTTCAAGTTTTCACCGGGAACATATTCCATAGTAATATAATGAGTGGAGTTTTCTTCATTGAGGTCAAACATGCGACAGACGTATTTATGGGTGACCTTGCGGGCCAATTTCAATTCGTTCTGGAACCGGTCAATCGTCTTACTATCTGAAGCGATCTCAGGCTTCAAGACCTTCAAGGCCACTTCCTCATTGACTTTCGTGTCCTCCACTCTGAAGACTCTGCCCATCCCCCCTTTGCCCAGTTCTTCAATGACCTGGTATCTTCCAGCAAAAACAGTCCCCCTTGTTAATTCACCGGTGTCAGTCTCCAAACTCTGTGTCGGAAGAACAGAGATGTTTTCTATCGGCGTCAAAGATGCCGAGCAGCTGTTGCAAAAGCGGCTGTCTTTCGGGTTCTGCGTGTGGCACTTGGGGCATTCGATTGCCATGTATTCCTCGCTATCAGAACGTCAATTGATGAAATTCGATTTTTCCTTTTTAAAACGGCATGTATTGAGTGGCTCTTTCTGATTTTCCTTTATGATTGGACACAAACCAATCCTTAAAGGACCAGATATTAAACTCGCTCTATTATAAAAAGAATACACAAAGCGAAATTCCTCTTTAACTTCTATCCCAATTCGTTGATTTAAATTTAGTTGTCTCATTTTCTTATTCCTTTATTATTAGTCCTCTCATTAAATAAAACTCATCTGAGGCTGTTGAGTTTCATATTTCTTTCCTTGTGAGCAATAAAGTGTCATAAATTTGTCCTCTCATATATATATACGTAGCAAGAGAGAAAAAGTAATCACATGAATGTGTGATTTTTTTGGGTGATTGTAAATTTAATTGAGATTGCCATGAATTAACGTGATTGATGGCAAATACAGGGCCGGCAACATTTATGAATGAATAATCCTTACTTATTTTGATGTTCCTGAAAAAATTTTTTAAATAATTTTTAATCACTATCTCATCCTCTTATCCAAATGAAATTGCAAGGAACATGCCATTTGAACCAATCAGGGGAAGACTTAAGATTTTTTATAAAATCAGGCGAAATGAATGTTCGATAGCGCAACATACAGTGTTCAAAAACGGACACTCAACAGAATCATAAAAGGTAATTGAAAAGAGTTTTAATTTTTGTGTGTAAACTTATTTTACAGAAATATGCATTTGTTCGTATAGTGCAGCCAATGCTAGTAAGGGTATTGTGACGACATGGCCAGCTTATTCAATGCTGATTCTCGCTATGGAGGATATGAAGAGCAGTGCGTATGAAATTAGCGCATTAAGATTGACAAATACACTTGAACGCATTACAGTTTTTCTCGCCTATCATTCATTTATTTCTCTAGGAGGTAAATCATGGAAAGCACATACAAAGTAATAGAACTCATAGGAACAAGTCCCAATTCTTGGGAAGAAGCGGCGAAAAACGCTGTCGAGACAGCCAGAAAAACTCTAAAAGATCTGAGAGTTGCAGAAGCCGTTGATTTCGATATGAAGGTTGAAGATGGAAAAGTCACAGCCTTTCGAACAAAAGTTAAGATCTCATTTAAGTATCAAGAATAGCCTGAATAACTTGTCTTTATAATTCCTGTTGTCATTGCGAGGGTTGGTGGGATTCCTTCGCTATGCTCGGAATAGGCTTGGCAATCTCACTCACCTGTCATTGCGAGGAACGAAGTGACGTGGCAATCTCATAAAAAAAATATCTTTATTTCCTTATTGACTTCATTTTACCCTATGAGATTGCCGCGCTGCGCTCGCAATGACAGTACAGCTTGTGGGATTGCTTCGCTTGGTAAGCGATGACAATTCAACTTGTGAGATTGCCGCGCTTGGCTTGCAATGACATCCAAAAATTGACACCGAATTATTGAGCGAGCAACACAGCCCCATACTAAAGAGAGCCAGCAGAGGGATTCGAACCCTCGACCTGCTGATTACGAATCAGCTGCTCTACCACTGAGCTACACTGGCTCTGTAGGGGATTATTCCATTCAACAGATAGA
>JGI2171J19970_10001484_pt1 | contig 13159 bp, 14 predicted proteins | sample DeeMarSWOR324_28_FD_19970 | JGI IMG/M metagenome (IMG submission 19970) | reverse complement strand
CGTCTTAACATTTAACATTTCTGAAGAAAGCCAATAAAACAGGGGCCGCATCTTAACATTTGGCATTAAAAAGGAGAATTGGATAATTAGGGACAGTCCCAAATTTCCCTAGTGCTAATCTTAACATTCGACATTTCTGATNAAAGGCGAAAATTGTGAAGTCCCGAGCTTAATATATAATGAATATAAACTGTTCTGTTGTCCTGAATTATTTATAAAAAATGTATTGGGAAGTCTGAATGCACCAAACGCTGCCCCAGCAGTCAATAACGGAAATCGACGCGTTGTTCCCGACTCACTTTTCGAGATANAATCTGAAAAAATCCATCGGATCCATACAGTATTTATCCAGCTCCTCCCTGGTCATGCTGGCATAACTGGCCCTCCCATCATCGGTTATGCTTTTCCGGATCTCGAAATGGAGATGATTCGAAGTGCCGAAATTGGCTCGCTTGAGTTCGTCCGGATTGAAAAGGCGCGCCAGTGGTGTTTGTTCGTCCACCCAATCACCCACATTCACCTTGACTTGCTCAACATGGGTGTAAACCGAGTATAAATAATGGCCATCCGCAAGCTGGTGTTTGACGATCACGGACTGGTGCGGAAATTCACGAAAAATCAGATGGACCTGGCCGCTTCCAATGGCATAGATTGTTTCGCTGAACGATCCCTCCAGGTCGATTCCCGCGTGCAAATGCCCGGGTTTGTAACTCTTCCGGTATTCCCCGTAGGAACTGACAACACGGCCCTCGATGGACTGGATGCTTTTCCTGTCGGTATCATTAAAGGGAGAATAGAACTCTTGCTTTATGCCTCCTTTCCCATTGATGAAACAAAACACCATACAAATAAGGAGAAATAAAACATGAATTCTTTTTTTAAACGAATATAGCACAATTGTGGCTTTATCTGGTTTTTTTATGCGTATTGTTCTCCTTCTTTCCTTCAAGATAATCCGGCTGTAATATATTTATTGCTTATAATATATATACCATTTTTATCATTATGAAAGAAAACAAATAAGGGGTCGTGTCTTAACATTTAACATTTCTGAAGAAAGCCAATAAAAGAGGGGCCGCATCTTAACATTCGACATCTCGGAGGAAATGGGAAAATTCGGAAAAGTTTAGGATCCCTATATTTCTCATTTTTTATACTCTATTGACAAATATCCCCAATTATTTACAATAAAAGAATACAGATTTGTTTACCAGCATTGGAAATTATGGATAACGCTCAAAGATTGAAAATACTGTCCAGCACAGGAAGAACTGTTTTCTCTTTGAAGAATCTTCAGAGCTTATGGGGCAGCACTCCAAATACAACCAAAATCATAGCTAAAAGGATGGCGGATAAAAAGCTCATCGCAAGAATTGCGAAAGGTTATTTTGCTCTGGATGAGAAGTTTGATGTTTATGAACTGGCCAATCTCATCATCTCCCCCTCTTATGTTTCTTTAGGCTCATCCCTTTTTTATCATGGGGTTTCCTTTCAAGTCAGCAACACAGTGACATCTGTCAGCATATTGAATTATGAGAGAACAGCTGGCGGAAAAACGTTTAAATATTATGCCATGAAAGACAGCTTGTTTTTTAACCTGGAGGGAATAAGCTATCGAGGCAATTTATCCATAGCAGGGCCGGAGCGCGCCATTCTGGATTGTCTTTATTTCAATGTTCTTCCCAACGTGGATAACAGCGATAGAGTTAATCCTGTTCTTTTGGAAAGGATTTCTTCATTTTATCCCAAGACCGTGCAAGCAAAAATCCGCAAGTATCTGGAAAAGTCATGACAAAAAAGGGATTTGACCTGGAATTACATAAGCAAATATTGATTCGAATTTTGGTGAATATTTTTAAGGAATCTGGCGGGAGGCTGGGTTTTAAAGGGGGGACATGCGCTTATCTTTTCTATGAGCTGCCCAGGATTTCGTTGGATTTGGATTTTGACCTGTTGAGTCCTTTTGAAAAAAAAGACGTTGATATCCTGAAAGCTATCCTTTCTAAAAGGGGAATGATCAAAGATTTTAAAGATAAGAGATATTCGATTTTTTCTCTTTTGACATATGAGAAAGATGCCCCAAATATCAAAGTTGAGTTCAACAAGAGAATCTGGGAAAACAACACCTATAAGACCGTCTGGTTTTTGGGCGTAGAGATGAGAATAGCCGATGAGTCAACAATTGTTACCAACAAATTGATTGCTTTGTCTGACCGGAGGATGCCGGTCGCGCGGGATCTTTTTGACGGGTACTATCTTTTGAAGCTGGGATTTAAATTGAATGATAAACTGATAAAGGAGCGGACAGGCAAAACTTTAGAGGAATACATTGAATTTTTAATTCCCTTTATCGAGCGGACTTACAGCAGCAAGAATATTCTTCATGGCCTGGGTGAGATCTTGGAGGAAAAACAAAAAGACTGGGTAAAGATAGAATTGATCCGGGAGATGGTGAAGGAATTAAAAAAGCTGATATAAAAAGTAAAAAGGGGTCGTAAATAAAGGGGTCGCATCTTAACATTTAACATTTCGAAATAATTGGGGACAGTCCCCAATTTCCACGGGAAGTCCCTTTCTTGACAGACGCATGAGATTATTATATTTTTCCGCTCTTTATAGTGAAAAAGTATGAATTTCCATCCGTCAGGCTGATTTCCTCAATAATTAAAATAATTGGGGACTGTCCCCAATTTTCAATGGAATAAGCCTGATGTGAAGGGATTACGTGTCATTGCGAGTGCAGCGCGGCATTCTCATGAAAAGAAATTCATGATTATTTTCGATTGAGATTGCTAAACGTCCTTCGGTCATTCGAAATGACTTGAAGAAGATGAACAATCTTCTGGAATTTGCAGTGGCATAAATAAAAAGTATGAGCAATAGAAAATCCGCTGGCGCTTCATTCAAAAAGCATGAGGTTGAGGACTACGAGCGGAAAAGATACCGGGGAATAGACCAGAGGATTGTCCATGGGAGAGAGATGCGGATCCTCAGGAAGATTCTCCGGAGGGTTCAGTCCTATAAACACGAAAAAGGAGCCGACCCCCAGCGTGCTCTGGACATACCCTGCGGCTACGGCCGGTTTTCCAGCCTGCTCCGGGTGAATGGATTTTCCCTTATCAGCAGCGACCTGTCTTTCCACATGGTGAAGCGGGCCGTGGACAGGCATTCTAATCCGGAGAGAACGCCCGGAGTCGTCGCTGACGCCAAGCAGGGGCTGCCGTTCAAGCCGGATAAATTCTTCCTCCTCTTTTCCATGCGCTTTTTCCATCACCTCCATGAGAAAAAAGACAGGGAAGCGGTCCTCAAAGAGTTCGCGCGGGTGACCTCAGACTGGGCGGTCCTCTCCTATTACCAGATGAACTGGCTTCACCTTTTCCAGAGAAAGGTGAGGAAGCGGGTCCTGAAGAAGAAGACGAAGATCAAGATGATATCGCTCCGGGAGTTTCAAGAAGAGATAGAAGGAACGGGTTTTGAAGCCGTCAAAGTTTTCCCCTTATTCAGGGGGATCCACGCCCACCACATCGCCCTCCTGAGAAAAAAATAGGGGTCGCGTCTCGACATTCGACATTTCTGAAGAAAGCCAATACAACAGGGGCCGCGTTTTGACATTTGACCATTTGAAGAAAAGTCATCAAGCCGTTCCTTTATTCTACACGGGATAAAATATAGGGTATGAGAAATTGGGGGCTGTCACAATGCTGTCCGGTTGTTGAGTTTTAATATCCTTCTATCTTTATATAATACAGTTATTTATAGCAGGTTTTTGCCGTAATCGATTTGAGCGTGATTTTTTGATATGGCTATTCTCTTTAACGAATGGAGCGGCCCTGAAGGAATAATTGGGGACAGTCCCCAATTTTGCTGACTAGAACCGCAGCCTGAACCCGGCTTTGAGGCTGAGGCCGCCAAAATCTATGATCGCCCGCCGCGAATCGGAAATGATGACATCCTCTGTGGGCTCTCTGAGTCTGATGAAAAGAAGAGGGAAGGAATCTTCTGCGCTGCCCTTGGCTTTGTAATAATAGAGCGTCCCTTCTTCGATATACTCGATTCCGTCCGAATCGATGGACCTATCCGAACCCTTAAACCCGGATATTTTCGCGAAACGGCTGGTCGCCTCGACAATAAAGCTGATCTCCGGGGTCAATCTCAGGTCCAGGCCCATGGCGGCTAGGATCCCGGACCCCTGCGCCTTGGCCCTTCCATGCCACTCCTTCCAGTATGTGCCGTCCAGAAGACGGTAGAAGTATTCGCACCTGGCAAAGTAGTACTCGATTCCTGTTTTGAGGTAAAAAGAACGGACAGGATAGAAAGAGATGAAGAGCCGCAGGGGAAGGGCCTCGAACCTGGGCCGCGTCTGGATCTCCAGCGCCGGGAGCTCCTGAAGATCGATCACGCCTTCAGCTTCTCTGAGGAAATAATCTGCGCCAAAGCCCAGGAAGAAGTTCGAGCCGATGGGGATGGTGAATTCTCCGCCGTAGATATAGCTCAGGTGGGCGGATTTGGCGTCGAATTCTTGAGTGATGGAATTCTCATCCCGGTAATAATCGATAAAACCCTGGGCACCGCTGTTCAGGTCGCCTCCGCTGACATAGCTTCCTCCACCCAGGAGCCAGAGCTCGGGGCGGGACTTGGAAGGCTCTCTGAGAGGCGGCAGTTCGGGGATGGGCAGGATCTGGGGCTCTCCCTCGGCTTTTTCTTCTTCGGTTTTTTCCGCTTCTATTTTTTGTGTTTCTGTGACTGTTTTTTCCGGTGGGACTTTTTCCGGTACAACTTTTTCGGGTACGATCTTTTCCGGCTCGACCTTTTCCGGTACAGGTGGCGGTTCCTTTTTCGGTGCCACTGTGGGCGGGCGTTCGATAACGATTACCGTGCTTTCGTGGACGTAGCCTGTGGCTTCCTGGCCTTCCTCGATCTGGATCCTGACCAGGTACCATTCACCCTCTTTGGCGGTTGATTCCAGGCTTGTCCCCTGGGGAACCTGATGGATGATCACGCTTCCGATATCGGGCCTGAGCCGGATGTTGGCCATCTCGGTGACGACTCTGAGTTTTCCGACGGTTTGCTGGGCAGGTTCATGGGCCTGGAGGCCGGAGAGGAAAAGGAGAGTGGCCGCGGCCAGGAGGCTGAATAATCTAGGCGGCTTCTTCATGAGCGGCGTTCGCTAGAGACTGCGATGATCCTCATTTACTATTCTATCAAAAATTGGGGACTGTCCCCAATTTCTGTCTTATTTGTATTGTATAATATTCGTTTAGTCAATGCGAGCCACCATCGAAAAAAAAGAATCCAGCGCCCATTGAATCAAGCCTGCTGGAGTGTCACAAATCCTGAAATAGAAAAGGGCTCAGGCTGGGTGGTGAAGAAACATATGCTCAGGCTTGTGGATTCAAAAACACGCTGCTTTGACCCTACGAGACCTCGGAGGGGGAACAGCTCCGCTTTCCCCCTTCCGACGGGAGCTCAATTCCATTGAGACTCCCTGCCTCCCCTTCTCGGGCGGGATAGAGAATCCCGCCCTGCGACCAAGGGAGCATGCTCCCTTGGAACCTTCACTGATTTGTGTCCCGAGAGAAGGCCACAAATCAGTCAAAAGCGGCTCGATTCCAGGCTTCGCTCTCCTCTTCCTATTGGAGAGATTGCTTCGTCGCTTTGCTCCTCGCAACGCCTGCTCAGCCTTCCATAGGGTTTTTTTGTCCACAATCCTTCGCATATTAAGGATTCTGTTTTTGACGGGAGAAAAAGCGGAGCGCTCACCCAGCTTGCTTAGTTTAAGCGAAAAATGGTAATATTGAAAAAAATTCTAAGGAGGATGCCATGAGAAAACATATCAGCGCCAAAATACTGATGAGCTTCGTTCTCATGTTTGTCTTCCTTTTTTTCTCCGCAACCCTGGTCTTTACAGGCAAGGGGCCAAAAATAAGGTTCGATAACGATAAAATGGATTTCGGCAAGGTGAAGCAGGGAAAGGTCCTGACTCATGTCTTCAAGATCATCAATGAGGGGGATGAAACTCTGACCATCGACAGGGTGAGGACTTCCTGCGGCTGCACGGCTGTGCTTGTCTCGAAGAAAGAGATTCCGCCGGGAGAAGAGGGAGAATTAAAAGTGACCTTCAACACCCGGGGTTATGGCGGCAAGCTATCCAAGTACATCTATGTCGATTCAAACGACCCGGCCCAAAAAAGCAAACAGATCACGCTCTCTGTGGATATCGAAGTTCCTCCCCAGCCCAAGATCGCTCTGGACAGGTATTCGCTGGACCTGGGTCTGTTCCTGGAGGATGAAGAGGTCCGGACCCAGACAAAGATCAAAAACATCGGCGAGCTGGAACTCCAGGTCACCTGCTCCCATAAAGACGCGGCCTTTTATGCCGGCGGCAAACAGGCCTCTTTTCCCTTCAAGATCCGGGCCGGCAAAGAGGCGGATATCGAGATCAGGATCCCCCCTCGCAACAGAAAGGGGATGATCAGGGAATACATCCTGATGAAATCCAATGATCCCAGGCGTCCGACCCTCTCCTTCTATTTGAGCGGGTACATCATCAGCAAGCAGCAGCTCAAGGAGCTTTTTGCCAGGTATAAGGACATCCTGGAATGAAGCTTATAATTCGACTCGCAGGAGGATCGTGAGATGATTCTATTCGCCAATTTTCTCAACGCCATAGCCCGCATACTGCATGTCGTTCTGATCCTTTATATGTGGATCGTCATCATCAGAGCGGTCCTTTCCTGGGTCAAAGTCCCTTCCCTCTATCCGGTGGTGGTCGTCCTCCACAATTTAACCGAGCCGGTCCTGAGGCCGTTCCGCAAGCTCGTCCCGCCCCGCCTGCTGGGAGGTATTGACATATCCCCGATAATCGTCATTCTGGTGATCCTGTTTGTGGATTCTTTTATCGTCAAGTCCCTTTCCATGATCGCTCAGAATATGCTGAGGGAGCATACCCTGAATTTTTATTGATTTGAGCAAAAAGCATCGGGTGAGACCCTGTCTTGAAAGGGAAGCATAAAGTTTATCTGACAGTCAAAGTCCAGCCGCGCGCCCGGAAGCCCGGAGTGGAGAAGCTGGAAAGCGGGGAGTACAAAGTTCGGGTTCTGGCCGCGCCTTCCAAGGGTGAAGCCAATCAGGAAGTGGTGGAGAGATTGGCGTCCCATTTTGGCCTGCCCCGTTCCCGGGTGCAGATCGTCCGGGGGCAGACCTCTCGAATAAAGACAGTCCTGGTGGAGATGAGCGATGGAAATCTATAACCTTGTCAGCTTTTTCGGGATTTTTGTNATGGTCGGGTTTGCCTGGCTCTGTTCCAGGCAGAGGAAGGTCATCAACTGGCGGGTCATCCTCTGGGGGATCGGNCTGCAGCTCTTCTTCGCTGTATTCATCTTTTGGGTTCCGGTCGGGGCCAGGTTTTTTCTCTTTGTGAACAGGGTAGTTGTCAGGATCCTGGAGAGCGCCACGGCCGGGACGAAGTTTCTTTTTGGCGTGCTGGCCATTCCTCCGGGGCAAACGTCCGAAACGGGCGAGGCATCCCTGGGGAACATCCTTGCCTTCCAGGCTCTTCCCACCATAATCTTTTTCGCGGCCGTGATCGGGGCTCTGTATTACTTGAAGATCATGCCGCTCATCATCAGGGGATTTTCCTATGTGTTCACCCGGCTGATGCGGATCAGCGGGGCGGAGTCTCTGTGCGCTTCGAGCAATATCTTTGTCGGCGTCGAATCCGCCCTGGTCATCCGGCCCCACTTGAAGGAGATGACCAAGTCAGAACTGGTGACCATTCTGTCCGCTTCGATGGGGACCATCGCCTCGACGGTGCTGGCTATTTATGTTTTTTATCTCCAGGATCAACTGCCCACCATCGCCGGCCATCTGATCTCCGCCTCTTTTCTCTCGGCGCCGGCAGCCGTGGTCATGGCCAAGCTCATCTACCCCGAGTCGGAGACACCCAAAACCCTGGGGGTGGATGTGAAGCCCTATTATGAGCGCGAGGACAACCTGATCATGGCCATCATCAATGGAGCCTGGAGCGGATTGCGCTATCTGGGGGGGATAACCTGATCATGGCCATCATCAATGGAGCCTGGAGCGGATTGCGCTATCTGGGGGGGATCATAACTCTTCTCCTGGCTTTTCTGGGGATCGTGGCCCTCTTTGACCTCGCTCTGGGGTGGCTCGGCGGGTATTTCAATACCTGGTTCGGCTGGGGCTTCGAGTGGAGTCTGGGGTCCGTGCTGGGCTATGTGTCTTATCCATTCGCTCTGCTGCTGGGCGTTCCCCCTGCTGATGCCCTGGAGATCGCCCGTCTCATCGGAGAGAGAACCGTGGTCACTGAAGTGGTGTCCTACCAGCACCTCTCCCAGCTTCTGGCTGAAGGAACTCTGGTCCATCCGCGATCCGCCATCATCGCCTCTTACGCCCTCTGCGGTTTTGCCCACATCGCCTCTCTGGCTATCTTCGTCGGGGGAATCGGGGCTCTGGTGCCGGAACGGCTGAAGGACCTTTCGCGGCTGGGATTCCGGGCTCTTCTGGCAGCGACTCTGGCCTGCCTGATGACCGGGGCTGTGGCCGGAGCCTTCTTCACCACAGGCTCCATCCTCCTCGGCGGATAATAATTGGGGACAAAAATTGAAAAATTGGGGACAGTCCCCAATTTCTTCAGGATTATGATTTTTTGCAGGCGTTTCCTCTGGGGACGATGAGAAGGACTCCGATTCGCTTGTTTTTGTCATCCAGCTCAAATAGTATTCTCAGACCTCCCACTCTGAGGCGGTAAAATCCTCTGAGCTTTCCGACGAGCGGCCTCACGCTTTTATGATCGAGCGGGTTTTCAGAGGTTTCGAGCATTTCAAGATTATCCAGAATTCTTGAGGGTGAGCTTTTGGAGAGCTTTTTGATATATTTCAGGGCTTCATCGGAGAGCTCAACGTTCCATTTTTTCTCTGGCATCCTTTAGGGATACTCCTTTGCCTTTGTGGAACTCCTCAGAGGACTTTATTAGATTTTCATAAAGGCCGGGAATAGAGAGAAGCTCGATCGTTTCCTTGTGCCTTTCAACGTATTCGTCAATTAACTCGACGATGATGTCGTTCATCTTTTTGTTTTCCAGGCTCGAAATAGCTTTGAGCAAGTTTTTCTTGTCTTCGGGGATGCGGATGGTTGCGGTGGCCATGGTTATCACCTCAATTAGTAGATTAATCTATTAATCGCTTTTTGTCAATTATGATAAAATAATTGGGGACAATAATTGGGGACAGTCCCCAATTTTTTCCTCAAAGCGTTTTGTCACAGAGTCTGATAATAATTGGTGGTAATAATTGGGGACAGTCCCCAATTTCTGTGACAAAATCTATTAACGATACACGTCTTTTATTATTGCTTAAGGAAAAATACTGTGCCTAGAGTTAGCAGACATTTAGTTGATGGTTTCATCTATCATGTTCTTAATAGAGGAAACGGGAAGCAGAGAGTTTTTCACAAAGATCAAGATTATGTGAGTTTTAGTGTATTAATGAAAGAGGCGAAAAAACGTTATCCAATTGATATTTTCGCTTATTGTTTAATGCCTAATCATTTTCACTTCGTATTAAGATCGAGCCCGGCTGATAATTTAGGCAAATGGGTGCATTGGCTATTGACAGTTCATTCTCGACGGTATCATCATTATTACAAAACAAGTGGCCATATATGGCAGGGCCGGTATAAAAATTTCATGGTACAAGATGATAGACATTTATTAACTGTATTACGCTATGTTGAAGGAAATGCGGTTCGGGCTGGCTTGGTTTTTTCAGCTAAGGATTGGTCTTGGTCGAGCTTAAGGGAAAGAATTGATGCAAAAAATAGCAGAATTATAGATGAACCTCCCGTTATGATGCCCTCGGATTGGATTAAATTCGTTGATGAGCCTTTAACATCTAATGAGCTTGAAAAAATAAGGAAGAGCGTAAATCATCAGTTCCCGTTTGGGGATATTGAGTGGCAGAAAAAGATAAACCAGCAGATGGGATTGGCGTATACTTTTAATCGTCGAGGACGGCCCAAAAAAAATTTCTAAGAAAATTGGGGACTGTCCCCAATTTCTTATTGTGTTTTTATTTTTTCCTGTTAGAATAACCATGCGAAAAATTGGGGGCTATCCCCGATTATGAGAGAGAAAGGGGCCTGGCCCCTTTTTGAGAAGAGGAGAGAAAAATGGCTGTTTTTTTGAAGAAGATACTTTGGGCGACTGACTTTTCTGACGAAGCTCAGGAAGCGCTTCTCTATGCCGACGCCTTCGCCAAGGCTTTCAAGGCGAACATCGTAGCCCTGCACGTGATCCCGGATTTTTCGGCGGCTCTCTACGATGCGGCTTATGTGATCAAGGGCGAGCTTGTCAGGAAAGTGGCAGCAGTCAAGAAAGATGCCGAGGAAAAACTCAAAGCTCTGCAGAAAGCGAGAGGCCTTTCCTTCAAGAGTATAGTCAAAGAAGGCACAGCGGCTAAGGTGATCATAGACGTGGCTGAGAAAGAAGGGGTGGACCTGATCGTCATAGGTAGAAGAGGGATGTCTGCGATAGAGAAACTCTTCATCGGGAGTGTGGCCAATCAGGTGCTGCGGAATTCCCCGGTCCCCATACTGGTGACCAAGAAGAAGACCGGCGTGCCTCGATTCAAAAAGATCATCGTTCCCACGGATTTTTCCGAGAGGGAGGAAGAGGAGAGAGACTTTGCCTGGGAGATCGCCAAAGGTTTTGGCGCGGAGCTGACCCTTCTTCATGTGCTCGAGCTTCATGATTACGAGTTTTCGCCCCGGGTGCTGGAAGATATGATGGATTCTCTCCTGAAAAGGCTCAAACAGAGGAAGAAAAGAGAGAAGACCGAGATCAAGATTCGCGAAGAAGTCTACAGGGCCATCAACGCCGCCATCGGCATCGTTGATTTTGCCGAGACCCACAACTATGACCTGATCGTCATATCCACCTGCGTCCAGAGCAAGCTGGAGAGGTTCTTTTTAGGCAGTACGACCGAGAAGGTAATTTCTTACACGCATATCCCGATTTTCGCCATCCCACCGACGTACTGCCTTGCTTAAAGTTGGAGAATAGCTTAGAGTATTGGATTGCGCTGAACCTGGTCCTGGCTGATGATCTCCGAGCGGCGAAGAAAGTCGTCGATCGTTTTCCGAGAATCGCCGATGCTTTTGCAGCCCGTGCCGACGACTTCACTGCTTTAGGGATAGACAGAAAGAGGGCAGAGCGTCTGGCCTCCCCGAAGCTCCTCGATCAGGCTCATCGGGAAATTGAGAAGCTCGCGAAGAAAAAGTATTCCATCCTGACTCAGGAGGATGGGAGCTATCCTGAGTATTTAAGGGAAATATTCGATCCTCCCTTCGTTCTTTATTGTGCAGGAAGGGTTGAGGCCTTGAAAGGCCCGGCTGTATCCATAGTCGGAGCGCGCAAGCCCTCCCCTTACGGCAGGGCTGTGGCCGAAAGATTGGCTCAGGACCTTGCCTCTCGAGGGTTGGTGGTTGTCAGCGGCATGGCCCGCGGCGTCGATTCCATCGCTCATTGGGGGGCGCTCAAAGGAGGAAGAACCGTAGCTGTGTTAGGTTCCGGATTGGACACCATCTATCCCAAGGAAAACCGCTCGCTTTTTGAGAAGATCATCGAGCAGGGAGCTGTGGTGTCTGAATTTCCCCTCGAATCGCCTCCGCTGGGGTTCCATTTTCCTCTGCGGAACAGGATCATCAGCGGTCTTTCGCAGGCTCTGGTGGTGGTCGAGGCGACCAGGAGGAGCGGCTCATTGATAACGGCCCGACTGGCCCTGGAGCAGAACAGAGAGGTGATGGCTGTTCCCGGGAACATCACCTCCGACCTCAGCCAGGGCGCGAACTGGCTGATCAAGACCGGAGCCAAACTGGTGGAGACCTGGGAAGACGTGGCTGAAGAGCTTCCCTCTCCGCTCAGGGAAGAGCTCCTCTCTCAGAAGGGAGAGGAACAGACGGATATCCCGTCCCTGAACGCGGAGGAAAAAAGGGTCTTCGCCCTTCTCAAGCCGGATTCCCTGACTCATATCGATGAGCTGATCGAGACGATTGAAATTTCCGTATCCGAGGCTCTCTCTGTTTTGCTCAGCCTGGAACTCAAGGGTGTGATTTTCCAGAGGCCTGGGAAATTCTTTCAGAGGAGATTGTAATGGCCAAGCGGTTGGTGATTGTTGAATCCCCGGCAAAAGCGAAGACTGTCCATAAATACCTGGGGCCTGGTTATCTGGTCAAGGCATCCATGGGGCACATTCGTGACCTTCCCAAGGATAAGCTGGGTATCGATATCGAGCACGACTTCGAGGCCGAGTACGTGGTCATTCCGGAGAGGAAGCAGACCGTGGCCGATCTGCAGAAAGCAGCCAAGGAGTGCGAATCCGTGATGCTGGCCGCTGACCCGGACAGAGAGGGGGAGGCGATATGCTGGCATTTGAGCAGCCTGCTCGAAAAGTACAACCCCCACATTTACCGGGTCCTTTTTCACGAGATCACCAAAGGAGCGGTCAATGACGCGTTCAACAGTGAGCAGTTGGCTCATCTCGACCAGGGAAAGATCGAAGCCCAGCAGACACGAAGGCTTCTGGACAGGCTGGTGGGCTACCTGATCAGCCCGCTGCTGTGGAAAAAGATCGGCAGGGGTTTGAGCGCGGGCCGGGTNCAGTCNATCGCCATGCGGCTGATCTGCGAGCGGGAAAAGGAGATNAAGGACTTCATTCCCGAGGAGTACTGGAGCATCACTGCCGAGCTTGAGGCTTCCAACCCGCCTCCGTTTAAAGCGAACCTGGTGAAGATCGACGATAAAAAGGCAAAGGTCAAGGACGGCAAAAGAGCCGGGAATATCGTCGCCGAGCTGCGGCAGGTTCNGTTTATCCTGGAGGATGTGAAAGTCAAAGAGAAAAAGAGAAACCCGGCTCCGCCCTACATCACCAGCACCCTCCAGCAGGACGGGTTCCGCCTCCACGGGTATCCGGTGAGAAAGACGATGTCGGTCGCTCAGAGGCTGTATGAGGGGATGGAGATCGGGGAGCAGGGGCTGGTGGGCCTGATCACCTACATGAGGACGGATTCCGTCCGGGTCTCCAACGAGGCTGTGGCCGGCGCCCGAAAGTTCATCACTGAAAACTATGCCAGAAGCTACCTG
>JGI2171J19970_10001482_pt1 | contig 13176 bp, 15 predicted proteins | sample DeeMarSWOR324_28_FD_19970 | JGI IMG/M metagenome (IMG submission 19970) | reverse complement strand
GCGCACGCGTCAAAGGAGAGAAGGCAATTAAATAGCGGTGGGGGAGTAAGCGGTTGAACATGTCTAAATTGGAACTGTATGGAAAATCTATAAAAGTGAGTTATAGGCTAAAATCAACTGGGGGAGGCTTTTCACGGTTATGTTTACGCAAAAGATTCTTAGGAAGGTCTTGAGAGAAAAAGCCTTCTACTTCTTTTCTTCTATAGGAAATTATATAGGTGAAAGCGCGGCGTCCCTCGAAGAGTTTGTGGGAAAAATCAGAGAGGTTAACCCCAAATCAATCGAATTTCATCTTTATCGAGGAGATTTTGAAAAATGGGTGGATGAAGTTCTGGGGGATGTAAGGCTTGCTGAGAAAATTAGAGAATTACGAAACCAAAAACTTATTGGAGAAGACCTGCAAGATCAACTTTACCAAACTATTTTAAAACGATACAATGAACTAAAAACGGGTTTCACATAGTCCCTGTAGATTAAGACTATTTTGCAAGTTTCTTCAGTTGATTCCGGTACATCTGAACAATCTCGTTAACAGTTGTCGCATCTTCAGCAGACTTGTCTAGTCGATAGTTTCCAGTGAAACGTGGAAACCGTATGGCTAGTCCGCTTCCCTTTCGGATAACGTTCATGGCGCATGTGTGGATAGGGCTCAGCGTTATCTCGGCACCCATTGTTTCAATAACCACAACTGGCTCAAACCATACGTCCGCCTTGAGAGTGGATTTGACTCTGGGGTGCCGGTGAGGGGTTCGATGTTTTTTCATCATTTCTGGAAGTTTTTTTAGTTCTTCGTCGGTGAACCCGGTTCCACATTTGGTAATAGTTTTGAAGGTGTCTTCATCTGGGTCATAGGTAGCGAGTAGAAGGGCGCCGTATGTTCCAGCTCTTTTTCCTCTTCCGTGGAACGCTCCCACCATTACAAGGTCAACGGTGTCGGTCATTTCGCTCTTGTAGTCGCGTTTATATTTTATCCATAGCCATCCTCTAGCTCCTGCCTGATAAGCTGCGTCTTCTGATATTGATTTACAGATTAGTCCTTCACATCCATTTTCTACAGCTTTTTCAAAGAACTGTTCTAGTTCATCCACGTTGTCGGTGATAAGGTATTCAGCTACTTTAACATGGTCGTTTTGTTTAATGATTTTTTCGAGACGTTGGTGTCTAACTGGATATGCCTTTAAAGTCAAGTCTTCTCCATCAACGTAGAGAGTGTCAAAAACGAATAATGAAATTGGATACTCTTCCATGGCTTTTTTGATGCCATACTTGCGTCTTCGATGCATTAACTCTTGGAAAGGTCGCATTTCACCTGTGTCTGGGTCAACGGCAACGCATTCTGCCTCAATGATGGCGTCCTTCGCCTTCACATAATTCTTGAACAACTCAACCGCATCTGGATATTGGTCGGTGATGTTTTCGAGTCGCCGAGAAAATAGAGTGACGTTGTCTCCTTGTTTATGAGCTTGTATCCTCTCTCCATCGTACTTAAACTCAGCTATACACTTTCCTCCGAGTTTTTCAAGGATTTCTTGAGGTGAACCCAATCGCTCAGCCAACATGGGTCTAATGGGTTCTCTAATTGAAACCTTAAATCTTCTGAGGCCTTCAATTCCTCTTTCCACGATAGTTTTTGCCACCATACCTAAATCAGATGAAATGTTATATGCTCTTTCCACGTCTTTTCGAGCTTCTTTGCCGCCGCCATATGCGATAGCTAACGCGTCAAGAACTGTCATGTCAGCGATGCCCAACCTTAATTGACCTGTGACTGCTCGAACAATGAACTTGGCTTCTTTTGGAGTTGCGTTTGCCAGTAATCCTGCTAAAAGGTTTATTTTTTGATCTACAGAGCCGGCGCCCGTAGACTTTGCCATTTTGTCAAGGTCTCCATATACTTTTTGAACGGTTAACGGCTCTCGAAAGAGTTGTGCTTGAGCTTTTTCTTTTGAAAAATTTTGTGCCGTCTCACCGAGGTCTCCGGTTTTTGTTAGATCTTCTTCGATTTCTTTTTCACTATGACCAGTTGCTTTGGCAACCGCGCGTATGGCTAGTTTTTCTGCGATGCCGATTTCGATTCCAATGAGGTCTGGGTATAACTTTCCTTGAGTGAGGTAAACAACTTTGTCGATTAGGTCCTTCGGGGTTTGTTTCAGAAGCTCAACTAGATAGTCTGTCATCTCCAGTCTTTTAGTGGTGGCTTCTATTTTTTTGTAGGCATCTGCGATGAGGGCGTATTTCAAAGAAAGTTTCCTCATACTAATGGAGACTTCTGCTGATATTAAAGGTTAAATGTGAAGAGCGCTTTGGGTGAAGAACAGACTTAGTCTTTTGCCAATAACATTAGTCCGCAAAAAATGTTTATCGCTCCGAGAAAGCCTATAGCGCAGAGGAAAAGCGGATTAGAAAATGTAACCTCTATAGAGGTTAGGATGCCGTACACGGAGAAGAAGAAAAGCAAGGCGCCGACAGGAATCATTAAGCCTGATAAACGTTTACCTATTTTCCCAGACGCTTTAAACACGTCTAACGCCTCATTCCCAGTGGTGTCTTTTAGAAGCGCAGGTTTTTCGTACTTAAAGGGGGCATCAACCACAATCTCGTTTGTGTTCTTTCTTTTCCTCTTCTTTTTCGGCATTTCGCCCACAAACAAATGTTGAAACGGAATAAGTTAAAAAATCTTGCGTGCGTGTGCAGCAATATTTAAAATACCTGCTAGGATGGAAACTGCGCTAACGAAAACTAGGACAGACGTGGGAAAACGGGGTATTATAAGTAACTCAAAACTTGTTTCGGACAAATATGCCAGCAACGCCAACAATACCCCTATGCCCAGACTAACTCCTCCCATAGCAACTCGCAAACGATAACGACCCACCATCCGAAGATAATACGTTGCCAAAACCAAAGCCAACTAATCCTATACCTGAAATAAGCGCGCTTTCAGCGTTAACATCTCTTAAAATCATAGGAAACACGAGAAGCAAGAAAGACAGGACGATTCCAGCAATTGGAGTAAGAGGATACAAAGGAGCCTTGAAAGGTCTCTTTAAGTGCGGCTCTTTCTCCCTAAGTTTCATTAGAGAAAGATTAACCAAAGCAAACACCAAAAGAGACCCGAAACTCGCTGCGTATCCAAGGAACTCCACAGCGCCAGTAATGCTGAACGTTATTACGAAAAGCGAGCTTGCAATAATCGCCACGTAGCGAGTTCCAAAACGCCTGTGAGCCTTTAGCAAAACGTTAGGCAGATATCCATCCCTACTCATCCCACCAAGAATGCTTGATTGAACCGTCATGGCTGTGCTTAAAGATGATATACTTGCAATCATGCCAGCGACTGCAAATAGGATGCCTCCAATTGGCCCCATAATTTTTTCAGCCGCAAAGTTGAGTAAAGGCGATTCAACGGAGTCTCCCGCTGGAACAACTCCCACAGCTACGTAGGCAACGCCGCAATAAACAGCCACCAACAAAACTGTAGACAGAAGCAAAGCCTTAGGAACATTTTTCCCTGGCTCTTTTATTTGAGGCGCGCTAGCAACCAAAGACCGCATCCCTACAAACATGGTAAAGGTGTAGGCAGTTGCTGCAAAGAACTTGGATAAACCTTCAAGCGAGGGGCTAGGCAACACTGCAGGAGGCGTCAGAGTAGACCATAGTCCGCTCGCGAGAAAAACGCCGAATATAGCTAAGAACGCAACTACAATGAGAGTTGTGGCTTCTTCTGTCCCTCTAATGCTAAGCACTACTAGGATTATGATCACGATTGCGGTGATTAGAGGCTTACTAACTAATATAAAATTTTGAGCCGCAGGAACGAGTATCGAGAAGAAATAGGCGAGCTGTTGAGGGAAAACTACAGCGGCAAGTGCTCCACCAAAAACGCTGGCGAGCCACCTAAGACAGCCAGCCATGAAGGCGATTAGACCTCCAAATGCGGCTTTAGTATAAGTATATTCGCCGCCCATCTTTGGAATGGCTGCGCTGAGTTCGCTATAACTGAACATGGTGAGTATGTTTATGAAACCGCACAGAAAAAGAGCTGAGACCATGCTGGGTCCAGCCAAATGGAAATAAGCGTAATCTAGTAGCACGAAAACCTCGAATCCTATGGCGCCCCCTAATCCGACAATTACCGCACGAGAAAGTCCAAGTTTTCTTTCGTTTGTCAACTAAACCTGGTCCTCCCACTGGTTAGTCTAGTCTCCTTCATGGATGAGAAAGAAACCACTTATGACTGAAAAAAAACTGAATACGATAAGAATAAACAGATAGAGCGGGAGGAGTTCTGTAGACACGTTTAGCGCGGTTTGAACATCGAGAAAGTTGAAATAAAGGATACCTGCCAAGATACTTGCTAACACGCCTATTGCTCCCTGTGCTATGCCAACAGTAGCTACAAGGATTCTCCTAACTTTCATTCATAAGTCACCTACGTCTAATTATAATCCCTGACACCAAATCAAGAACACCGATTGCTAGCAATGCTCCTAGCGATAGCATTCGAATTTGGTCACTTTCAAACATGCTAACATCCACAAAGCCGAAAAAGGTCAAGACAAATACACCTATCATCATGATTCCTACAAATATGAGGAAGCCGCCTAAGGCTACGGCAACCCTACTCAGCCATTGCGTGTTCCACATTAATGCTTCATTAACCATCCATACTTCTCCTCTTAAAATGTTTCGCGGTGAACAATTTCCTTCAGCGGTCTCTTTTGTCGAGCTCTTGGTTTCTCAGCTGGATGCCCAACTGGAATGATGGCGACGGGTCTAACACCCATAGGCGCATTCATCACTTTTGCAACTACATCCTCATGAAATGCTCCTACCCAGCAGGTTGCAAGCCCTAAGGCGCAAGCAGCTAAAAGCATGTTCTGTATCGCCGCAGCAGTGTCTTGTAAACAATAGAGAGATGCACCTCGACTGCCGTAACCCCAACTGGACCGTGCTTCATCTGCGCAGACAACAATTACAACTGGTGCTTCTTTGATGAAAGTTTGATTTAGTGCAGCCATTGACAGTTTATGTTTTATCTTAGCGTCTCTCACAATTACAAATTCCCAAGGTTGAATGTTTCCAGCTGATGGAGCCTGTCTAGCAGCATCTATCAATTTCTGCACTTCTTCTTCTGAAACTTCCTCGTTCGTGAAGGCTCTGACACTCCTTCTGGTTTCGATCGCTTCAAACACGTCCAAGGCATTTGTCTCCGTGCTTAAGCTACTCGAATTATTGTTTCAATGGTTATGCCGTCTTGAGGATATATTATTTTTTTACTGAATAAAAACTCAACATTTAATGATTGACGTGAAACAGTATTATCTAAGTCTACGTACAGCTGCACACTCTTAGCCTATTAACCTCAGATACGACGTTCTATTTGTATCTCTTTATGGTAAGCGTTTTTCCTCCTATATCGAAGGACACTTTAACTCTCACTGATGTTTCTGTCTTGAAGGGAAACATTGAGTCTTCAGCTAAATCTTTGGGGAGATATATTAGGTATTTACCATCTTTTCTTCTGAACACTCTACCTTTTCCTGAACTCGTCGAGTTCTCCTTTCCTCCTTTTAATCTTTTATCTTCCCACTCTATGGGAGACCTATCGTTGGAGTTCTGGCACAACTCACGCGCCATGGATATGGTGTGCACCAACGCATATAAACAATATTTATCTCTCGGATTCCGAACATAATTTTCTTACGTGTAAGAACTTTTTCCAAACATACAAGAAATAAATGCAAACAAAAGTCTATCATTCCATGGGAGTTTAACTCTTCTTGCCATATTCTCTGTTCCTTAAAGCTCTTCTTAGTATCTTTCCTGCAATATTCTTGGGTAACTCCGCTACAAATTCAACCTCCCTAATTCTCTTGTAAGCCGCTATCCTCTTTCTGCAATACTCAATCAGCTCATCTTTGGTCATTGTAGCTCCTTCCTTCAAAACAACGTAGGCACTAGGAATTTCGCCAGCAACCGGGTCTGGTTTGCCTATCACAGCGCACTCCTTAACCGATGGATGCGTGTAAAGTACATTCTCAACTTCTGCTGGGAATACGCTATAGCCTTTATACTTAATCGTATCCTTTAGTCTATCAACAATGTAGAAATAGCCCTCTTCATCCATTTTTGCTATGTCTCCAGTGTAAAGCCAACCGCCCCTGAGCGCCCTCTTTGTTTCCTCAGGGCACTTCCTATAACAATCCATTACCTGCGGTCCCTTTACGATCAGTTCGCCGATTTCACCTGGAGGAAGTTCTTTCGTGCCTGTTTCGATGTCAACAATCTTTGCATCAGTGTCAATAATAGGTATGCCAACAGATCCTATCTTTACTCTATTTGGTGGACTGTCATGCGTTTCAGGTGAAGCTTCTGTGAGACCATAACCTAACATTAGTTTAACACCAGTCAGACTATCCCATTTCATTTTTGTGCTATTGGGTATTGGAGCAGCTCCTGCTTTGACGCAACGTAAAGAAGAAAGATCATACTTGGTGATGGCTGGATGATTTGCGATGAGGGTAAACATTGTTGCAGCACCATACCAAACAGTGACTTTCTTTTTTTCAACAATCTCAAGAACCTTTTCAGGGTAAAAACGCGTGATCAATATTAAAGTGGCTCCAGCATAAAACGTTGAATTCATGTAACATGCGCCCCACGAATGACAGAGCGGAAGAACCCCTAAAACAACATCGTTACTACTCCACTTAAACCAGTGAGCATTCATGATCGCATTCGACACCAAATTAGAATGGGTTAGCATGGCACCTTTAGGCGTGCCAGTTGTGCCACCAGTGTATTGAATAACTGCGGCATCCTGCTTTGGTCGTATTTCGGTCTCAACTACTTGAGAAGTGTATTTCGCCACGAGTTCTCTAAAAAGGTAAGTGTTTTGACGTTGCTTTTCGCCAACTATAATTGTGTTTCTTAGATTAGTTCCTTTTTGCGCTTTCTTAACGATATGGTATAAAGATTCATGAGCGATTATGGTTTCTGACTCAGAGTTGTTCAGTGCATATCCTAATTCCATCTCTTTAGAAAGTGGATTTGCCGATGCAACTACTCCTCCAGCTTTAAGGATCGCATAGTAGCTAATTATGAATTCAGGAATATTGGGAAGATAGATTAAGACTGAACTGCCTTTTTTTATATCCAAGTCTATTAGAGCAGCAACAAGCTTATCGGAGAGTACATCAAGCTTCTCATATGATATCTGATCTTTTTCATGTTCGATTGCCAGCTTGTTCGGATGTTTTTCAGCTGATTCTTTAAGAAGTTTATAAAGAGGAGTCTCAGGATAATTTATGGTTCTAGGCACTCCTTCAGGCCAAACGTTGAACCAAGGTCTTTCTGGCGGCACCTTCATCTAAGCCTCATCCAAATTTTGATTACGGAAAGACAGAGAATAATATACCTTACGCATATGGCTCTGATAACTTATCGATTTTGACCTCTGTTATTTCAGGAACTTGCTTGATGCATACCACGATGATCACTTGCAGACCCTCCCTCACTCATCGGTTGTTATTGTTTAACAAGTTCTAAGCCAATTCGGAATCCGCGAATGTTGTTTTCTAGCGTCTTGTTAGGTACACTTTCAGTTATTGCTTTTTCAACTGCTTGTTGGCTAACTATGCCTGTTGTTTTTGTNAAAGCTCCTAACATGATCACGTTGGCGAAGATTTTTGATTTAAGTTTGGTTTCTGCCATTTTGGTTGCTGGAATTTTGAAAATCTTTGCTCTGATTTTCGGCACTTCTCTAACTAAATCTTCATCGACTAGAAGAGTTCCGTCTTCCTTTAAGTCTTTGAGGTGTTTTTCAAGGGCTGTTTGGCTCATCGCTACTAGAACATCGCATTTTCTAACTATTGGAAAACCTACCTTTTTATCAGCTATGATTACTTCACTTTTTGCAGCGCTTCCTCTAGCTTCTGCTCCGTAACTCTGGGTTTGAACCACATGCTTTTCGTCATATACCGCAGCTCTTCCAAAGATTTCTCCCGCTAACACAACACCTTGCCCACCTAAGCCACTGATTCTTATTTCAGTTCTTTTTTGCACTCTTCTTCGCCTCCCTTATGGTTTCGAATAGAGTCTCTGTGAACGTTGGAATTTTTCTGTCCACATATTCTCCCACAACGATTTTACTTGCGAGCTCTTCCACAGCCATCTTCTCAGCTTCTTCGAGTAGAACAGAATTGTCTCTAAACCACCGAAACATTTCAGCCACATCCTTAAATCCAGCCCTTCTTCCAAGTGCTGTGGGACAAGGACTCACCACCTCAACAAAAGCGAAGCCTTTGATTGCAATAGCCTTCTTTAAGGCTTCTTTTAATTGTTCGCCGTGTGTTGTGGTCCAGCGGGCAACGTAGGAGGCGCCTGCTGCGGCAACAAGTCGGATTACGTCTAGTGGCTGTTCAAAACTCCCGTATGGGGTGGTCGTGGTTTTTGTTCCAATTGGAGTTGTGGGCGCGACTTGTCCGCCAGTCATACCGTAAATCATGTTGTTTACCATGACGACCGTTATGTCCAAGTTTCTGCGAGCGGCGTGAACTAGATGGCCCACTCCGATTCCAGCGATGTCTCCGTCTCCACCAAACACGACTACGTTCAAGTCTGGACGCAGAAGTTTAACGCCAGTTGCAACAGGTATACTTCTTCCATGTGGTGTGTGGATAGAGTCTGCTTTGAAGTAGGGGGATGGAATCCACCCTGCGCAACCGATGCCGCTGCAGAAAACGAATTTGCTTAGATCTTCATATTCTAGTTCATGAACAGCTCTAAGAAAGTGATTTATCACGGTTATGCAACCACAGCCCACGCAGAAGGGAAGACTCATATCCCTCAAGTATTTTCGGCTGGTGAACGTTTCAGTCAACTTTTTTCACGCTCTCAACAATTTTTGCTAATAACTCTTCGGGTGTTATCATTTCTCCACCGCCAATTTTGTTCAGTGGAATAACTGGCACATAACCGTGCACCACTCTTTCTACCTCATAAAAAACTTCTCTCATGTTCAATTCCGGAACGATAATGACTTTGGTGTTTTTAGCTATGTTACGGACTGTTTCTTCTGGAAAAGGCCATATGGTCTTTAACCGAACAAATCCGACAGTGATGTCTTTTTTCTTCGCTAAGTCAACAGTTTCATAAACAGCTCGAGAAGTGCATCCGAAAGAGACGATTCCCACGTCACAGTCGTTAAAATCGTTGGTTTCGTAATCCACTATTTTCTCAGAGTTGTTCCTAACCTTTCCAACGAGGTTCTCAACCAGCTGCCTATGCACAGCTCGGTCAGCAGTGAAGCGATAGCCATATTCATTGTGGGTTGACCCTGTTATAGGTACGTTATAGCCTTCGCCCACTGACGGCATAGGCGCTACGTCGTCACCGTTGAAAAACGCTTTATCCGTTGGCTTCGGCTTTTTCCGATTTGTTACCGTTATTTGGTCAGATTGTGGACTGATGATTTGTTCTCTCATATGCGCAATAAGCTCGTCTGCCAACAACACCACGGGCGTTCGATAAGTTTCAGCTAAATTAAACGCGCGGATTGTTAAATCAAACATTTCTTGAACGGAATTGGGCGACAAAGCGATGGAAGCGTAGTCCCCATGAGTGCCCCAACGTGCCTGCATCACGTCGCCTTGACCGCACTTCGTAGCTTGACCCGTACTGGGGCCCGTTCTCTGAACGTCTACAACAACACATGGAGTTTCAGTCATAAACGCGTAGCCTATCAGTTCCTGCATCAAACTAAAGCCTGGTCCAGAAGTAGCTGTCATCGCTTTAGCTCCAGTCCAGCTGGCTCCAATAACCGCGCCGAGAGAGGCTATTTCATCCTCCATTTGAACTGTAATTCCGTCAACCTGTGGTAGTCTGTATGCTAAATGCTCGCCAATTTCACTGGCTGGAGTGATGGGGTAACCAGCGAAAAATCTGCATCCAGCGGCTATTGCACCTTCGGCGCAAGCTTTGTTGCCTTGCCAAAAATGCGTTCCAGAAATCACCTTACTTGTCAAAGCTGTTCCTCCATTGACACTAACTCTTATCTCAACTTTTATTCACAAATTGACTTATAGGAATATCCATAAGACAGTTATTGCATATGCTCCGGTGGTTGAAATTTTCAGTTGGCGTCTTTTTCGTTTCCTTTGTTAACCATCATTTTGTCGGTGGTTTTTCCTTTATTTTTGAAGCCCAGACTTCGATTTGCGGTAGAACGGATATTGCAATTAATGTGCCCAAAACGTTTAGAGCAACGTTCTTAATGGCGGTATAAGCGTACAGTGAAATCCAGACAAGAAAGCCGTAGAACCCTAGAACTGAGAAATTGAAGAGTATGTATGGAATGAGAGCTACGGTTCCTGAGAACACAGACATGCCCAGCAAATACGTTTTCTCGGCTCTTCCTTCAGGGTTCTTAGCGATGGGAAAAAAGTATAGTAAATCGAATGTTAAGCCTCCAAACGCGTGTCCGAGCCCTACAAACCAAGAGTATGGAGCCCCCAAACGAATGATCCTTGTGGCTAAGGATGCTATAGTCGCCATTGCAGTGACTCTGTCAAACTTTCCAGTAAGTGCTGCCAGAGTTAGCATGAAGAACCATCATATCACTCGCTGGATTACGCCGTGTTGCCGAGTTATCTGGAAGATGAGTGGGCTAAGATAGAGCTGTGAGACTATCCACAGTGAGGTTAGGACTGAGATTAATGCCAACTCTTTTGTGTTGAATCTNAGGTAGGCGCGTTTGTTTTGAACGGTTGAAGGGAAAACTAGATCGTGTGTGTCTCCACCACGGTCTTTACCCATGTTTGTCTCGCCAATCTTCCAGTTCTCTCTGGTTCATTGTCATGTGATTGCGCACGCCATGTTTTCATAACACTGTTATAAATTTTTGGTAGAAACCCACTTCCCGAAAATTATTTAACGCTTATGTAAATTTGCGTAGTGGCATTTTTCAAATCATTCACCAACCGTTTTTCTAGCTTCCGCAATCAAATCTGTTAAGGCGGTGAATGCTTTTCCAACATCTTCCATGCGTAATACTAAAATTGTGTCTGTGAAGCAGCTCATTGTTTCCTCTATGTTTATATGACTTCTCGAAACTGGATTATAGAAAGCTATAGCGCATCCAGGAGTGTCTATTATTTCACGTGGACTCTGCACCACTATTGCCGATAAATTCTGGCTCTCATCCAAAATGTCTTCTTTCCGAAATATGGGGTAAACATTGTCAAACAATTTTTGATCAAATATTAATGTGATCGCGGATACGCCCTCTAAGACCTGAAGGAACTCTCCCGGAAAATTTGTTAAAACTTTCCTCACCATTTCTAAATTTCTTTTGGTCTTTTCAACAGAAACTTTAGCAACATCAGTTCTGAGATGTATAACGCTTTCTGCGATGATTCTCGTCATATTTTCCCTACGAGACTTGTAGTTTGCCTTCGCTCTTTTCACAGAAGTTATTAGGCTTTCAAGTTTCACTTTTCGCCCCAGAGTTTCTTCCACTTTTGGCTTTAGTATTCTCGCTATAGCGCTGTAGTTGGCGTANTCTCTCTNCANCGCGTCTTGCAATGAAAGATCGTTGTCAATGAGGTGTTGTATAGTTTTAGAGACTGAATTGACCATTTTTGGTCACTNTTGCCTAGTTTTTAATTAANTTGACCAAAAACTATATAAGATTTTCTCTGCACTGTCGACCGCCTAAAGGAGCGAACCACNTTTGACTAAAAAAGACGCGATAGTATTAGCGTACTCTGGCGGACTAGATACCTCAATACTAATGAAAATGATTCAACAAAAATACAACGCTGAAGTGCTAACCGTAATATTAGATGTTGGCCAACAAATTGATTTAAAAGCAATAGCGGAAAAAGCGGAAAACTTAGGAGTAAAGAAACACTACTCAATGGACGCAAAAAAAGAATTCGCCACCAACTATGTTTTTCCAGCCATAAAAGCAAACGCTCTATATGAAGGAAAATATCCATTAAGCAGCGCACTGTCACGTCCACTAATCGCATCAAAACTGGTTGAAGTCGCTGAAAAGGAAGGAGCCACAGCTGTTGCTCACGGTTGCACAGGCAAGGGTAACGACCAAGTTCGCTTTGAAGTTACAATTAAGTCGCTGGCGCCAAACCTAAAAATATTAGCTCCCGTTCGTGATTGGGGATTAGCTAGAGATGAGGAAATAGAGTTTGCAAATGCAAATGGAATTCCTATACCCGTTGATCTAGAGAACCCTTACAGCATAGATCAAAACNTGTGGGGCAGGTCAATTGAATGCGGAGTTCTAGATAATCCTGACCAAGAACCGCCAGAAGANATTTTTGAATGGACNGTTTCACCTGAAAAGGCGCCCGAGAAACCCGAATATGTTACTGTCAAGTTTGAATGTGGAGTTCCCTGNGCCATAAACGGGGAAATCANGGATCCCGTGACGTTAATAGAGAAGCTTAACGAAATCGGGGGCAAACACGGTGTTGGACGCATCGATCACATGGAAGACCGTCTGGTGGGAATTAAATCACGAGAAAATTATGAGTGTCCAGCGGCTACAATCCTCTTGGAGGCTCATAAGGACTTGGAAAAAATGGTTCTCACTCGACATGAGGTTTTCTTCAAACAACATGTTGACGTCAAATGGGCTTTCCTAGTTTATACAGGCTTATGGATGGACCCGTTGAGAGAGGATTTAGAAGCATTCATCAACAAGTCTCAGGAGCGTGTTTGCGGAGAGGTTAAAGTGAAAATGTATAAGGGTGGAATCCAAGTTGTCGGGCGTTCTTCGCCAATGGCTCTTTACGATTTAAACCTAGTTAGTTACGGCGCCGAAACCACGTTCGATCAGTCTTGTTCTTCAGGGTTTATTGAGCTCTGGGGACTGCAGACAAAATTGTCTAATGTTTTGAAAAAGAAGGAGAAAAAAAATGTTGAAGGGTCCTAAAGTTTCATCTAAGCAAAAGCAAGCTAAGAAGATCGTTGATTTGCATAATCAATTTATCATGACTACAACGATGGTTCCATATACACTCGTAGCAAGTGCGGCTCAGGGGGCTCTAGTGAAAGATGTTGATGGAAATGCTTACCTTGACTTTTCGTCAGCAGTCGCCGTGGTGAACGTTGGGCATAACCACCCTGAAGTGGTTAAAGCTGTAAAGACGC
>JGI2171J19970_10001477_pt1 | contig 13203 bp, 12 predicted proteins | sample DeeMarSWOR324_28_FD_19970 | JGI IMG/M metagenome (IMG submission 19970) | reverse complement strand
TATGCCGAATTCTTGATTATGGTAAATATAAGTATGAGCAAACTAAAAAGGAACGCAAGGCGAAGAGGGGCCAAAGAGTTGGCTTACTCAAGGAGGTTCGTTTAAGACCCAAGATAGAAGAGCATGATTTACAGGCAAAAATTAAGACCACGAAGAAATTCTTGGAAGAGGGCAATAAAGTACGGTTAGTACTAAGGTTTAGAGGACGTGAAGTCATTTATCCTGAACTGGGTTGGAATGTGCTGCGTAAAGTGGCTGAAGCCTCGAAGGAATTAGCCGTGGTAAGCAGCTCTGTTAATGTTGAGAGGAGCATAGCCGTGGTCTTATCGCCAGTTTCTCAGAAGAAATCTAAGGAGACAGGAACAAATGCCAAAACTTAAGACCCATAAAGGGGCAAAGGCCCGTTTTCAGGTAACAGGCAGCGGCAAGCTGATGCGGACTAAACTTGGCAAGAGCCATAAGAGGCTAAAAAAGGCTCCTAGAACTAAGCGCCTCTACGATGAAACGATACTGGTCTCCTCAGCAGATAAGAAGAGAATAAGGAGGCTTTTACCCTATAAATAGTAAAAGAAGGGGGAATAACACCCAAGGATTAAAGGAGGAGGAACTTGCCACGAGCTAGGAGTGGAAAGGTTACACATAGACGACATAAGAACGTGCTGGAGCTGACCAAGAGACACCGAGCGGCTAGACACAAGCTTTATCGGACGGCTCATCAGTCCATGCTTCATGCCTTAGATTATTCCTATCGTCATCGTCGTGAACGAAAAGGCGACTTCAGAAAGCTATGGATTGCCCGTATTAATGCTGCAGCACGGGCTAAAGGACTGACTTATAGTCAATTTATAGCTGGGTTAAGAAAATCAAATATCGAAATTGATCGAAAGATGTTAGCTGAGATGGCAGTCAAAGATCCCGAAGGATTTGACACACTAGTAGCTTCGGTAACTGAGACTAACTCACCCCACTTGTAATAACAGCATGTCTGAAAAATCCAATAATTTTGAACAAGGATAACATCACTTGGTAGTCAATGTTGGAACGACTCAAAGAGCTTCATGCACAAGCTCTCGAGGAATTGAAAAAAGTTAACAACCCTCGAGAGCTAGAGTTGTGGCGTGTTCGCCACCTTGGTAAGAAAAGCAATTTGACTAAAATTCTACGTTCGTTGGCCACCTTGCCTCTGGAAGAAAGGCGAGAGGTTGGTGCCCAAGCTAACGAAATCAAGAGAGCTTTAGAGTCAAACCTAGAAGAAAAGGAACAATTACTACAGGAAGGTATTTTAACCTCTCCCCAAGAATCTCAAAGATTAGATTTTACCTTGCCTGGTCGGTCTCTCACAACAGGGCGCCTTCACCCCACCACTCAAATACTTAACGAAATTTGCGACGTTTTCCAAAACATGGGCTTCCAAGTAATTGAAGGACCCGACGTGGAGTGGGATTACTACAGCTTTGAAGCCTTAAATATTCCTCAACATCATCCGGCGCGAGATATGTGGGCTACCCTATGGCTAGATGTGGGTATGGGAGGGAAGGCTAGACTTTTGCGCCCGCACACTTCCCCAATGCAGATCAGGCTAATGGAAAGGGAGCGTCCGCCAATACGAGCCATAGTGCCGGGGCGAGTCTACAGATATGAGGCGACTGACGCTACTCACGAATCTATACTTTATCAAGTTGAAGGTTTGGCTGTGGATACGAACATCACCCTGGCTGATTTAAAAGGCACATTATTTGACTTTTGCCATTGCCTTTTTGGAGAAGAAAGGAAGGTACGCTTCCGTTGCGATTACTTTCCTTTTGTGGAACCCGGGGTGGAGGTAGCCATCGGCTGTTCAGTCTGCAATGGGGCTGGCTGCCGACTGTGTGGCTACAGCGGCTGGCTCGAAATACTAGGGGCAGGGATGGTACATCCCGACGTCCTGGCACGGGTGGATATCAACCCCGACATTTACAGTGGTTTTGCCTTCGGGTTAGGAGCTGAGCGGATAGCCATGCTCCGCTATGGTATTGACGACATTCGCCTTTTTTATAGCAATGACCTCAGGTTTCTGAGGCAGTTCTAAATCTTAAGGTGACAAAATGAAGGTTTCCCTCAAATGGATCAGGGATTATGTTGACATAAAGCTCACTCCCGAAGAGCTAGCCGAAAGGCTGACTATAGCTGGCCTGGAAGTCAAAGGCATACAGACTATAGGTGGCACCTGGGACAAGGTAGTGATAGGGGAGGTAATAGCATTAAATCCTCATCCTAATGCTGACCGCATTAAGCTAGCTACAGTTAACCTTAGCACTCAGCAGGTCACCACAGTTTGTGGTGCCCCCAATATAAGCCTTGGTCAGAAGGTGACTTTTGCCTATATAGGAGCCCGGCTTAAAGATCCTTACACCGGAGAAGATACAGTGCTAAAGCCAGCTAAAATCCGCGGCGTTGCTTCCGAGGGTATGGTCTGCTCAGAGAAGGAACTAGGAATCTCTGATAGTCACGAAGGGATTCTGGTATTGCCCCCGGATGCGCCTCTAGGTGCACCTCTCGGTGATTATCTGGGCGATGTAATTTTTGACTTGGATGTAACACCTAACCGTCCAGATTGCTTATCTGTGATTGGTATTGCCCGAGAAATCGCTGCCTTAATTGGTGAACCACTCCATTTGCCCAAAGTTCACTATGAGGAAACAGATAAGTCAATAGAATCATTTGCTCTCGTTGATATAGTCGCTCCAGACCTATGCCCCAGGTACTGTGCTAGTTTGATTACTGGAATCAAAATAGCCCCATCACCAAGTTGGCTGCAACAGCGCCTCAATAGCTGCGGAATGCGTCCTATTAATAATGTGGTTGATGTCACCAATTACGTGATGCTGGAATATGGTCAGCCCCTTCACGCCTTCGACTATCGTAAGCTTGGGGGTCGACAAATTATCGTTCGCCCGGCGCGAAATGGTGAACGTATAACCACCCTTGATGGGTCAGAGCGTACTCTTAACCCAGATATATTGGTTATTGCCGATAAAGAAGAAGCTGTTGCTGTTGCTGGAATCATGGGTGGTCTGGACTCTGAAGTTACGGACAAAACTGACACCATCCTCCTAGAATCAGCGAATTTTAACCAGGCTGCTATTCGTCGAGGCTGTAGCCATCTTCAATTCCAAAGTGAAGCCTCGATTCGCTTTGACAAAGGACTTAATAGCGAGCTTCCGCTACTACCATTGAAACGGACAACTCAATTGCTACTGGAGCTAGCTAGTGGGAGAGCAGCCAAGGGTATAATTGATGTTTATCCCGGGAAATCAGAACCAAAACCTATATCGCTTACTGCCCGGGAGGTGAAGCGCCTTTCAGGATTGAAGGTCAAAATTGAGGAAATTCTTAAGGTATTAAAAGCCCTGGGCTTTGAGTGCCAGGAAGGTGATTCAGGCTCGCAAGTTTCGGTGTCTACGCCTTACTGGCGTAGCGATATTAAATACTCTGCTGACCTCGTAGAAGAAGTAGTTCGCATCATTGGTTATGAAAAAATCCCAATGAGCAGACTCAGCTCTCCTTTGCCTCGACAAGAATCAAGATTGTCACCGTCAGCCCAGCAAAGCAAGCTCGAGGAGAAATTACGTAGTATTCTGACCGGTTCTGGCTTTCAAGAGATATTGACTTATTCATTAGTTAGTCTTGAAAAGTTGCAGAAGCTTTCCCCGAAGGTGGAGTTGAGAATTCCGCCGTTAAAGGTAGCTAATCCTATGACTAGGGAGCAAGAATTCCTGCGCATCAGTTTACGGGCTGGTCTTCTGGCCACCTTGGCACATAACCAAAAATTTGAGCAAGGCGGCATACGGCTCTTCGAAATAGGCAAGATATTCTTGCCGCGAGGTAAGGATTTACCTGAAGAAAGAGAGATGTTGTGTGCTGTGCTCAGTGGCCCAAGGGCAGAATTATCTTGGCAAGCTGATAAGAAGTTGATCGATTTCTTTGATGCTAAGGGAGTAGTTGAGAACCTCCTGAATCATTTGGGGCTGAAAGCAAGTTTCGACATCAGCGATGATGAAACTCTATTCGCAGGAAGAGGGGCTAGCATAATCGTTGAAGATGACAAGGTAGGTATTGTGGGAGAGGTGCATCCCAGGGTAGCACAAGCTTTTGAGCTTTCTAACACTATTTGTCTTATAGAAGTTGACCTGGCGAAATTGTTGGCCAAGATTACCAGGATAAAGGAATACCAACCTATCCCACGATTTCCCAGTGTAATCAGGGATATCGCTTTAATAGTAGATGAGCAAGTGAGTTACCGAACAGTGGAGAACATAATCCAAAGCTTTCTGTTAGTGGCAAAGGTAACTCTCTTTGACCTTTATCGAGGAGAGCAAGTGGCAAAGGGCAAGAAATCTTTTGCCATAAGGATTATCTACCAATCGCCCAGCCATACCTTGACTGATGAGGAAGTTGACCAAACTCANGAAGAGATGCTTGCTAGGCTGCGTCGGGAACTGGGCGCCACTTTACGTGACTGAGTTAGCCAGGGAAAGGCGACAGTTAGTTAAATCNATCAAGACAACGACCTAAGGGTCTCATCTAGAAGCTTCTTCACTTCAGACGCCAGGTTTACCAGNGGCAGAAGCTGGACTTTCTTCTCCGTGCGCCATTTCGCCTCTACGCTCTGGCTTTGTAAGGTGCGAGGAGATAAAGTCAATCGCAGTGGTATTCCCAAGAGGTCGGCATCATTGAATTTGACGCCGGGAGAGTCGTCACGGTCATCGAAAAGCGCTTCAATGCCTTCTTCCTGCAATTCCTGATAAATCCTTTCTGCTGTAGAGAGGACTGTTGGCTTCTCCAATGATAGGGGACAAAGGTAGACTTGATAAGGGGCGATGGAGAGCGGCCAAATAATGCCTTTATCGTCGTGGCTTTGTTCTACTATAGCTGCTAATAATCGCCCGAGCCCAATGCCATAGGAACCCATGACAATGGGCCGCGAAGCGCCTTCATTATCTAAGAAAGATGCCCCGAATCTCTCGCTGATGAAGGTGCCCAACTTAAATACATGCCCTACTTCAATACCCCGAGCCGAGGACAATTTGCCTCGACACTTGGAGCAGCTATCTCCAGATCGAGCCAAGGCAATATCAGCCATAAGGTCAACCTGGAAGTCTCTGGGATAATTAGCATTCCTGAAGTGATACCCTGCCTTATTAGCACCAACAATGAAATTAAATCCTGAGGTTATGGAATCATCAGCCACGACTTTAATTCCCTTTACACCTATGGGTGAGGCAAAACCAGCCACAAGTCCAGCTTCATTTACTTCGCTTTCGGTAGCCAGGCGAAGCTCAGAGCACTTCAAAGCATTTTTTAACTTCGTTTCGTTGACTTCTAGATTGCCCCGAATGATAACGAAAATAAATTCTCCATTAGCAAAATAAAACACCGCCTTAAGCGTTTGATTTTTCGATACGCCAACAAAATCAGCCACTTCCTCTATGGTTTTTGTCTCCGGCGTGGCTATCTCCTGTAAAGGAAGGAGATTCTTCGCTTTCCCTTCGCTACTCTCAGGGCTTCGGCTCACCGGAATGACAGTTTCGACTTCTTTCACAAATTGAGCCTTCTCGGCATTGGCGGCATAGCCACAATTGGAGCAATGAATGACTTCGTCTTCACCTCCTACAGTGAGAAAAATGAACTCATGTGATTCCTTGCCACCTATGGTGCCGCTATCAGCCTCTACCATCAATGCAGGTAAGCCGAGGCGGGCATAGATATTCCTGTAAGCTTGGCTCACCTTTTGGTAGCTTTCATTGAGACCAGCCTCGTTGACATCAAAGCTGTAAAGGTCCTTCATGATAAACTCACGGACTCTCAATAAGCCACCGCGAGGTCGAGGCTCATCGCGAAGCTTTGTCTGTATCTGATATAGGAGCAAAGGAAGGTCCCGGTAGCTTTGCACGTAGCGGTGGACAAGGTCGGTAATAATCTCTTCATGGGTGGGTCCCAGCGCCAGTATATGCTCTTTGCGGTCGGTCAAAGTGAACAGAATCTTGCCGAAGGATACATTCCTGCCTGACTGCTGCCACAATTCAAAAGGCTGCAACACAGGCAGCATCAATTCCTGCCCGCCAGCCTTGTCCATTTCCTCTCTGATTACATTTTCTATCTTCTTGAGCACCCGCCACCCTAAAGGTAGGTAAGAGTAAATTCCGGCAGCCTGCTGGGCAATCATGCCCGCTCGTAGTAGTAGCTGATGGCTTACGCTCTCAGCTTCTGCCGGGGCTTGACGTAATGTTTTGCCAAAAAGCCTAGAAAAACGCACTTATCTTACCTTTACTCTGATCCTTTCTTATCAAGAAAATTTAGTTCTGCCATCAAAGCTTCTATAAATTTATCCTCGCTCGCTGTGCCCACCACTTCCCCCTTTCTAAATATGGCACCTTTGCCTTTCCCGCAGGCAATGCCGACGTCGGCATCCTTAGCTTCACCAGGACCATTGACTACACAGCCCATAACTGCCACCTTAATGGGCTTGCTTATCTTTTCCAGACGCTTATTAACTGCTTCAGCCAGGGCAATGATATCAACTTCAGCCCGACCGCAGGAAGGGCAGCTCACCAGAGTTGGACCTCGCTGACGAAGCCCCAAGATTTTGAGAATTTCATAAGCCACGAATACCTCCTCACAGGGATGAGCACTGAGAGAAATACGTATGGTGTCCCCAATTCCCTGGTAGAGAAGTATGCCAATCCCTATAGCGCTGCGTATGGCTCCGGTTCGGGGAAGCCCGGCCTCAGTAACGCCCAGATGAAGTGGATAAGGCATTTTGTCGGCAATCATTTGATAAGCCTGAATAGTAGCGGGAACATCAAAGGCTTTAAGGGAGACCTTGATTAAATCGAAGTCCAGGCTTTCCATAAGCTTTATCTGTCCTAATGCCATATTGACCATGCGCTCAGCTGGTGGAATGTTAGGTTGAAAATTGGCAGGTACACTACCGGCATTGATTCCAATACGGATAGACACCTCTCTTTCTTTAGCAGCAGTTACCACCCTGGCAATCTGTTCTTTGTCTCCTATGTTGCCAGGGTTGAGGCGGAGTCCGTCAATACCGGATTGTAGTGCAGCCAAAGCCAAGCGGTAGTCAAAATGTATATCAGCGATAAGGGGTAATGAAACGCTCCTTTTTATAGTGACTATGCTTTCAGCTGCTTCCCTGTCGGGTACTGCCACCCGCACTATCTCGCAGCCACAATCCTCTAGCTCCTTAATTTGGTTTATGGTAGCCGTGATGTCACGGGTATCAGTCTTGGTCATAGATTGCACCACGATGGGGGCATCGCCGCCAACGGTTACATTGCCAACTTTTAAAGGTTTGGAGATTCGACGTGTCATAGTCCAAAACCCTTCGGTAGACGCCAGATATCCATAAAAGTTACTAAAATCACAAGTGCAATTAAAAAAGTGGTGCCGATAGTGTAGGCTAAACGCACTGTTCGAGGGGAAAGACGCTTGCCACGCCTACAACCTTCAATGAATGCCACCAGCATGCCTCCTCCATCTAGAGGAGGTATAGGGAGGAGATTGAATATGCCGATGCCCAGGCTGATTATGCTGGCCATAAATAGTATGCTGCTGAATCCAGAAGAGCGCACTACTTCAACTGTTAACTGACCAGCACCTATTGGCCCCACCAGTGCCAAATCGGGAGATTTTATGATTTGAGGAATAGCCTCTATTATGAGCACAGGCATGTAAATAATATATCTAGCTCCCAAATAGGCTGCCCTCCACACCGGAAGTCGCTCTTGTTCAATATGAGTCCCATCTACCCATTGTAGCTCCACACCCGGTAGGGTTTTGTAGCTGTTATTATCCAGAGAGATTGAAATCATCTCTCCATCTCGAAGCAAAATCAGTGTTATTTCTTCATCTTCCCGAACAGAACTCAGAGCACCGGACATACTCTCATCATTGTACACAACCTGTTCATTGATATTCAGGATGGTATCACCGGGTCTGATACCAGCTTCATAAGCAGGTGAGCCTTCCCCCACATTACTTATAATATTCCACCAGAGCCAGACGCCGATTTTTAACTGCTGCGATTCCGGGTCGAGTTCTGGATTCAAGGTGATTTCCTCTGCTTGCCCATTCCTCAATAGAAGCAAAGTTATTTCTGTCCCCTGTTCGACTGAATTTACTATATCCTGCACGTCCCCCCGCCTACGAACAAGTTGACCTTCTATCTCTAGAATTACATCCCCAGGCTCGATGCCTGTTTCTTCCGCAGGAGAATTCTCTGCTACAGCGTGTACCATGAGCCCATCGCCGGTAACTGTACTTATGGGCAGCGCAAGGAAAGCACTGAGGAGAACAAATGCCAAAAAGAAGTTGACCAGCGGACCGGCAGCATAGATGCCTAACCTGGTCCACGGTACTTTGCCAGCTAGGCCTCTGGGTACCGTGGGGTCATTTTCTCCAGCAGCCTTAACGAAGGCTCCCACAGGTATGGCATTGACCGAATATATTGTCTCGCCCCGTTTAATACCAAAAAGTCGTGGGGGAAAGCCTATGCCGAACTCTTCCACCTTCACTCCGGCACGCTTAGCAGCAATAAAATGCCCTAATTCATGAAGATAAATTGCTACGAATAGGGTTGCGATGAAAATGATGATGATTATAGCGACGCTCATCTCTTATCTCTCCATCCCAGGATTGCTTCGTCGCTCACAGTCTTCACCCTGATTATGGGAAAGGCGCATAGCATATTCTCTTGCCCAGTTGTCAGCAGCCAGTATTTCCTCCAGAGATGGCTGTCCGATGTTCTGATGTTGCTCCAGTGTTTCTTGCACAATTCTAGCTATATCGGTAAAACTTATCCTATGGTCGAGAAAGAGCTCTATAGCCACCTCATCTGCGGCACAAAGCACTGCCGGATAAGTTCCTCCTGATTTGCCAGCAGCCACTGCTAATTTAAGACAAGGAAATCTATCATAGTCCACAGGCTCAAAGTTTAGAGAGTTGATTTTGTTCCAATCAAGGCGGGGTAGTTCTGAATTAGGCCACCTTCGGGGATAGGAAAGAGCATATTGAATCGGCAATCTCATATCAGGCCAGCTAAGTTGAGCTTTCAGGGAACCATCCATAAACTCCACCGCGGAATGAACGATAGACTGGGGATGAATTAATATTTCAATACTATCAAAGGGAATTGAGAAAAGCCAATGGGCTTCGATGACTTCTAACCCTTTATTCATAAGAGTTGCTGAATCTATGGTTACCCTCCTCCCCATCTTCCATACGGGGTGCCGAAGAGCTTGCTCCGGAGTTACCTCAGCCAATTGTGACTGTGAATAGCGATAAAAAGGTCCTCCAGATGCAGTGAGAAAAAGCCTCTGCAGCTTATTTTCTTCTCCCTGCAAACATTGCCAGATGGCACTATGTTCACTATCAACAGGCAGAATTTGAGCCTGATGGAGGCTAGCTTCACGAACAATAATTTCACCGGCCATTACCAATACTTCCTTGCTAGCCAGGGCGACCATCTTGCCTGCTTTTAAAGCCGCCAGAGTGGGGCCTAGCCCTGCCTTACCCGTAGTGGCCACAATAACGAAGTCGACCTCGGGATGGCTGGCTATTTCTTCTGCAGACAAGAATTCACCGCCGTAACTGATGCCAGCCTTAACCAAGGAACAAAACATTCTGGGCTGAAATTCCCTGATTTGTCTTTCCAGGAGCTCAAGATTTTTGTTCCCTGTCAGAGCTACTACTTTTAATTCATCAGGGAAAGCACGGACTACATCCAGAGCCTGCCGTCCTATAGAACCTGTTGAGCCCAAAATAGCTATATTTTTTACACCATCCATATTACGTAATAGTATACCACTGCCCCAACAAAGATGAGGCTATCGAAGCGGTCAAGGATACCACCGTGTCCCGGTAGTAAATTGCCTGATTCTTTCACTCCCATATTACGCTTGAGCAAGGATTCAACCAAGTCGCCAAGCTGAGCAAAGAGGCCCACGACAAAGCCCAAGAGTACAATTTGCCAGTATTTAAAGGTAAAAGGAGATATGAAATTAAGAACTGTCGCTATTAGCATAGCTCCCAGAATGGCGCATATTAAGCCCCCTATTGCTCCCTCCCAAGTTTTACCTACGCTTATCGAAGGAGCAAGTTTATGTTTACCCATTGCTCTCCCAATGAAATAGGCACCTGTATCGTTGGCAAATGTAGTCAGCATGGCCAAGTAAACCCAATTCCGGCCATCCTCTAAACCGCGCAAAGTCAGCCAATAGCTAAGCATCCAGCCTACGTAGAGTGCACCCACTATTATCCATGCCCAGTTGTGGAATGTCGTTTCTTTTAACGGGCGGCGCAATAGCCAAACCAAGGAAATCAACATAGCGGCGGTAATAACTAGGGGTAAAATATCTGTATTCCTATAATGAGGGCTTAAGACGAGCGCCAGTGCCCATAGGAGCCCCAAATAAATCAGGGGCTCTCCCCTGTCAAAATTGGCCATGCGGTAGAACTCGTAGGTGCCGGCTAACGTTGCTGCGGCTATGAGAAGAGTAAACCAAGGCCAAGGCTCACCAAACCAGATGGCAAGGATAACGAGGGGCACACCCACAGCACCAGTAATAACTCTGTGCTTGAGCATGCGTCTATTTTAGCAGCTTTTGGACGGTAATAGGCTTGCTAGTGTCTAGTCTCCTAAATGGGTTGCATCAGACCAGAGTTACGTCTGAAATGTCGTACTATGCAGTAGCGAAGAGTTCAAGGCCAGAATTACAAATAGCAGAGGGTTTGGAGAAGGCAACTGAATGCTATCAAGCATCTCTAGCAGTAAGTGCAGACTTCATATCGGCTACTGATTAGGCGAATTATACGCGTCCCGGAGGAATATATTTGGAGCAAATTTAACGGGATCCCCCAAAAGTCTTATGACCTTTTGGGGGTAATCTATATTTCCTGTATCTCCTTTTCCTTGTCTTGTCCCAAATCACTCACCCTATCCACACAGGCCTCTGTAAGCTGGTCGATTTTCTTAGCATTATTTTTAAGTTCGTCTTGCGATATTTCTTTATTCTTCTCCATCTCTCTCAGTTTCTCAATGCCGTCTCTTCTTACATTGCGTATGGCAATACGTCGCTCTTCCACTTTCTTAGATACGAACTTGACCAGCTCCTTGCGACGCTCCTCACTAAGAGGTGGGATGACCACTCGAATGACATTACCGTCATTCATAGGGTTAAGTCCTATGTTGGCTACGAGAATGGCTTTTTCAATATCGCGTAACGATGTGCGATCCCAAGGTTGAATAATGATTAAATTAGCCTCAGGTATAGACAAGGTGGCAAGTTGTTGGAGTGGGAGAGTAGTGCCTTGATAGTCAACCATAATGTTGTCAAGCAAGGCTGGAGTAGCACGCCCGGCACGGATAGTAGCTAATTCTCTAGCTAACCCATCTACGGCCTTCTGCATTCTGGAGTTGAGTTCAGTGAGTAATTCGTCCAACATGGCTTAGTGATCGACACCAAGCTCGAATCTAGTGAATCTGCGTATTTTTATGTTCTCACCTACTTTGACAATTGTTTCAGCAATAACGTCCTGTACTGTCTTGTCAGGTTCCTTAATAGAGGGCTGGTTAAGAAGGCAAGCTGCCTGAGGGTCTATTTCTGCTTTTCGTGGCATCTCTTCACTAGTAAGAAATTGAGGAGAAGTAGCAGCTATCTGCATGGCTAAGTCGTGAGCAAGTTCTTTAAATTCGGCAGTGCGAGCCACAAAATCGGTTTCACAGTTCAGCTCCACTAACGCTCCTATGCGCTTGGTATGATGAATATAAGCTTCAATTACGCCTTCGGTTGCAGCTACATCCTTTTTCTTTTTAGCAACTGCTGCCCCACGCTGTTTCAAGAATTCGATTGCCTTTTCTATATCACCACCTACCTCTAACAGAGCCTTATTGCAATCAGCTATGCCCACGTTAGTTCTATTTCTTAACTCTTTTACTACTTCAATTGGTATTTTCACGTGGATGCAATTTCTCCTTCCGGTTCCTTTGGCTCGTCTGGTTCACCTGGCTCCTCTGGCTCAAAGGTATAAGAACCTAGAATTTCAACGGCCTCTTCGTGCTCTCCTTCAGCAGCTGATTTAATAACTTCCATTTCCGCAGAAAATGCTTCAGTTTTACCTCTAATTACGGCATCAGCTATTTTGCCACAGATCAATTTAATCGCCTTAACGGCGTCATCATTGGCAGGAATAGGATAATCGATGCCGTCGGGATTACAATTAGTATCCGCAATAGCAATTACGGGTATACTTAATTTTTTAGCTTCCGTGAAGGCAATCTTATCTTTAATAGGATCAACGATGAAGAGAGCTCCAGGAAGGGTAGTCATCTCCTTAAAACCACCCATTTGAGTATTTAGATGAGAAATTTCTTTTTCTATCTTTACTCGTTCTTTTTTAGGCAAGAGGTCAAGCTCACCCTTGTCTCTTCTATTCTCTAAACGAACTAAGTGGTCGATGCGAGCTTGTATGACTGTAAAGTTCGTTAACATACCACCCAACCACCTTTGATTAACATAGCTCATACCACACCTCATAGCCTCTTCTTCTATGGTCTGTTGGGCCTGTTTTTTAGTGCCGACAAAAAGAATGCTTTGCCCTCGAGCTGCCAAATCTTGGACAAAAGCGCAGGCTTTTTCTAACATGGTAACTGTCTGCTCCAAATCGATGATGTGGATACTATTGCGCTGGGTAAAAATATATTTCTTCGCCTTAGGATGCCAGTAACTAGTGTGGTGCCCAAAGTGAGCACCTGCTTCCAGTAATTGTTTTAATAAAGCATTATCTATCATGATTATAATTTCAGATGATGTTAAATAGTAAAACTAGTATAATGTAGCATGATTGATTTGGATAATGCAACACGAGATTGCCTCCAATTGTATCTTAATTGACAGAGAATTTTTCCCTTATCTATACTATTGAGCCAAAATTGTACCTGGAGGTTGCCCGAGTAGCACAATGGTAGTGCAACCGACTTGTAATCGGTAGGTTGGTGGGTTCGAATCCCCCCTCGGGCTGTGCTTTTCAGGTATTTTATGATAAGCTTATACCAAGGAGGGGTGCCGGAGTGGTTAATCGGAGCAGACTGTAAATCTGCCGCCCGTAAGGGCTACGTGGGTTCAAATCCTACCCCCTCCACCATAAAGT
>JGI2171J19970_10001472_pt1 | contig 13222 bp, 15 predicted proteins | sample DeeMarSWOR324_28_FD_19970 | JGI IMG/M metagenome (IMG submission 19970) | reverse complement strand
GTGGTGAACCTATGGAACTTATGAAAGAAAAAACTGAGGATTCATCTGTTGAAAAGCATGTTCCCTATATTGAAAAAACCTCAGACGGAGTTATTGTAAAAGTTGGACAAAACCAGGATCATCCGATGGAGGAGAAACATTATATTGAGTGGATACAGGTAATTTCAGATGGTGTAGCTTATCGTAAGTTTTTAAAACCAGGAGATAAACCTCAAGCTAAGTTCAACATAAAGTCAGATGACATACAGGCAAGAGAATACTGTAACGTACATGGATTGTGGAAATCCTAATAAACTTATTTTAAAAAATAGGTTTTTAATGAAAGCTCAAGTGTAACGATTTAAAACATAAAAAAATTAAATTTAAAATTATATTTAATATTAAAATGACATTAGATATAAATCAAAAACCAGTATTTCTAAGAGAATCATGATTAAGTCAATAGGAGATAAATTCCAACAGGACACCAAATACTCCCGTTATTCAATGGGTGGAGGTGAACTTGACTGGAATAACAAACCAAATTCATACAAAAACTATCCCAATAGTAAAAAGATTATTCTTGATAAACCTAAAAATTTATCTGTACTTACTTTAAATGATGTATTGAAAAAAAGGAGAAGCATTCGCAATTTTTCTAAAAAACCAATTACTAAGCAGCAACTTTCATATTTACTATGGGCATCAACTGGTATTCAAAGAGAAGAACAAGGTTTCAAATTTCGAACGGCTCCTTCTGCTGGAGCTCTCTATCCAATAGAGACTTATTTGGTAATAAATAATGTCAAGGAAATTCCTAAAGGTATATATCATTACTTGATAAAGGATCATTCTTTGGAACAATTAAAGACTGGTGATTTTAGCATTGATATATATAAAGCTGCATTAGATCAAGTTATGTGCAGAGATTCTTCAGTAGTGTTTATTTGGACCGCTATTTTCAATCGTTCAAAATGGAAATATGGTGAGCGTGCCTATAGATATATCTATCTTGATGCAGGTCATATTGCTGAAAATCTTGCCCTTGCATCAACAAGTCTTTCTTTGGGAAGTTGCCAGATAGCTGCTTTATTTGATGATGAGGTAAATAAGATAATCAATATTGATGGTGAGAATGAAAGTGTAATATATATGAGTGTAGTAGGTAATTTTTAATTTTATAGTAAATAATAAATCTGTAATATTTGTTTATAATCTGAATGGTGGAGGTTTAAATGGGCTCTGATAATGTTATTGAATTAGATGATAAAACCTGGGAAAAAACTGTAGAAAAGGGCAAAAAACCAGTAGTTGTCATGTTTTCAAGTCCAACCTGTCCTTATTGTAGACAGATGAAACCATATTTTGAAGAGTATGTATCAGAATACAAAGATAAGATAATATTTGCAGAGGTTGATATATCAAAAAGTCAAACTATTGCTTCTAGATATGGTGTTATGGGTACTCCCACATTCAAATTTTTCTGCAATGGAAAACCAATAAACGAGCTTGTGGGAGCTATCTATCCAGCTATTTTGAAAAAAACCATAGAAATCTCCCTTGAGCATGGTTCTAAATGTGCTGAAAATACTACTTGGGTAGATTCAAGTATATCTGGTTATGCTTAGAGGTAAAAATTAATGGATGTAAAAGAAGCGATTAGAAAAAGAAGAGCATATAGATCCCTTATTCCTGTTAAGATAACTGATGAACTTATAAAAGATTTTGCAGAATGCGCTCAAATTACTGCCTCATGTTTTAACAACCAACCCTGGAGATATGTATTTGTTTACGAAAGAGAAATGCTTAACAAAATGCATGAAACCTTATCAACAGGCAATGAATGGGCAAAAAAAGCATCTATGATTATAGCTGTTCTTGGTAAACAGGAGGATGATTGTGTAATTAGAGATAGGATATACTATAGATTTGATATTGGAATGGCAACTGAAGCAATAATTCTTAGAGCAACTGAACTAGGGCTTGTTGCTCATCCTATAGCCGGATATAGTCCAAAAAAGACTAGGGAGGTTCTAAATATTCCAGAGGATATTGATGTAATTACACTTGTAATAGTTGGAAAACATTCAGATAAAATAGATTCAGTTCTATCTGAAAAACAAATTGAAGCTGAAAAAAAACGTCCAAGAAGGATTCCAATAGATGATTTTGTATATATAAACAGATATATTGATAAGATGTGATTGTTAATGAAATTTGAACATGTAAAAGGCGAAAATAAAGGAAAGATTCTACTTTATGCATTAAGCACATGCGGTTGGTGTAAAAAAACAAAAGAATTTCTAAATAATATTGGTGTGGAATTCTCATATATTTATGTTGATTTGGTAAAAGATGGTGAAAGAGACAAGGTAATTGAACAAGTAAACAAGTGTAACCCTCGTAATTCATTTCCTACAATTATAATAAATGATAAGGAATGCATAATTGGCTATAGGGAAGATGAAATTAGGGAGGCTATAAATATATGAGTGAGATAAAAAAAGAGGATGTCGAAAAACTTTATGAGAAACTTAAAAAAGAAGCAGAATCCTCTGGTTATCATTTAAATCCTGATGTTTCGTCAACAAAGGATCTTATAAAAGGTATTTTGATAAATGAAAAAAGATACGGCTATTGGGCTTGTCCCTGCCGACTTGCATCAGGAAATAAAGAAGAAGATCTAGACATTATATGCCCTTGTGATTATCGTGATGCTGATTTAAACAGATATAGCTCATGTTATTGTGCTTTATATGTTTCACAGGATGTTTTAGATGGTAAGAAACAAATAGGCTCAATTCCTGAACGTAGACCTCAAAAAGAGAAAAGAACCAATATTAAAGAAAAACAACGAAGAGATGATTTTTCCTCCTTATCAAAACCTGTTTGGAGATGCAAAGTATGTGGATATCTTTGTGGAAGAGACTTTCCTCCAGAGGTGTGCCCGATTTGTAAGGCAAAGAAAGAACGATTTGAAAAATTTATATAAATCTATCCAGCTCTTCCATCATCACAGGCATCTTCATCTTCCATTGGTCTAGCATGTTCGGCATGTGCAGGCTGAAGGCAGATATCAAGAGGCATTTTTGCCATAGGCTTGCCACAACAAATCGGTACCTTTCCATCTGTTACCTCAATTGTTTTGCCACAATCTTCGCATTTATAAGATTCTTTCATAAAATCACTTTTATTTTTGTACAATTTCATTTATTTTTGACATAATATGTATCTTCTCATCTCCAGACAATGATTGATCAAGCTTTGGATAGACTTTTTCTTCTTCGAAGTTTTTGTGTCTTATCAGGTACACCTTAAAACTATAAATATCGGATATCATACTTTTGTTTCGGATGTCTTTTCTCCAATTTTTTAACTTATTAAGAATATAGTTATGCTGTTTTGTTAGCTCAGGTAACATCTTGTATCCTTCGGTTATATCATCTGGATTGTAAGATGTAAATATTGCTTTCTCTTCAGTAAAAATATGTTTTTCAAGTTCCCATTCAAATTTATTGAATGCATCACGCATTGAGTTAAAATTATCATTGTTTTTATTTTCGAAATTATTTAATAATTCTTCGATTTTATTATGATTTTTAACCATTAACTTAAAAATATTAATTGATTTATTCATAGATAATTAAACCTCACAATTTTTAGGAATGATTTTATATGTTTTATATCTTCCTAAAACTCATAAATTTGTTAAAAGTAATAAACAAAAATATGTTTTAAACATTTAAATCGGAGTTATATATGGACCTATTCATAACGACATTTGAATCAGTAGCTGTACTTCTTGGAATAGGAATTCTTGGCTTTTTAATTATTAAAAAAAGAATTGTACCAGGAAATATAATAGGGTTGCTGTCTCCACTGGCTCTTGATATTGCATTACCAAGTCTAATCTATATAAATATAATTAACAATTTTGAGCCATCAAAATCAACTAATTGGTGGCAGTTACCATTATGGTGGGGATTTTTCACATTAATTTCAGCTGTTCTAACATTTATGTTTATGTTTTTATCACAGAAAAAGACTAGACGTGAATTTGCAGCTTCATTGTTTTATCAAAATGGAATATTTTTCCCCCTTGCGGTACTATCAGGCATATTTGGTGCTGATTCTCAGTATGTTGTATTCTTATTTTTGTTTATAGTTTTTTATCCCCCACTTTTCTTTGGTTCATATTTCTTGTTCTTTGAAAAAAAAGATAAAAAATTGATTAATTGGAAAAGAATTATTCATCCAGTTTTAATAATGACAATAATTGCAATAATTATCAAAATTAGTGGAACTCAAGAGTATATTCCAAATTTTATAAACCAAATATTTGTTTTGTTAGGCGGGATGACTATTCCATTAATCATGATAATTCTCGGTGGAAATATTTTTTTAGATTTTCAGAAAAAAGGAAAAATCCAATTATTAGAAATTTCAAAATTTGTAATAATAAAAAATTTATTGTTCCCCCTTATTTTCCTATTAATAGTGATATTAATAAAATCAGTAATTTCTTATCCCATTGCTTTGATTATTATATTGCAAGCTGCTGTTCCTCCTGTGACTGCTGTACCTTTAGTAACTGAGAGAGCTGGTGGGAACAGAGCTATTGTAAATCAATTTATTGTTGCAAGTTTCAGTCTTTCTTTGATTAGCATTCCATTTATAATTTTTTTATTTGAATTGTATTTTTAAAATAATTTATCTTAAACTAACATTTTCAAAATAATATTATAGAATCATTCTATTAACAAGGGCAAGGTATAAAAAAATGAATAATAAAAAAATAGACATAAAACTTATAGATTCTTGGCCTGAAAAAGAAATTATTAATCTATATAAATCTGCAGGTTGGTGGAAAGATTATTATGATTCCTCTAAAATTAAATATATGATAAAAGGTAGTTTTGCTTTTGCGATAGCAATTGACAGAAATTCAAATAAAGCAGTTGGAATGGGGCGGGTCTTATCTGATGGGATATCTGATGCATATATTCAAGATCTTGTTGTTTTACAAGATTATCGCGGTAACGGTATAGGCAGTAAGATACTTGAAGCATTATTAAAATATTGTATATCAAAAAAAATCATATGGATAGGTCTTATTGCAGAACCTGGTCAAAATGGTTTCTATTCAAAATTTAAATTTAAAACTTTAAAGAGATATATTCCAATGAAATATGAAAATGATGATTAACATGCTTTCTATTGATGATTTCAAATTAATTTCACTAGATGATAAGGCTTTATTTGATAAACATAATAAAAAATATCCACCGGTTCATAGTGATTATGTTTTTACAACACTTATTAGTTGGGTTGAATATTGTAAATACAAATATGCTTTACTTAATGATAATATAATTATTATGAGTAATATAAAAAATCAGATTCAATTTAGACCTCCCTGGGGTAAAAAAATAAAGGACTTGTTTGATCAAGTTTTAATACTTGCAAAAAACCAGGATTCAAACTATCCTTTTGGAGCTATTGATATTGAAACAAAAAATTGGCTTTCAAACCATTATCCAAAATTAGAATTTATTTCTAAACGAGAGTACTTTGATTATGTTTATCTATCTTCAAATCTTGCCGAATTGCCTGGTTCTGCTTATGGTAAGATTAGGAATCGTGTAAACAAATTCAAGAGAAATTGGTACTACGAGATTGAAAAAATCTCAGAGAATAATATGTATGAAATAAAAGAATTCTTAAAAAGATGGTGTCTTTGGAAAGATTGTGAGTCTAATCCTCTACTTCTAAACGAAAAAAATGCAATACTATATTCTATATCTAATTTTTTTGATCTTGGATTGTCTGGTATATCCTTACGAATAGAAGATAAAATTGAAGCAATAGCAGTTTATGAAGCAATGAATAAAGATACAGCTGTTGTTCATTATGAAAAGGGATCCCCTGTTTTTGATGGGATATATAAGGTTATTAATCAGGAAACTGCAAAAATACTTCAAAAAGATTTCAGGTTTATAAATAGGGAATCAGATATGGACATACCCGGATTAAGAAAAGCAAAAATGTCATACAGGCCTCATCATATGATAGAAATATTTAATGTAAATAAAAAAAGTATCTAATTTTTTTACTTATGAAAATGATCTATTCATCACATGCTCTGCAGAATAAAGAAAATTCTGGACTTTTTCTTAAAATTTTACAAATCCTGCAGGTTTCTGGTATTACACGTCCATTCCCATTATTGATTATATTTTCTGCAGATGTTTTTATTTCATTAAGAATGAAATCATCAACTATATTTATTCTACCCCGCTTTCTTGAAACATATTGACAAACCGCTGCTGGAGTTATCCCCAACTTCTCTGCAGTATCCTTTTGGCTTAGGCCAAAATCATTTATCATACTTTCTGCAATTTCTTTTCTAATGACGGGTAAACCATTCCACATCATATATTCGCAGGTAGTTCGTTTCATATACATGAATATTATTCTGTATACTTATAATTAACGATTGTTTATTAATATGTTACATTTGTTGCGAATTTTATATTTTGATTATAGATTTAAATGTTACCCTTGTTATAATAATATATTGATTCTTCTTTATCTTTTACATATTAATTTAAGATATATGTGTAAAATTTAACGAAACATTTAAATACTCAATATTTATTAACAATTGTTAATTAGAGGCTTAATGGGGAAAAAAATCTGATTATTCAAGATATGAGGATTAAAAAATTACAACTCAGGCTGATGGAAATTGGGGGTGAAAAAGGCAGGGTGAACCCATCTTTTTATATCCCATCCTTTCCTCCTCTCCTCAAAACTATATTTTGAGACCCTCCCCTGCTTTGGCAACCCTCTCCATCTTTTTTTAAATAAAAATGATTACATAGCATAAAAATAATGCAGTGTTAGGCAATGAACGAACTAATAAATAAAATTGAGACTTTAAAGCAAAGCGAGATTGCAAAAACTGTTAATAAAAGAATAGAGGAATTTAAAAATATAGATAAAAAATCAAATGATGAACTTTTTAAGGAGATATGTTTTTGTTTGCTAACTGCCAATTTTAACGCTGAAAAAAGTATAAAAATTCAGAATGAAATTGGGGAATGTTTTTTAACAGACTCTAAAGAAGAACTTACAAAAAAACTAAAAAATTATGGTCATAGGTTTCCAAATGTTAGGGCACAATATATATCAGAATCATTAAAATGTAAAGATAAACTAACAGAAATTGTTCAATTTTCAGATAAAAAAACCTTAAGGGATTGGATTGTAAACAATATAAAAGGACTAGGATACAAGGAGGCCAGTCATTTTTTAAGAAATGTAGGTTTTGATGAATATGCCATTATAGATTTTCATATTATAGATATATTAGCAGATTATAATCTTATAAAAAAACCAAAAACCTTGACAAAAAGGAAGTATATTGAGATAGAAGATCTGCTGAAAAAACTTGCAAAAAAAACAAACCTTACATTAGCTGAGCTTGATTTATATCTTTGGTATCTTGAAACAGGGAAAATATTGAAGTAATACATAGGATTTTCACCTAAAGGTTTTTAGACGATTAGCATATCTCGGGATTGGTGATTTAAATGGATTTCAATCTTTCAGAACAACAAAAATTATTCCAAAAGGTTATAAGAGAATTTTGTGAAAAAGAGTTAAAACCAATTGCTTCAAAAATTGATCAAGAAGAATATTTTCCATTTGAACTTTACAAAAAAATGGGAAGAATGGGTCTAATGGGTATGACTGTTCCACAAAAATATGGGGGAGCAGGAATTGATAAAGTAAGTTATATGATTGCTCTTGAAGAAATTTCTCGATTTTGCGGATCAACTGGACTTACTGTTGAAGCACATAATACTTTAGGGATTGGATATATATATGAGCATGGCTCTGAGAAGCAACGGAAGAAATATCTTCCTAATTATACCAATGGTGAAAATTTTTCAGCACTGGCAATCACTGAACCAAATGCAGGGTCAGACGTTGCTGGGATTCAGACCACTGCTGTTCTTGATAAAGATGAATGGGTAATAAATGGCACAAAGCAATTTATAACAAGTGGTGATATCGCAGGAGTTACAATTGTAATGGCAAAAACTGATAAGGAAAAAGGAGCAAAAGGAATTTCTGCGATACTTGTTGAGAAAGATACAAAAGGTTTTAAGGTTGGACAATTAGAAGATAAACTGGGGCTTCGTGGTACTAGAACTGCTGAACTTATTTTTGAAGATTGTCGAGTCCCAAAAGAAAATCTTCTTGGTGAGGAAAATAAAGGATTTTACGGCGTTATGGACACTCTTGATAGAGGTCGAACTGCTGTTGGTGCAATGTCTGTAGGTATTGCTCGTGGTGCTCTTGAGGATAGTCTTGAATATGCACAACAACGGCAACAGTTCGGACGGCCAATTGGTAAATTTCAAGCAATTCGTTGGATGATATCTGATATGGCAACAGAGGTTGATGCAGCTCGCTTACTTGTTTATAGGGCCGCCTTTTTAGAAGACCAAAAATTACCATATTCTACTGAATCTGCGATGGCTAAGTTGTTTGCATCTGAAATTGCTATGAGAGCAGCAAACAAGGCTATTCAGATTTTTGGAGGTTATGGATATATCCGCGAGTATCCTGTTGAAAGATACTTCAGAGATGTAAAACTTTGTCAGATTGGAGAAGGAACATCAGAGGTTCAAAGGATAGTAATCTCAAAAAGATTAGGTTTGTAAAATTATTATTTATAGGGTAAAAATTCCTTTCCGAGTAGCTCTCTTCCTATAATTATTCTCATAATATTCATGGTTCCTTCTGCACCAATTGAATAAGACCTGACACCACGGATTCCCATCTCAACAGGAAATTCCTTTGTATAACCTAGAGCACCAAGCCAGTCCGCTACTTCGTTCATAACGGCAAATGCATAAATTGGAGCACGTAGCTTTGAAATTGCTGCAGCGATTGCAACATCGTGATGAGTTGCTTTGTTATCCTTATACATCCTATCCATCACCCAAGCAGCACGATACACTTGAAGTTTTACAGCATCTACATTGCAATGATGCTCTGCAAGAGGAAATTGAATTCCTTCAAAACTTCCGAGAGGTCGTCCAAATGCCTTACGTGTTTTAATATGCTCGATACCAAGTTCTAATGCTGCTTTTGAGGCTCCCACACAGGTTGCACCAATAAGAACTCTTGCGGCTGAAAAACCCTCCATTGCATAGTAAAAACCTTTATTGAACTCGCCAATCAGATTATAATCTGGAAGTTCAACGCCATTCATGGTAAAGCCACCAGTTGAAATCCCCATACGTCCCATATCCTCAAATAAGGTTGTTTCAATATTTGGGATATCTTTCAATGGTACAGCAAAAAAAGAAAAACCTTTATGGCCTTTTGATGGATCAGTTCTTGCAAGGGTTAGATGAACGCCACCCCATTTGCTGGACTCATTAATTCCGCTAATATAAATTTTCTCACCATTTAATATCCAATTTTTACCTTTTTTCTCTGCTTTTGTTTTTCCAGCACCTAAGATGTCAGATCCACCTTCAGGTTCTGTAACAGCAATACCACAAAATGCATCACCAGAGGTAACTTTAGGTAAATATTCCTCTTTTATTTTTTCTGTCCCATATCTGCTGAATATAAAGCCCCATGCTGCCTCTACTAGATAAAGAACAGGTATTGCAAGACTTATATCTGCCCTTCCGAGTTCTTCAGCTGCAATACTTGCCATTGTCCAGTCAACTCCTGCTCCACCATAATCTTGTGAGGCAGTTGGAGCAAGTAATCCAAGTTTTGCCATACCTTTTATTATATCATCAGGTATCTTTTTGTTTGTGTCAATTTCCCGAACTCTTGGTTTTATTTTTTTTTGAGCAAAATCACGAACAGTTCTTCTCCAAATATCTTGTTCTTCTGTCCAACCAAAATCCATCTATTTTGCCTCCTCCCTTTTCATAAGGTTAGGAGGGTATCATAAGTTCGTTATAATAAGTTTGTTATAAATTTACTATTCTGATAGGAGATAGAGATTTATATAATTAGTTTATTACCAGGGCGGGGAGAAGTAATGGCTTTCAAAAATACATATATTCCATATGGAGGATACTGGAGCACACCATTTTGTGCTTGGCAAAAAAGTTTTCAAAATCTTCATGCAATAAAGTTTGCAGCTGAAATCGGTGCCAGATTTCTAAATGAAAATAAAATATCTCCAAAAGAGTTTGATGAATTAATTTTTGGAATTTCTATACCTCAGACTTCTACATTTTATGGTACTCCATGGTTAGCAGGTATGCTTGGAGCTGCTAATATAACAGGTCCTATGATTGGTCAGGCTTGTGCAACCGGTGCAAGAGGTGTTGAATTAGCTGCATTGGGTATTGAATCTGGTATACGAAAAAATATACTTGTAGTATATGCAGATAGATGCTCTAATGGTCCTCTTCTTGTATATCCGAACCCTGAGGCACCTGGTGCAACCCAAGATAAAGAGAGTTGGGTTTGGGATAATTTTGGTAATGATCCATATGCAAAAAATGCAATGATAGAAACTGCAGAAAATGTTGCAAAAGAGGTAGGTATATCTAGAGAAGATCAAGATAAAATGACTCTTTTACGCTATCAGCAATATATGGATTCCACAAAAAACAATAGAGCCTTTCAAAAAAGATATATGATTACCCCAATCGAGGTAAAAGATAGAAAAGGTAGAAAGGTTATAGCAACAGTTGAATGTGATGAGGGTATTTATCCAACCACTGCAGAAGGTCTTTCAAAACTTAAACCAGTAATGTCAAATGGAACTGTTACATTTGGCACACAAACTCATCCAGCAGATGGTAACTGTGGAATTATTGTTACAAATAAAGACAGAGCAAAAATGCTAAGCAAGGATAAAAAAATTGAAATTCAAGTTCTATCCTATGGTGAAGGTCGAGCAAAAAAAGGCTATATGGCAATGGCAATTATTCCAGCAGCAAAAATGGCACTCAAACAGGCAGATTTATCAATCGAAGATATAGATGTAATAAAAACCCATAATCCATTTGCTGTAAATGATATTTACTTTTGCAGGGAAATGAATATTGAATGGAGAGATATGAACAATTATGGATCTTCCCTTATATATGGTCATCCACAGGCTCCTACCGGTGCAAGACTAATAATTGAACTTATTGAAGAATTAGTAATAAAAGGTGGAGGTATTGGACTATTTGATGGTTGTGCAGCTGGTGATACAGGTTCAGCTGTAGTTTTAAAAGTAAGTATTGACTGATATTGATATTTTTCAAAATAGGTGTAAAGGAATGAAGATACAAAAGGTTGGAATTGTTGGTGCAGGTAATATGGGAAGTGGTATTGCACAAAAGATTGCTCAAGAGGGAATTCAAGTAGTGATGGTTGATATTGAAGATAAATTTGTTAATAATGGATTAAATAACATTAAGAAAACACTTTCTGAAGCAGTTGAACGAAAAATACTTACTGAAGAACAATCAAAGGACGTTTTAAATCGTATTACTGGAACAACAAACAGGGATGATTTAAAAGACGCTGATTTTATTATAGAGGCAGTATTTGAAGATATCGATGTAAAAAAAGATCTTTTCAAGTATCTAGATGATGTCTGTAAAAAACAAACAGTTTTTGCTTCAAATACATCCTCATTTTCAATAACAGATTTGGCCTCAGCAATAAAACGAGATGACAAGTTCATCGGGCTTCATTTTTTTTATCACCCTGCAAAGAACCGTTTGTTAGAAATTATCCCTGGTGAAAAAACAAGTAAAAACACAATTAATTTAGCAGAAGTTTTTTCTAAAATGATTGGTAAGACGGCTATTAATGTATTAGATTCACCAGGATTTGCTGTAAATCGTTTCTTTGTACCATGGTTAAACGAATCAACAAGACTCTTTGAAGAAGGTGTTGCAAACATTCCTACTATTGATGATATAGCTAAAAAGGTTTTCAAAATACCTATTGGCCCATTTAAGTTGATGAATTTAACAGGTATTCCAATTGCATATCACTCAACAATTGGTCTTGGGGAAAAATTAGGTGATTTCTACGAACCTAGTGATTGCCTTAAGGACCAATTTGAGAAAAAAGAAAACTGGAATTTAAATGGGGAGGTATATACCTCAAAAGCTGAGACAATAGAAGAGCGTTTACTTGGTACTGTTTTTGTAGTTGCATGTTACCTAGCAGAAGAAGGTATATCAAGCATCGAAGATATTGATAGAGGAGCAAAAATTGGACTGAGATGGAAAAGAGGTCCATTTGAATTGATGAACAGATATGGAATAGAACGATCATATGAAATTGTTAAAAGATACATCGAAAAATATCAGAATTTAAAGATTCCTTCAAACCTGAAAAAACAATATGAATGTAAAAAATCTTGGCAGTTTAGTTATGTTGACTTAAAGCTTGAAGATAACATAGCAAAGGTTATTATAAACAGACCCGAAGCTATGAACTCAATAAATGAAGATGTTATACGTCAGTTAGATGAAAAATTCACAAAAGCAAATGAAAATAAAGATGTTAAAGGAATTATTTTAGAGGGTGCTGGTAAAGCATTTATTGCAGGAGCAGACATTCAATATTTCATAAAAAAAATAGAGCAAAAAAAAATAGACGATATATATAATTTCACAAAATATGGACACAGTGTAATAAACAAAATTGATTCATCAGATAAACCAGTTATTGTAAAGCTTGATGGTATTGCCTTAGGTGGAGGTGCAGAGATAGCTCTTGCTGCAGATACAATAATTGCAACTGATAAGGGCAGCATTGGTTTTCCAGAAACAGGGATTGGGATATATCCAGGTCTAGGTGGAACTCAAAGAACTACAAAATATATTGGAAAAGAACTGGCAAAATACCTTATATTTACTGGTAAAATCCTTGATGCAAAATCTGCTGCTTCTATTGGTTTGATTGAATATGTTTTTACACCAGATGAAATAGACAGCAATATATCTGGACTAATCAATAGTGGAAAAATGGTTAAAAAATCAATGAAAAAACAAATAGAATTACCTGAACTTTTTAAAAAAATAAAGGATTATTTCTCTGATAAAAAAATTGAATCTGTATTATCTGGCAGTGGAGATCTGAACGAACTTGGTAAAAAAATATCAAAAACAATTTCCAATAAAGCACCTATTGCAATAAAACTTGCAAATAAAATAATTGATGAAGGAAGTCGTCTTGAACT
>JGI2171J19970_10001471_pt1 | contig 13226 bp, 13 predicted proteins | sample DeeMarSWOR324_28_FD_19970 | JGI IMG/M metagenome (IMG submission 19970) | reverse complement strand
ATCATTTTGTCTATTTCGTCGAGCCTCGACATGTCCAAAACCGATTATGATCTTTGTGTTATATAATATAAGTATTTCTTCTCAATTACTTCTCAACAATAACAAGATTGTTTATATGTCACAATACACTCACGTCAAGAATATTGGACAACTTATAGGAGGTGAGTGGTTTGAGTTGTTGCGGAAAGAAGAAAGAGACTAAGAAGAATCCTTGCAGTTCGAAGGAGACGAAGAAGAAAGAGGAGTGCAAGTAATCCTTGGGTGGGCGCCTTAAAGTCGTTCCAACAATCTTTATTTTAGTTGCGTTCTCGTTTTCCCTGCCCCGTGTCAGGACGAGCAGTGGTTATGTAGACTTGACTACCTCCGTGGCAAAAAACATGATAGACGTTAATCCTTTACTCGCAATCTTGGATGTCAGAACTCAAAGCGAATATGATTCAGGACACATTAGAAACGCCAAACTGATACCTCACACGGAACTTGAAGCTAGAATAGGTGAGCTAGATGAAGATAGAGGAATTCTTGTCTATTGCCACTCCGGAGGCAGAAGCGCCACCGCAAGCCAGATCTTGACTGACCACGGTTTCACCCAAGTCTACAACATGCTAGGGGGGATACTAGCTTGGATGGATGAAGATTACCCTCTTTTTGTGCGTTATGCATCAATCCAACAGACTATAAACAACGCANGTGATGGAGACACAATATTCGTAGCTTCGGGAACATACCTTGAACACCTAGTTTTAAACAAGTCTTTAGCGCTTACGGGGGAAAACAAGAACACCACCATAATCGACGGCGGTGGCACAGGAGATGTGGTCTTAGTGAAGACAGCGAACGACACAGCCATCAGCGATTTCACGATACGAGGCAGCGGCTGTGGCTGCGCCGCCAGAAGTGGGATTCACCTCCAAAATTCCTACAACAGCAGCGTAACAAGGAACACTATAACACACAACGGATATGGAATCCAGCTAAGCAATTCTAACAGCTGCACGATAAGAGGCAACATAATGGTCAACAACAATTGGCCTGGCATCGCACTCTATTGGTCACATAGAAATACCGTAACGGACAACAACATAAAAGCAAACAAGCTGGGCATGAGGCTTAGCGGCACTTCTGACAACATGTTTATTCACAACAACATTATTGATAACACAGCTCAAACAGACCTTTTGAATGAAAACGCCAATCTGTGGGATGAAGGTTATCCTTCTGGTGGGAATTATTGGAGCGACTATAACGGAGCTGACAGCAACGGAGATGGTGTAGGCGATACACCGTATACTATTGACCAAGAAAACCAAGATAGTTATCCATTGATGAATCCTTACATTTCGGCAGAGGAAATGCGGGTTCTTCATTATGACTTGCTGGAAACCTACACAAGTCTGCTTGCAGACTACAACTTACTGAATTCAACCTTTCACACTCTTCAGAGTAGCTACGACAGCCTACTCTCGAATTTCGAATCACTAAACTCCACTTACAGCAGCATAAACACAACTTACAATGAGTTGAGGTCAACGCAAGAAGCCCTAGCAAATGAGTTGGATACCATCAGAAGCCAAATGTACATTTTCGTAGCAACGACAGTGATTCTCCTGGCAACAACGGTCTACTTTGCCGTAAGAAAGTCACAATCATAATACGTAGGCTCCAGGTATCAAGCAATTCCCTATTGGGGTTATTAACAGAATGGCGTCTGCAAAGGATAGTCTTTCGGAGAGTAAGGTACTGTGTGAGGTTCTATGGCAGGTTACGTGAAAGTCTTGCTAGCCGCAACGTTTAGGGAGACTGCAGGTCAAAGAGAAATCTTAAAGGAGGCTAGTTCAGCCATAACCTTAAGGAGCATCTTGATTACTTTGGCGGAAAGGTATGGAAGGGACTTCAAAGAGATAATCGATTCGAAAACTGGGCAAATCGGTTTAGAGACCTGGGTTATGGTGAATGGGAAAAGCGTTAGAAGAACAAACATTGAGTTGAGAGAGAACGACGTTGTAGTAATTACCATCCCTGCAGGCGGAGGTTAAAGGGGACGGCGTGAGAAAATAAGGCATGCGCACGAAGGGAATGTGTTGTACCGAACGTCGCATTGGAGGAGTCTGATATGTTTGAAAGCGTCGAGGAGTTGATCAAGGCCCATAGAGGAATTGAAAGAGAAGTTTACCTTGATGTGGAGAACTCTAGCGCTACACCCGCTGAAATAGTCGATGAGATGATTCCATACTTTACAGAGAAAGCTTATGGTAATCCGACAATGACTCATAAGCCGGGATGGATGGCGTACGAAACGATTCAGAAAGCTTCTGAGCAGGTGGCGGGTTATGTTGGGGCGACTTCAGTTGAGGAGATAAACTTCACTCCTAGTGAAACTGAGGCGAACAATCTGGCTTTGATTGGCACAGCATTGGCGAATAAGAAGAAAGGCAATAGGATAGTGATTTCAGAAATAGAGCCTCTGAGCATAATGTTTTCTTCAAAGATGCTTGAAAAATACGGCTTCGAGGTTGAAAAGATTCCAGTCGATAGAGAAGGCTTCGTAAGCTTGGAGAGGCTTCTCAGTGCTGTTGATAAAGAGACTGTGCTCGTCAGCATAATGCTGGTTAACCACGAGATTGGGACTGTTGAACCGATTAGGGAAGCTGTTGAAATAGTCAAGGAGAAAAATCCTGAGATTCTATTTCACACAGACGCCTCGGACGCCTATGGAAGGATCCCCGTAAACGCTAGAGAGTTGGGTGTCGACTTAATGACACTAAGTAGCTATAAAATCCTTGGTCCAAGGGGAGTTGGAGTGCTTTACGTTAGAGAGGGAGTGAACGTTGAGAGGCTTTTGGAGGGACAGATTGGAACGCAGAAGCTTTGGCCCGGCGTGGAAAACGTACCTCTAATAATTGGCTTCCTAAAGGCATCTGAACTTGCATTCAGAAACTTTGACGAAAATATTTCACAAATGAAGAAGTTGAGAGCCAGATTAATGAGTGGAATTCCTGAGAGGATATCTGAGACCGTTCTCAACGGACCAAGAGGGGATGAGAGGGCTCCGGACAACGTTAACATAAGCTTCCTGCACTGTGAGGGCGAAGCTTTAACGATCGAATTGAGTTTGAAAGGCGTTTACGTCTCAAGTGGGAGCGCATGCACCAGACTGATTCTGCAGCCAAGCCAGGTCTTGACTGCTATTGGAAGAAAGTTTGAAGAGGCGCATGGAAGCATCTTGATGAAGGTTACGAGATACCACACGGATGATGACATTGAGTATGTTCTCAAAGTGTTCCCAGAGGCTGTCAAAAGACTTCGAGCGATGAGCCCTATCAAAGGAAGTGTAGAATAAGATGTCGAGAGCGCCACTACCATACAGTTCCAAGATACTGGAGCTTTTCAGAAATCCGAAGAATCTTGGCAAGATGGAGGACGCAACTGTTTCAGCTGTGGCTGGGAGCCCAGCATGTGGAGACCTGATAGCCTTCTACTTGAAGATAAGTGAAGATGAAGTGATAGAGAAGGCATCCTTTGAAAGTTACGGATGCGCAGCTAATATCGCAACCGCGAGCATCACAACAGAAATGGTTAAGGACAAGAAATTGGAGGAGGCCTGGAAGATCTCTTGGAAGAGAGTTGCGGATGAAGTCGGTGGCTTACCCACTGTGAAGTTTCATTGCGGAATCCTATCTGTAGGTGCCATCAGGAGAGCAATTAGGGAATTCTATAAGAAGAAAAGCAAGAAACCAAGCTGGCTACACGATGAATTAACCTTTGAGGAGAAGCACGCTTTAGAAGAGGAGGAGTTAGCTAGAGTTCTATCAAAGAAGTTGGCTACGGTTCTGTCGAAGAAGACTGGAAAAGAGTGAAGAGTCCGTATGGAAGAAGCATGTTGCTAAACGAATATGTAGGTAGAATCGAAGAGGCTTGTGGAGAAGGTCGAGATTTCATTGTTATCCTGAAGTATGCTAAGAGAGAAGAAGCGATTAAAAGAGTACTTGAGAAATGTGAGATTGAACGCTCCTTTTCGGGAGTCATGACGCAGGGAAGATACAAGGATAAAGGCATTAGTATCTTTGTATCCGGGAAACTTATTATTAAAGGGTTGAAGGGAAAAGAAGAAGCAGAAGAAATCCTAGAGGAGCTGCTTGCATAGTAGAAACGTAAAAACTGGGGACGTTTGAGGATGGGTATGACGAGGGTTGGAATACACCGGAAAGAAGAAGTTTCGCTGGCAGATTTGATTACAGATGTCCAAAACGGTTCAGGTATTGATGAAGCTGGAGCAATAGGGTGTTTTGTTGGGATTGTTCGCGGAGTCGCCAAGGATGGAGGAAAAGTGAGGAAGTTAGAATGTGAGGCGCATACGAAAGCTGCAGTAGGAAGTCTAAGTGAAATAACCTCGGACATACTCAATCGTCCAGGAGTTATTGATATTCGCATCCACCATAATATCGGAGAATTGAGAGTAGGTGATGAAATTGTTTACATCGTTGTTGCTGGCAAGCATAGAGAAGACGTTTTTAAGGCACTAAGGGATGCCATGGACAGAGTGAAGAAGGAAACTCCCATCTGGAAGAAAGAGTACTCAAACCTGGGAGAGTATTGGGTTTCAGAAGTTGAAGGAGTAGCTGAAAACAGGAGTTCNCGTGAAAAACGGTTCTCTTAACGGCTAACCTCCGCCAACTGGTGGAAGTATCGCGATCTGATCGCCCTCCTCTAGCTTATACGTAAGACCTGGATGTCTTCCGTCTTCAGAGATCGAAAGATATGACCTCCCATTTATCAAAATGAGATAGTACCCTTTAAGGTATGGTGTCCCATTTTCATCGAGTTTGATTTTTCCGTTCTCGGTCTGAAAAATCCTTCCTTTCCATCTTGCAGAAACGTTCCGATGCCTTTCAGGTATGTGCTTGAGAAGCAAGTCCATTAACATAGTTCCATCTCGAATTTTGTATTCTTCCTCCCTTGTGTTACCTAATAACTCACGCAGGAGCGCAAAGTATCTTACTCTCACCCGTGGCATAGAGTCATCTACCTTAGAATCTTTATTATAGCTTCATAGGCTCATAAGAATGTGAGTTTGTCTGTTGCTAATCTCTATCTCTATCCCAAGCGAGTTCCGGCACCGTTTAATGCGCAGAGGCTCTGCACGCAAAAACCAAAACATCTAAAACTGTTATTAAAGGGAATCCGGAAAACGCTCTAGCACAAGCTCACAACAGATCTAAGCGAGGGGAGAGGACGAGTGAAAGATCAGCGTACACCCGTCAATCATGAAATTGAGGATGAACTGAGGACCTGGCTTTCGGATGGCCGAAAGGTGGTGGTTGCGGGGATTGGAAACCCGCTTCGGAAAGATGACTTTGTGGGAGTGGAAATCGTAAGACACTTGCAGGAGAAAGTTTCACAATCCGTATATTTGATAGAGTGCGAGACTGTCCCCGAGAGTTTCATCGAACCTATAACAGCTTTCAAGCCTAGCCATGTATTGCTCGTAGACGCCGCCATGTTGAACCTCAAACCTGGTTCCTCCAAACTTATCGAACCAGATCAAATGGTGGAGCAGGTCGCCATCTCAACGCATGCCCTACCTCTCAGAATATTCTGCGAATACCTTGCAGAAACAACCGATGCTGAGATCGCTTTGCTCGGGATACAACCCCGAGACGCTAGCTTTGGAGAGGGGCTCACGAAAGAACTTAGAAAAACCGCAGTCAGATTGGCTAGTCTTCTGTTGAGTATTCTTCCATGAAATGGATACTCCTCTAACTTACCCAGGAAATGACTGGAGCAATCTGAACGATTAGAATAATGGAATGAAATGCACCCGGCTTTGACTAAAGCGTAGCTTTCAGTGCTTCTTGGAAGAGTTTCTTTACGATGGCAATCCTCGCCTTTTGTGCAAGAACATCCTTCGTCGTGAAGTCTAGGGCCTCTTCGGGGCACCATTCTACACATTTGGGCTCGCCGTCACACATATCGCAAACGAATACGACCTTTGTTTCTGGGTGTAGCTGAATGGCACCGTAGTCGCAGGCTTCTATACACCAGCCGCAACCGTTGCACTTCTCCTCGTCAACTATGATTAAGCCTGTTTCTTCAGATTGTTCCAATGCATCTCGTGGACATGCAGCCACACATGGAGCGTCTTCGCATAGTCTACAAGCGATTGCTATGTTCACGAAAGGATTCAAGCGCACAGCGCGTATCCGCGATTTCGTTGGATTGAAGGTTTTTTCATGCTCCATTGAACAGATGTATTCGCAAACGCAACAGCCGACGCATTTAGCAGGGTCTCCAGAGACAAACTTCCTTTCATGAATTGTCGCCAAACTTATTTCCCTCCGTTTCCTTTCCTTTTTGGAGTCTGTGTTTTTGCTAGCTTCTTCTTCACGATGGGAACCAGATCTTGTAATCCTAGTTCTTTCAGTTTCTCTACGGTTGGAATACCATCCTTTGTCCATCCGCGTACCTCATAGTAGTCATCTAGGCCTACGTCAAACTCTTTCTGGGTGACATGAGCGCCCTTTGCGAATCCTTCGTCGGGTACTGGTACATTCTTTATTTTTGGTGGCACCTGATCGTATTCCCTCGTCCCTTTACCCTCTCGAATGTTCAATACTTTTGCAAGGTTGTTTATTCTCTCGCCGGCCTGGCTGAGCTCCTCAGGGGTCATTTCAATACCTGTTGCTAATGTGTAGTATTTTACCATGTCTTCAAGTTCCTCGTAGTAGACGCCTCTTGAGAACTTGCACAAAATCAGCGAATCAATAATGTTGTATGTGTCTTCGCCTTTCATGACTATTTTCCCTCGTCCTTTTTCTATTTTGAAACGGTTGACCTTTCCCTTCACATCTGGTGAGTAAGCTCCAGATCGAAGATGGCAAGCCCCACGGAAGGAAACAGCGAATCCTAGGGCGGCGGTTTGCAATGTTCTGAGGTCGTAGCCTGGAAGCTCTAATCCCTTGATGTGGTTGGCGTATTTGGCTGCGCCCTTGCCGATTTTCTCTGCAGCTCTCATGGATCCCTCTGCCAGTACGTCTCCTAGCCATCCCTTTCGGGAGCCAATCTTCTTTACCATCTCCACCATGGCTTCGGCGTTGCCGAAGCGGAGGTCCAAGCCGTCCGTGTCCTTTTTGGTTAGAATTCCCTGCTCGTAACAGTCCATGGCAAAGCCTACGATAACGCCTGTCGATATGCCATCCATACCATAATAGTCGCACTGATAGATTGCTTCAATAACTGCATCTAAGCGATCAACGCCACAGTTTGGTCCAAGGGCCCACAAACATTCGAATTCCACCCTTGCTGTTGTTCCCTTGTATGGCCCTTCAGGAACCATTCCAATGTGGTCGCAACGCATACCGCATGTCGCGCATCCAACTATTTTCTTAATGTAGCGCTCGTTCAAGTATTCCCCGCTAACCTTTTCAGCGCCTTCGAAACTGGCCTCAGTGAAATTCCTTGTGGGCAGGGCTTTTATGGCATTGAGGACAAGGACATTCTCAGGGGTTCCTAGTGTTCTGTACTTTCTTGTAGCCGGCCCCTTCATGCGTTCGTGTATCATCTTCACGAATTCTACAAATCCTTCGAGGTCCGCCACATTCACATCATGTGTTCCACGAACAGCGACAGCCTTCAAATTCTTAGAGCCCATCACAGCACCCATACCAGTTCTTCCAATGGCTCTAAATTCATCATTTATGATGGAAGCAATTCGAACAAGGTTTTCTCCTGCTTCACCGATCGCAGAGACCCGGATGTAGAAATCACCTAATTCTTCTCTGATAGCGGTTTCTATCTCGTGGGGTGGTTTTCCTTTCAGATGCTGAGCATCTATTAGTTGGATAGAGTCGTCGTCAATCCACAGGTATACAAGCTTCTCAGATTTGCCCCTAATGATGACAGCGTCGTATCCAGCACGTTTTAGCTCAGCCCCAAAGAAGCCATGAGACTTGGATTCAGCTATACCACCTGTTTGAGGTGATTTTGAAACTACAGCATAGCTGTTTCCAGCCGAGGCGGCCATAGTGCCACTGAGCGGCCCTGTCACAAATATTATGGGATTAGAAGGACTGAATGGGTCTGTGCCAGCCTTGGAGTTATCCAGAAAGAGTCGCATTCCAAGACCGATGCCTCCTATGAATTTCTTAGCCATTTCCTCCTTCAAAGGCTCTGTTTCTGTCTTGCCAGTTGATAGGTCTACATGCAATATCCGTCCAGCATAGCTCAAACTTTGCTCCTCCGACAAGCATGATCTGATTTTGGAGAGAGTTTATCAGATAACAACTGATATATATTTAGTTTTCCTACTCAGCATCACACTTGAGCATCAACATTCATTTTACTGATGTTATAGCAATCAAATATACACAGTATAAACAGCAGATGTCACAACAGCGTTATTGCTTATGCGATCACACATGTTCTCTTCATAAGTCTAAATTTCAAGCTGGATGTACATTTCCGTTAGATTGTTGCAGCCCGTCTTTGTCACCTCGACGATGTCTTCGATTCTGACTCCTCCGACCTTCGGGTCGTAGAGTCCAGGCTCCACGGTCACGATACTATGTTCTTTTAGGGGGAACGTGTAGACCTCACTCATTCTGGGAGTTTCATGGATTTCTAGACCGACGCCGTGGCCTAGGCTGTGTGTGAAGCCCGTCTCTATCTGCTTTCCTCCCCTAATTGTGTCGTAGCCCGCCTTTTCTAGGACATCACAACAGAGATTGAACATATCGCATCCCAGAACTCCCTCGTGCAAGGCGTCTACGCAAGTGTTTCGGGCTTCCAGAACCGTATCAAACATTCTTTTGACGCTGACTGAGGCTTTGCCCTTCACCACCGTGCGGGTCATGTCTGTCCAGTAGCGTTTCCGTAGACTTCTTGGGTATATGTCTAGGATTATGGGCTGGTTTGCCTTCAATTCGTCGCTAGGATTCCCGTTGTAGTGTGGATCTGCTGATCGTGGGCCACATGCCACTATGAGTTCTTCCTCTATTGCGCACCATTTGTCCAAGAATCTGTGTCCCATGAGGGCTTTCACCTCGCCCACTGTTAGAGGCTTCTTCTTTCCATTCTCCCTGTGAAACAGCGTGTTTTTTGAACCGACATCACAATCAGCTATCAGGTCGATGGCTTCTGTGGTGACCTTCTCAACAACTTCTTGGACCATTTGGATCTCCTTGATCTCCTCGGGCTCCTTCGTCTCCCGCGCCTTCTCGATGACGTTGAACATGGGCTTTATCGTCAAGCCTTCTTCCCTAAGCACGTCTGCAGCCAGTGATGGGAAGTTGTGGGATACACTGATAGTTTTTCCTTGTCCGAGTTCTTTCTTTATGACTGCCGCTAGGAATTTCATCACGCCGAGCTTGGGATCTTCAGCCGCCTTGATTATCTCCAAATAGTTGTAGTTCGTGTATGATCTGACATCCTTGACTGCAGCTTCTTTCTGTGCTCTAGGGAATTCCATGGGGTTGACGACGATTGTTGATGGATTATCTATTCTTTTTAGTAGGATAAAGGGGTCTGGGGCTAGGAATCTTGTCAGGTAGTACATGTTTGCGTCTTTGAAGCTCTCTGAGTATAGTAGGAGCGCATCTGCTGCTTTTTCGGCCAAAATGCCATCGAGGTCCTTTCTCATCTTCGTTATGCTCCTCTTTGAAGCCTACTTATGAGTGGACACAAAATATAAGTCTAACAACCCTACATCCAAAAAAGCGAAAGGTGAATTCATTGTCGATTGTTGAGTTCAAATACAACTTGGAGAAGGTTGAGAAGGGGTACAACAATAGGACGCTCTACATCAATCTTACGGACAAGAAGATTATGAGCAAACCCGTCACCAAGAAGATGAAAGACACATTCATCGGTGGTCGTGGGTTCGATCTCTGGCTGCTGTGGAATGCTCTGCCAAAGGACCGCATCATCAAGTGGAATGACCCTGAGAATGAGATATGTATAGCATGCGGCCCTATGGGTGGTATTCCCATATATCCCGGGAGTGGTAAGAGCATAGTTGTGGCGATTTCGCCCCTCACTGGATCAGTGATGGATTCTAACGTTGGTGGATATTTCGGACCCTATCTGAAATTTTCTGGATGGGATGCCTTAGAGATTCAGGGAAAGGCAGAGTCTGACATTGTCATTTTGATTGATGGAGATAACGGAAGGGTGCTCGTTGAGAGCGCTGAGGGCCTACCATCCGAGTCCCACTCACTTAGCGCAGCCCTGACGGAGAAGTATGGTGGTGAGAATAAGAACAGCATTTCAGTAGTCTCTTCTGGTTCTGGTGCAGAACATACATGGTTTGGTTGCCTAAATTTCTCATGGTACGACCCGCGACGTAATTTCGTGAGGTATAAGCAGGCTGGAAGGGGTGGAATAGGCACAGTCTTTCGAGACAAGAAAATAAAAGCAATTGTAGCCAAGTATTCTGGTTCCGTTAGTCCGGAAACCAGTCACCCTGCTAATCTGGAACTCGTTAAACAAGCAGGGCGTGAATTTAGCAAAGAAATCATAACCCTAGACCCGAAGCAGAACGAAATGGCGGTTATAGGGTCATCATACCTAGTTTCTATCATGAATGAATTTGACCTGCTCCCAGTGAACAATTTCAGATTTGGAAGCCATTCTGAAGGCCACAAGCTCAGCGGTGGGGATGTATACCGGAAAAAATTCGATCCTGGCTACGATGGGTGCTGGATAGGATGCGCAATGGCGTGTAGCCATGGTGTTAAGGATTTCAAACTCAAGACAGGCCCATTCAAAGGGAAGAAGGTATGGGTGGATGGTCCTGAATATGAAACCATCGCCGGCCTCGGTAGCAATTGCGGAATCTTCGACCCAGATCATGTGATCGAAGCTAACTTCTACTGTGACACCTATGGCTTAGATACGATTTCGGTCGGGACGGCAACAGCCTTTGCAATGGAGTGCTATGAGATTGGCATAATTGATAAAGAGGCAACTGGTGGGCTTGAACTAACTTTTGGGAACAGAGAAGCCGCACTGGAAATCATTCATCAGATGGCAAGGGGGGAAGGGTTCGGCTGGCTCGTTGGCCAAGGTATTCGCAGGATGAAGAAGCTTTTTGCGGAGAAGTATGGAGCAGATCCAAAGGCATTGCAGGACATTGGAATGGAGGCGAAGGGTCTCGAGTACTCTGAGTATGTCACCAAAGAATCTCTGGCACAGCAGGGCGGATATGGACTCGCACTAAAAGGCCCCCAACATGATGAGGCTTGGCTAATATTTCTGGACATGGTACACAATTTGATGCCGACCTTTGATCAGAAAGCAGAAGCCCTGCACTGGTTCCCGATGTTTCGCACCTGGTTCGGCTTGAATGGCCTCTGCAAGCTTCCTTGGAATGACGTTACACCTCCAGGGAATGAGAACACTCCTGAACCCGCCAAATACATTTCGCATGTAAAGAATTATGCAAGATGTTTTTCGGGTGTGACCGGTCAAAAGGTTACGCCAGACGAGCTTATTCTGATGAGTGAAAAAGTATACAATTTCCAGCGTATCTTCAATCTGAGGATGGGTTTCGGTACGCGCAAGCACGATGATATACCTTACCGCTCTGTTGGACCAGTAACAAAGGAGGAGTATCAAAGCCGTGCCGAGCATTACGACAAACAGCTTAAAGAAAAGGTTGGTTACAGTCCAGAGGGTGAATCAACAGAGGAAAAGATGGCGGTCTTGAGGAATTATCGCGAATCTGAGTATGAAAAACTCAAGGATGCCGTATACAAAAGGAGGGGATGGAACTCCAACGGTGTCCCAACTCTACAAAAAATAAGGGAACTCGGAATAGACCTCCCCGATGTAGTCAGACTAATAAAGAAAAGTCAGGGCTAAGAGGCGCTTAGACGCTTTCTGTTCCACTTAATCACCTGTACATAATCCTTCATCCGGTAGGGGGACCCAAAAAATAAAATCCTAGACCACGATAGTCCACATACAATAAAGGAGACAAAAAACAACTTGAACAAACCGAAAGTTGTAGTAGTAGGCGCTGGAAAGATGGGTGAGGCCATAATCTCGGGTCTGCTAAAATCAGGCGTGTACAACCCTAAAGACATCCAGGCAGTTGAGATAATAGAAAGCCGCCAGAAATACATAACTCAAACATACAACGTGAAATGCCACGACAAGACGAAGAAAGCCGTTGCTTTCGGTGACGTCATAATCATAGCCGTAGAGCCAGGAGTTGTAGGAAAGATTTTAGAGGAGGTCGGGCCGGTCATGAAGNCANGAAGCGTTCTGGTCTCAATTGCGGCAGGCGTAACGTTAGATTATATCCAAGCTAATCTACCAAAAGAAGTTCCAGTCATCAGGGTGATGCCGAATCAAGCCTGCCTAGTAAATGAGGCCATGATCACCTTCTGCCCCTCAGACAACACCACTGAAGAACAAGTTAAGATGGTGACTGAGGTCCTTGGCCTACTGGGAAAAGCCCTACAGCTGGAAGAGAAATACCTAAACCTCGCGACGGGCTTGGTCGGCAGTGGACCGGCCTACATTTTCCTGATCATAGAGGCGCTGGCCGACGCGGGAGTGAGACTAGGTCTTCCAAAAGAGATATCAACAGTCCTTGCGGCCCAAACAACCCTTGGAGCGGCAAAGATGGTCGTCGAGACAGGAGAGCATCCCGCCAAATTAAAGGACAAAGTCGCAACTCCAGGTGGCACAACGGTCGAAGGCCTTCTAGAACTCGAAAGAGGCTGTCTAAGAGCCGTCATAATATCAGCCGTCACCAAGGCGGCGCAGAAAGCAAAGAAACTACAACCCGACTAAACAACCCACTATCTATTTGGCGCACATACAAGACCCAAGATAGACGCTACCCAAACACACCTAACAATAGCCCTCAGACATCACAGATTCCCCAAGAACCCAACGCTTATTTACCCATAGAAAAACTTCAAATAACCAGCAATCATTGGTAAGGCACATCTCGGAGGATGAATGCAATATGCGATTAAGTCATAATTCCAAAGCCGTTTCAGGGCTCTCTCTTATGCTATTAATATTGGCTTCTGCGATAGTTGGGGCACTCCTCTCCTACATGTGGGTCGTAGGCTACTACGAAAACCTGAACATACGGACTCCTGAAGAGAGCGATGTAACGATAACAAATGCCACGTTCCTCCCCCGAGACACGAGCTTCTTCAACGTAACAATATTCAACCCGTCTTATTCTCCCTTAGATGCGGTCATCACAAGAA
>JGI2171J19970_10001468_pt1 | contig 13235 bp, 13 predicted proteins | sample DeeMarSWOR324_28_FD_19970 | JGI IMG/M metagenome (IMG submission 19970) | reverse complement strand
AAACAAGGGGGGGTCGCACCTGTCTCCTGCCTCTACAATGAGAGGAACTACCTCCTGTAAGAGGATATCTATCTGTTCTGAAGATAATTCAGGTTTTTTCTCCTGATCAAAAGCAGTTAAAGACGGGTAAACCCTGGCATACGACAAAAAAGAGGTTAATAACACAGTGATCGCATAGTTTCTCAACCCGGATGAAGCACCCTGTAAAGCTTCTCTCACACAGGGAGGAAATGCACTCTCCTCTAACTCTGCAGCCCCCGTGGGTGCAACAGACACTGCTGGAACCCTGGAGGTAATCAGGTTGAACAGGTTGCCAAAGAGGGGAGGAAGCTTCATCTCCTGGGACGTATACTCTTTCCTTTTTTGATCTATGTAGGTTCTGAGGGTTTTACCCAGGACCATCATATACACTCTGATGAGCTGGTTCTTAGTTAAAGGGATCCATCCTTGAACAATGTAGTACTGGGTGAGATCATAATCAGAAAGGCATGTCCAGTACACCATATACCTGAGGTTGTCATTTCCTGATACCAGACGACTAGTATCTTCTCGTGGAATTTCAGTATCCTGGGAAAGGGGTTCAATTTTTGTGATACCCTTCATAGAATCGAGTACATCCTTTTCGATTTTTGGATTATCTAAAGCGTACCATATGCGCTTCTTTACTGCAGATAATACCATCTCAATTGCTAAGGCAGCTTCCCTGGAATGAGAACCTTTCCGTGTTACTGAAACAAGAGGAAAAAGCTGGTACAACGCTTCTTTTTCAGGAGGTGTATATGGTTCGCGGTCTCTTGGTTGTTTTTTAGATTTTGAATGTATATTTTCAAGTCGTTTCTTAATCTCTGAAAGTATATCCTCTTCATCATACTCGGCTCCTTGCAGGAGCTCCTTATATATGGGGTCTAAGGGATTGATGAGAATTCTCTCTTCAGGTGATAAAAATTCTTTCTTTTTCCATTCAGTGCCAGCATACTTTACCACTATACCACCTTATAGTCTACCCTGTTCCCTTGTCTGTCGTAGAACTGGATACTTTTTTCAGTATAAGGAAAGCCCACAATAGCATGGTATTTCCCATAGACAGAAAAGAACCGCAAATCAATATCAGAAGGGGCGACATTAGGTGAAGGATGAGAATGGACTGTCCCGCAGATAGAGGAATCTATGGGCAGCATCCACGTGTTCACTACAGAACCTCCTCTTCCGAATAAGGTGCCGGGGGCTAACAAAATCTCAGTGATTACTCCTTTTTCTTCTCGTAAGAACCCTGCAAATTCGTTGGGGTAGGTGCTCCTGCACACGTGGAGCACGAACTGGAGGGTCTCACTCTCGATGTGAACCTCCATGAGAAGCATGTGGCATGAGAAATTATAAAGGTTGTTGTATAGGAAGATGTCAATCTCACTTAACTTAAGCTTCTGGCTGTCACGGGTTCGGGGATGGAACCTCTCTGAGTTTATAAATCACTTTTTTTGATGAAATACAACCAACAAAGATAAATTCACTCAATGTTACACGTGTAACAAGAGCGACACAGACTTGATAACCCCACAGCTTCCAAGGATTCATTAACTGGAAGAATGAGAAAGTCACAATCGCGAGCCTTGTGAAGCATGGGTTCAGACTTCAATTTCATACAAACATTTATATGCAGAAAGTAATTCATAAGAAAATGTGACTCTTTGAAGAATAAGTCCAATATGATGGCTCTTTGAAGAATAAGTCCAATAAAATACAAGGAGGTATAAAATGAGCAGAGACAGCGGATATAGAAGAAGACGGGACTATGATCGCCCCCCTCGGCAGATGTACACTATCACCTGTGAAGATTGTGGGAAAGAAGATCAAGTACCATTTAAACCAGATGGTATCAGACCCGTTTACTGTCGAGAATGTTACAGAAAACACCGGCCACAAAGATATTAGGAGGAATGCATAGAAAGGTTGATGTGATTTTTCCTCTTCTTTAAAAAAGGGAAATAATCCACATTTTTATGAAATCTCTGCAAGAATCTCGAATTTATTCAGTACTCTCCAATATGATATGTCAATAACAACCCTCGATTGAAAGCCGAAGTATGGATGTAACAGCAGTTAACCGGTACGAGCCTCCACTTCACGAGCTTTGGCTTGGCTATTCACGGGATTGTCACATTTTCGGGGATGGAACCTCCCTGAGTTCATATTTCCTTTTATAATTTGATTGTTGGCAAAATGATAATCTACCTGAAATGTTACACGTGTAACAAGTAACCCAAAGACGTGAAACCCCTCATCCACAAATTGTTTAAAAATCGGATACACGTTAAATGAGGTGTCTCTATGAACAATATCCAACCCCAATGGGATACTGCTGCAAAAGCGTGGGTCGACTTTGTGCGCACCGGTAAAGACTACTACAGGGACGAACTGAACAACCCTGCTATGTTTGAACTACTGGGAGATATCCGCGACAAGAGGATCTTGGATGTAGGATGTGGCGAAGGGTACAACACCAGGATCATGGCCAAAAAAGGTGCACACGTTACTGGTGTGGATTTCTCAAAAGAAATGATTAAGTACGCTATCCAGGAAGAAAAAGAGAGACTAAGAATTGATTACCACATCTTAAATGCTTGTAATCTGCACATATTCAGTGATAATACCTTTGATATTGTCACGTGCTTCATGGCTCTCCAGGATATCGAAGACCACCACAATGCTGTCAAAGAAGTATCACGAGTCTTGAAAAAAGGAGGACGCTTTATCTTTGTAGTACCTCATCCGTGTTTTGAAAAAAGGGTCATCAATGGCACAATTATTGGTGGATGGGAATACACAGACAAAGGAGATAAATCGCCAGAAAATGCTTTATACTACAAAGTGGACAAGTACTTTGACATACACAAGTATACTATCTCGTGGGATATGGAGCGGCTCCAGCACCATTTTAAGACCACAACATTTCACAGGACATTAACAGACTATGCAGATGCACTCTACAATGCTGGATTGACGATTTTGAGGTTAAAAGAACCAAAACCCACAGAAAAGGGGCTTACAAAATATTGTATGAAAGAAAATTTAAGGGTTCCTCAATCCATTGTTATTGAGGCAGTAAAATAAGCAGTTGAAGTGTTGACAACATATTAAAATGTGCGTTCATAGTGTAACCATGGACAAGAAAGATATCGTAAAAACAGGCTACAATGCAATAGCTGATCACTACGTCACCATGCGTACTGAAGAGTCGGAAGATGTACAGTTGCTCCAGGAACTGGTCCAGAGACTGCCCAAAGGTGCATCCATTTTGGATGCCGGGTGCGGTGCTGGAGTACCAGTAACACAATGTCTGGTTCAGCACTTTGAGGTCACAGGTGTAGATTTTGCAGAAAATCAGATACAATTAGCGCGTCAACTGGTTCCACAGGCTCACTTTGTGTGTAAAGACATGACAGAACTGGATTTTCCAGATCATTCTTTTGATGCTATCTGTTCTTATTACGCTGTCATACACATTCCGCGAGAAGAGCATAATCCATTATTACAAAATTTTTACAGGATGTTAAACCCATCGGGGTACATCCTTGTGTGTATGGGTTCAGTGGATGTGAAAGATGATATTAATGAGGATTACATGGGCGCCCGTATGTACTGGAGCCACTACGATGCTGATACTAACATTAGAATGGTTGAAGAATGTGGATTTACTGTGATCTGGTCCAAAATTGTTAAAGATGCCACCCATCCTGAATCAACACATCTATTTGTACTGGCACAAAAATAAAAATGAACTGATCTTTTTGTCTGTGAATCCTCTGTCGATTTTACAATCTCGGTTTTGGGCAACCTTAATAAATTATCAGTAGGGTTTGTAATATGGTTAACCTTGATTTTCGATAGAGAAATTGAGAGAGCAATTATCTGCTGTTTCAGGGGATAGAATCTCTCTGAGTTCATAAATTGTCTTTTTGTTGATGAAATACAAACAATAAGGATAAATTCACCCAATGTTACATGTGTAACAAACGATACCCACAGATTTGACAACCCCTTAGAGAGTTTATACATTTATAAAGAGGCTGTCCCAGAATCGATTCTTATCATCAATCATTGACTTTTTATCTCACAATACAATGATTATACCCTCATTTCAGATAGAAAACATTCAAAATTTCTAAAAATTCTGAATTATGAGACAACCTCTAAAGGCATGAATAATATACCTCATAAGTGATCGTATGAAGTTGAAAATAGTCCTAGAAGAATCTGATGAAGGTGGGTGCACAGTCTATGTACCTTCGCTTCCTGGATTTATTGTTATTCGCCAAAGAGGTAGCCATATACGTTACATAAAAGAATGGGAGAAAAAGTGGTTAAGATCACTGTCCCAGCCCATATCCCAATAAAAAGAAGCACATTAGCTCATATAATCAAGGATTGAGGGTTAACTCTTGTTGAATTTATGGAATTACTTTAACTTTTTTCTCCAAAAATAATTCATGGATTAAAAGACACATTTGTTACACGTGTAACATTCCATTTTTAGTTTTAGAAGTGTCGGCCCAAAGCAGTTTGAAATTCCTGAACCCACATCAGGCAGTCCCAGTTGCACAAAACGATAACGCTCGGAACATAAAATAAAAAAATTAAAGAAAATAAAAAAATGTCTGAAGGGCATGCGAAACCCTTTATGCCAGCATTGGGCCGCCACCGGTGGAAGCGACACAGGTGGAATCCTTGTATTCTTCAACTTTCGGTTCCATTTTCACACCTCCTTTTTTGTGATGTAGTAAAGTTATTTCAGCATTATTTATAAACTTTTCGGCAGTCAACTGTCTTACTTTTCTATTCTATATATTACTACTCAATAGATTATGACTTTTCTCCATTAAATTGTCTCTATACGTCAAAAAATCCTAAAAACTTGGTTCAGAAAAGGGGGAAATAAAAACGATCCACGATACTGCTTTATTGAACCTATCTGGATTCCCTTTTTTATTTTTCATTTCCACCCGAAATGTATTCTACTTTGCTGGGTATCTCAGTTGTTACACGTGTAACAACCTTTGATTTTCCCAACACCTATTAATTTTTTGCAGTACAATTCTTTGAAGACTATTCATTTTCTTTGCATGATGTCAACTCAACAAGCAAATTGTGGATGCGGTCTAGTGCTGATGTAAGATAGTCATGCGGCAGGCCAAAACTGATCCGAACAAAGTGATCCAGGCCAAAGTGGTCTCCCGGCACGATTAAAACACTTTTTTCATGGATCAACCGCTCCACCAATACAGTTGAGTTTATGTCAAGGTGATAACGCACAAAAGCAATTGCTGCTGCTTGGGGTGGAACCAGAGAAAAAGTCCCTTTGTGACTTTCCAACCACGTACTAAGGACAGGAAATCCTCTGCGCACATAGCCACGAACCCGCTGGATGATGCGCGGTCTCACATCAGGCGATAAAGCAAGAGCTGCTAATCTGTTGGCCAGCATGGTAGTGTCGATAGTAGTGTACTCGTGACGTGCCCACAACTTGTCTATTACATCTTTTGGTGCCACTACCCAGCCAATCCGTAACCCTGGCAAGCCGTAGGCTTTACTCAGACTGCCAATGGCCAGCACCTTATCATATCTGCTCCAGAATGAGGGTGTCTCACCATCTGTTACCCTTTCTGCACCCCTGTACACCTCATCTGCTAAAAGCCAGGCCCCAACACGCTCAGCAGCAGCCACAATGCTATCCATCTCCTCTTCAGTCAGAATATACCCTGTAGGATTGTTTGGGTTGCACACAGCAAGGAGTTTTGTCTTTTCTGAGACACTATCTAAATCATCCACGTTAAGAGCCCACCCTTGTTCCTCTTTTAAATGAAAAGAACTCACTTTCATGCCAGAATTGTGAGCAATGCCCCAGATCTGCATGTAGTTGGGCAGCATGACTGCCACTCTATCTCCCGGGTTGGCAATGGTTTGGACAGAAATGTAGTTAGCCTCTGCAGCTCCAACAGTAACCAATACGTTATCAGAAGTAGCTCCAGGATAGAGAGCAGCAATATTTTCCCTCAATTCAAGAATTCCATTTGTTTGGGGGTAATTCAGTTCAGTGTCCAGCAATTCCTCTATCACTGCAGGGTCTCCCAAGAGTTCACGGAGGGTAAGGGGATGAACCCCGCTCTCTGATAAGTTGTACTCCACAACATTTTCGTATGTGGACAGCATGCGTTCTAATTTGAAAGGCTGAAATGGAGCCATACAATTCACCTCATTTCCAGTGATGGAGTTCTATACAGATATTACCAACAGCAGCTGCATAATCCTTTCTGTAACCTTTTTACGTAGTGTATTTAAGGGTTTCCTCTCCAGGTTTGTCAAATTGTTCAGTGCTTTTCCTACCCTGTTACACGTGTAACAAAAGTAACCACAGATTTCTCCTGTAGGTAATGAAGTACAAGAAAAGCCTCTTTCTTTCAACTTTTTCTTATCATGATTTGATCAGGTGTTTTTACAATAATCTCTGGTCTGCCCTTGTACTGCTTTATAATCCCAATAATGTGCACTCCTTTGCCCAGGTAAAAGATTTCTGGTCTTTCTGGAAAATTGGGAAAATCACAGGCAAAAATGACAGCTGTCAAGTACTGCTGACTAGAGTGAAAATTCAGAAAGCACACCTCACCTGAGTTGTAGGTGTCTACAATTGTGCCCTCAACAATCACGTACTGCCCATAATACTTATCTGCATCTTTCCAGGTTATGACAGAAATATCACCTTCCCAATTCAAATCAGAACGGGGCTGAAAAACTCTATATTCCCATAGACCAGCTTTTCTGCTTTCTGCCTCTCGTTCAAGCTGTATGTAGTACTCCAGATGGGGATCATCCTCTGATAGATACCTTACTTCAGCATACCCGTTTCTGATCATCTCTTCGTTCACGCACATACTCTCAACATAAACATATTGGAGCAACCTTCCATGTTCATCCCTTTTTTTAGATCCTGCAACGAGTGTTACCTTTTTGTCCAATACCAAAAAGGACAAGTAATCTCGAGCACTGTCCCACCCAGGTTGAGAGGATTCAGGAGCATCAATGCCTATCAGTCTCACCACTTCTCCATTCTCTAGCTCAAATGTGTCACCGTCGAATACTTTTACACAATAGGCTGCTTCCGGTTGTTGTACACAGCTGATGCTGAAAAGTATGAATACAATCAGAACCCGTATTTTGGCATGATGCAGATTTGTGAAAGACCTTTCAAGGAGTTCATCCTTTTGTGTTCTACTACCCATCTCCATATTTTCACCTTTCACAACTTTTCAATGAAATACAATATGCAGATGACCAGCCCGATAACCATTAAAAAGAGATGATCTTTATCTCTTCTGGACCAATATAATGTCAACCCCATAACAATAAAGGAAATTCCCAGACCGAAGTACTTGGCAGACCAGCCGAAGAGGATAAATACAAGGCAAAAGCAGAGTATAGCGAGTGTGCCTCCTGTCCATTCTCCTTTTTTGTTTGGTTCTCTTTTTGCATTCATGGGCATCAACTCCCGCACTATGAAGTGCCGAGATTTAAAATCTATGTACTTTGGAGCGTCTGTTCTTAAATATTGCGGTCAAAATGGTGGAACATTCCCTCCGAGGGTGGTGTTACACGTTTAACATGACAACTACTAAAAGTGGAACCCCTTTTGAGAGAATTCATAAAGACAGAAAGGTAAAAACGTATGAATGGGTCTGCGTTATGTCATAGTCCTATGATCTGCAGATGAACCTGTATAACCATTTGTCACTATCATAACTGTTTTGTCATAGTACGAGAGGTGCAAATCGATGGCTACAATTATCAGAAATCACAACATACGTGAATTAGAATGGAAACATGTGGCCAGGCCGGAAGTTATTCCTTCTTCCATTTATCACGATTTGCCAGTCCTATTACAAGGTACACCAACCCCAATGCAAAGAATACGTAGCCTATTGGATTGCCTGTGGACATGAAGACGACACCAAGGGGGAACCAGCATACTCCTAATATGAAAAAGACACGATAGTCTGTTTCTGCCGGGGGCTGCTCTTTTTTCTTCTTCCATACAAGTAATGCTATTATTCCCGTTATTACCAAGACAGCCACAATAGCTAACAGGATGGAATACGTCAGTACATTCATTTTTCTCCTCCTCCATTTGATGTACCGTTTCCGCTTTATGAGTATATAAATATTGTCCTAGAAATGGATTGTCAAATCCATGGGTATTCGTTCTGTTACACGTGTAACATTGAAATAATGTCCTTAATTCATGCAATTCAAAAAAATCGACAATTCAAGAAGTCAATTGCGAGCCCTCCCTTGAGTCTTGACAACTTCTTTGGAACTGAGGAACCTTTTTGACACATTCTTCTGTTAAAGACAAAATGCTATCGTGGTGAATTACGCTATCTCTCCTTGAGGATCAAAAATCCTACATACTTCTCAACGGACACAACGTGCTCCGCAGTCCCTGTCTCGGCGATGGAACGCAAGAGCATCCCGTACTTGACCTCTGGATCATCGAGGACATCCACAATCACTAAATAGCGTGTTCTAATTTTAAACAGCGCATGTAACACATTTTCGAAGGTATTACCACCAAATTTGGCTGCTTCGCCCAATAACAGGTGGGCCAGGACGATGTCAAACGAACGTTCTGGTTCTAATTCTTGTATATCTAGTTCTCGAAGAGAGAAGTTAGATGCGTGGACATGTCTTCGTATACTCTCAATTTTCCGCGTATCTCCAGGATACACGATAGCACTGATGACATTATGTGGGAAATGAGTGGTCAAAAAATATAAACTTGTCTTGCCTGACCCTGCATCTAATATGGTATACTCCTTTTCAGTGTCAACCCTCTCAAATAGGTTGGTGAGGATTTCCTTATGATGCGGATACTGCTCCAGTGGATTCATTTCCATGATATCTTAGCCATCCACTTGCTTAAATAATTTCATATGCGGAGTTATCAAATCTGTAGGCTTTTGTTACACGTGTAACAGAAGAATTCTATACTTAGTGACCTTAACTCATCCTTGGGTTGGTCATGGAATATGGGTACACAATAGCAATTACGGTAATTGAACATGATACAGGTACCGTTTCTTCTTACCAGCATCCAAGCGCGGCAGATCCTCCTCACACTCTTCGATTCGGCCTTCACACAGATCGAGGTTGCCTTCTGCCCGAAATTGTTCCATGAGTTCTGTAGCAGCCTGACGTTGTCTGTGCCAGATTTCCTTTTCCCTCTCAGTAAAATCCCACGTCTTAAAAGACATTCCATGCTTTTTCAAAGCCTGAGCGAGATTAGTATTATCTGGAAGCAAAATATCTGGAGTGTCATTGGCAAAGCAGTATTGAAAAGAGAAAAGGCCCATTTGTCCATGGGGCGTCAATAATGCTTTCATTTGTCCAATAGTCTTCTCTAAGTTCTCCGCGAAGTGAAGAGTAGCAATAGCGATAATAGTATCGACGGAGACCGGTAACGATAAATTGTTCAGATCTCCTTCCTGAAATTCTAGCCGGTCCCTTTTCTTTTGGGTTCGAGCCTGGGCACGCTCAATAGCTCCACCTGCAATATCAATGCCAAGAACATGTGCGTGGGTCAGATCGGAAATATACTCGGCGATCTTCCCTATTCCACAGCCTACGTCCAGAACTCTGTTTTCTGATGTTAAATTGAGCACTTCCAGTAATTTTTCCAGCTGCATCATGTCCATCAGGTTGGCTTGGCACAGATCCTTACCGAAAACGCGTTCACAGAATAAAGAATGAGCCGTGCTCCTCTCGCTTCTGATTAGTATATTGCTGTATCTTTTACCAATTCGTTCGGTTCGCGCGCGGGCAGCATAGGGCCTGCCCAGATCTGTCAAGACATAGACGGAACCGTCACGTTGGATCAGTCCTTTCGTCAGTAAACTCTCAAACGCATTCGTCCAATCTGCAAGCTTTGCCTGTTTGCCTGATGTCCATTTTTGAATTAATATTCCACGATTGCGAAGGTTTTCAGGAGTAGAGGTGAGCTTTTTCCCGGTTTCCTCATCATCAGGATAGCGCTCTATAGATCGAATTGCATCTAAGAGTTGTTTTTCTTCTTCTGATAGTTGGACCATCATTCATTTCTCCTATCCACATTTATAAATTTTGGCCTTGTATTATATAAAGCAATCAACGCATATGAAGCACTAAAGATCAGAACTCTTGAGAACTTTCAAATTCACGATGCAGTGATTCAGATCAGTTTCCAGGGATACTAACTACAAATAATCAATATAATGAATTGTCCAGTTGTTTTCTATTTATCTAGTTGCTTTCTAAAGGCATTTTAGGCAGATTCTGCAATTGGAAAGATTGAAAAGGGGCTGTCAAATTTGTGGCTTTTGTTACACGTGTAACATTGGGTGAATTTATCTTTATTGTTTATTCTATCAACAAAAAGATGATATAAACTCAGAGAAACTCCATCTCCCGAACCTTGACAACTTTAAAAGGCGAAGATTTAAAAATAGACGAGTACCAAAAAAACTGTGGATGAAACCTTGTTCAGAAAAGGGAAACTATTCAAAGAATATGTCGAATCTTCAGATTTTGAGAAGGTGTATAAGAATGCTTCAATTTCTGTTGGGGATGAAAAATTCTTTTCCTCTCTCACATTGAAGGTACTCTGTATATCAGAGCACTGGTGCGGAGATTGCAAACGCGAGGTGCCCCTTTTAGCATATATCGCACACAAAGCAGGATGGGATTTCAGGATTTTTGGAAGGGATGAGAACCCTGCCCTCTTGGAGAAATACACTACTGAAGGCAAAAGTGTAATTCCCGTATTTGTCTTTTTTGATGAAAATTTTAAAGAAAGAGGAAGGTTCGTAGAAAAGGCTCCTGAAGGAAAGACGACTCTTGAAGTTCTCAAAGAGATCTTGGGGAAAGACATTTCCAGCAAGATATGATAGTGGCATATCTGGTGTACTTCAATGCTTCAATGATGTACCGCACAGCGCCTTATCTGCATTACTTAATTTTCCATCCCTCTCGTATCAAAGTCCTATCAGAATTCCTTTTTCGGATTGACCAAAAAATTCTTAAGGACTAAAAAGAAAGAGGAGAAATATTTGAATGGACAAATACAGTGTAGAGATCTTCGCATAGAATGATACACTGCATACATGGACAATTAAGTGAATAGTTAAAATAGAATAAAGGAGGTGATACTACGGCAGAAAAGAAACCGGAAGAAATTCCCAAAGAAAAAGGTACAACGTGGGGCAGCCTTCGTGATCATGATACTGAGGACATCGGCATTGGTAGGGCTCAACAGGTATGGGTTTCTAACAACAGGGTATCCAGCATGAATGTGGAAGCTCGTACNTACGGGACNAATAACATTGAAGATACTCAAGAAGTATTTCCTGGGCGCACAGCCGAATTCGTGGCCCCTTCAGGAGAGTACTGGGCTCAAGTTAGTATCAAGGGATTGGGCACTGAGACTCAATCTGCGTCTGGGAACGTCACGTGGTCTTAGGGTCGAAACCCTGCAGCCACATTAAAGGTAGAGACTGGTCAAGTTCTTGGTGCTGGGTTCAATTGGTTTTTGTTACACGTGTAACAACTTGCTTTACTTGTTCAGAGTTCAGAAGCAGGTGAGTAGTAAAAGTGCTGTGCCAAGGCATTGTATAATGTGTCATCCACCAAGGACATCAAATAGACATTCTTGATGTGATAACCAATAGAAAAGATTTATAAGGATGGAAAGGTAGAATAATGTAATATGCCGCAAGTAGGAATCAACTGTAAGGAGGTTAAAGCAGAAACATGACTAATAACAACAAGATGAGCAGTTGGGGATCGATTATCAATGCCGTCAAGACTCCTTTGGGATTTTTCACGCTCGTAGTGCTTATTCTAGAGGGAGTCCTTTTGGTGACGGCTAAATCCACTGAGAAAATTTCAATATTGATACCGATTGGACTCCTTGGATTAGTTGTAGTGCTCGTATTCGCGATAGCTTGGCGAAAACCTCACGTCTTGTATGGTTGGCAACCTGCAACAGTGAATTTGACTTTTCTCGAGACGGACCCACATATTTCAGAAACGCTCCGCAAGCTAGAGGTAGACCCCATTGATGTAGATCTCGATTTGACACGGTGTTCCTATAAAATATGTGACAAGAAAGGCAACGTTAAGCATTCAGGGACTCCAAATCTCACTTTTGATAAGGGTGGATGGACATTTAAAGTGGACGAAGATATTGGGCCCTCTGACTCCATACGTTTAGAACTTGTCGAGTGTAACGGACAAAAGTGGAAAGTAAGGCCATTTCTTCCCTCCAGAACTGATCAAAGGGCAATTCAAATCAACCGGAATGTGGAGAGATGATCATGGAAGAATTTAAGTTTAACAATTATTCACGGTTCGTTAGAAAACGTGGAGACTATTACTGGTTCGTGTGGAAAGTTTTTATGGATGAGCCAGCTGAGAAGACTGAAAAAGTAGAGAGCGTTGAATACCGACTCCATGAAACCTTTCCAAATCCAATTCGTACTGTGGAGGATCGAGATTCCCGATTTGCATTGAAAGCAATGGGTTGGGGCGAGTTCTTGATTTTCATCACTGTTTTTCTTAAAGACGGGACAGAAGTACACACCGAATACGATTTGGATCTAGACAAACCATGGCCTGATGATGATCTGATGAAGGACACAGATTTTTGAATCTGACCCCTTGACCCCTTTATGCTGTGTGGCTTTGAGATGCATGCAAAGGTGGTCCAATACAAATTACCACTATACAAGGTAAGGGAGGAGATAGTATGTCACCTGACCAGGGTTATGCACCGAAGGATATATGGGATACCTACTACACCTCGAAAGAAGACGTGGGCGACGATTTGAATCCTTCTGGCTGGTGGGCAGAACGCTGGCTCGAATTCATTAAACATCATCCAATCCAAACTATCATCGACTTAGGATGCGGCACGGGCGGCGACTCACTGGTGTTGGCGCGCAGTGGGTATACCGTTACCGGGATCGACTTCTCCCAGGCAGCTATTGATCGAGCGAGGCGGAAGGCAGCACACGAGGGATTGCTTATCCACTTTCAGGTAGCTGATCTAGCTGCGCCGCTGCCGTTTGACGATGCCGTCTTTGATGCTGCGATGGGCAATGTATCACTCCACCTGTTCTCAGATGCAGTTACCCACCAAGTATTTGCTGAAATTT
>JGI2171J19970_10001464_pt1 | contig 13251 bp, 7 predicted proteins | sample DeeMarSWOR324_28_FD_19970 | JGI IMG/M metagenome (IMG submission 19970) | reverse complement strand
TCTCAATCCCGTATGTGGTGTACAATTGGCAGAGGTTATGGTGGTCTTCTCTGGTTACCATGCATCCATTTACCACATGCATTTATAAATCTATTGGATTATTGTTGCACAGCAAAGGTGAATAACATCAATGGAGCAGACTGTACTGGAATGATGACTATGATAATACAAATTTCCAGTATTCATGTATAGTCTTGGGAGCCTCCCCTTTCCATGGATCAGATCATGAGCTCCCGTCTTGTGCAGTATTGCCTGTCAGTGCGTGGTCTCCTACACTATCTGACATAGAGAATCCATATAGGAGGAATTTTTTTGCACTGGCAGAATCATGTTTATAATGCAATAGTTGCACAGCAATAAATCTGTTAACTATGAGCTTAAAAAGGTTACGGTATTTTTGTTACACGTGTAACATTGAAACCTCCCTAACTGCAAAAGACTTGCTGTTTTTCAGTTTGCGATGGATAATTCAGAAATAGCTTTTACAATGCTTTAAGAGAATTATGGGTTTCCGATTCCAAGTTGCTTTCTTAACTCTTCTGATTTCTGGTGGTACTCCTTAGCCTTTTCTTCTTGGTTCGTATATTTGTAGCACTAGGCCAAAATGTAGTATATATTCACCAAATTGAACTTATCTCCAAGGTTTTTCAAAATCCTTTCTGATTCAAAGTAGAGTTTTAGGGCATCATCAGGTTTTTTCTTCTGACGGAACATATCTGCTATATTATATTCTGTCACAGCCATTATTTGCAGCATAAAAAGATTTCTCTTGACATTACCTCCTGAATCATGCCTTCTTTGCTGGTGGCTCTTATGCCCTCTCCAGATCCTCTCTTGATTGATGAGACTACACTCATAAAAGGCCAAGCAGTTCTAATATTCTAGCTAGTAATGCCGAAATGGGAATTGAAATAGGGGAAAGCGAAATACTCAGCTTCAGCGATCTATGAAATTCGAATTTCTCTCTTGTTTCTTCTATTTCTTGGTTTAGATATGCGATTTCTCGTTCCAACAGGTCAACTTCTTTACTAAGCTTATCAATATCAACAGATTCCTCTTCTATAACAGCCTGCAGTATCTTACGTACTTTTTCAACAAGCTTCCTTTTCTGTTCTTTGGATTTCTTATTTTCAGATGATATCAAAATTTTGCAGTAATGTTCAAATATAGATTCTTTGAGAGAGAAAAAAATGATTGTTAGGATAGAAAAAAATATCATAGCAAGGACTATTTTCCAATCAATGGGATTTTCTGAAGCTTGTTTAATCTGTTCTAACAACGATCTCTCAGAGTTTCTAACTAATAGTTGGAAAGAAATAGCTATACCTAGTAAAAACCACAATGTAGAAGAGGAAATATATGTGAAAATTCTTCCTGCTGTTTCACATTTTATGACATAAGATTTTTCTGTTAAAGGAATCCGTCTTAAGATGAAAGGGGGAACGAGTAAGTGGATGAATAGATACATAGAAGGTTCTGTGGGACTTCCATCATAAACGGAATCTGAAAAGAAAAGTCTCAAATCTTCCATCAGAAAAATAATAAGAGCTGAAACAAAAATTGTGGAATAAAAAACAATATAATAATCAAAAAAAAATATTCCCATAATCGATATCCAAAACAAAATAAAAGAAAGATTCCTTAGCTTTATCAATAGTTTTGCCTCAATAAATTCTTTCTTTAGGAATTTCAATAACTTTCCAATTGAATTTTTCATTGAGTAAACTTATTCTTTTTTTCCTTAAAAAGTTTCTTGTGCACGGATTCACCGTATCTTCTTAATCATCACCAACATAGAGAATTCAAAATCTGTCCAGTCTTTGATCATGATAGCTCCAATAGCTCAATGCTTGTCACATAAGCTGCAGTATAGTATTCTTGCATATCCATTGTATCACCTCCTGAAATGGAAGTGAAGAATATCTCATTCTATTCTTCATTAAATTCAATCCGATCTCTTGAACGTTTCACAAATACATATGTGGAGATCGCCACGATAACTGCACAAATCATAGCGATCTCTGTAAATACTGCAGAACCTTGGATTATTCTTTCTAGAGCAGTGACGAGTAACATGGCTGCAATAGCTCCAAAAAGATTCACTTCAAGTTCGCTTACAGTGGTAATCTTCAATAGAAATGGAAGTCTGATACCTGTTGTTCTTCTGACAAATATACCATGGAGCCCAATAGCACAAATAAATAGCACAATTGAGAGTAAACAAATATTCAAAAAGATGATTGCATTTATTTCTATGTTTTTCGAATTGTGATAGAGATACCATTCCTCAGCCAACGCTGGTGCAATAAGAAGGAGATTCAAGGCACCAATAACCCATACAGCAACACCAAGAATAGTTAGAAAGAGAATTGATCCATAAACAATAACATATTTTCCCAAAACAAAGGCATCCAAGATTAAATTACGGAATTTTTCATTCAGCATTTGAAATCACCTTGAAAAGATCCTCAGATCATCCTAAGGATCTCTTTATCCTTTCTTAGATGAACGACTATTACTATGTCTGTATAAAAGATTTTCTATTTCAGTTTGATTTTCTATATGCGGGCACAGTGTGAATGTAAAAACCTCTCATACATATACATATGATGAGTCATTCAAAGTTACACAATCTCTCCTTCAGTAACCTCTCTTAAAATGTTCCTGTCTAACTTGGCTAAGAGATAAGAAAATCTCTCCAATTGTTTCCTGGATTCAATCCTCGTTTTTTGATGTTGGTTATTCTGCAAAAGAGCTTCAAAAATCCGAAAAGGAAAGAAATATTGGGTACAGAGCTAAACAAAATGTTATTCCATATGATAATCCGAGATTCACGATCTCTTATCGGCTACTTTCGGAATGAGCTTCTATATAAAATAGCATAGCTTATATTACTCTCGTGCACCTTGTTTCTTAAAGAATCTGATCTTTTCTCTATCTAATCCTTTTACACCCCTTATGATCATTCCTTTGCATTTGATTTGCTTTATAGTGCAGTGACTTTCACCAAATGCTCTACTTTTTGGATCTACATGCCAAATTCTGATGGTTTTGTCATTACTTCCGCTCGCAAGATATTTTCCATCAGGACTAAAAGCTATGCCCCAAACCCACTTTTTATGGCCTCGGAAAGTATCAATTTCTCTGAAAGTATCCATGTCCCATATTTTCACTGTCTTATCCCAACTTCCACTGGCAAGGTATTTTCCATCAGGACTAAAAGCTACAGAATAAACACCATCAGCATGACCTTCGAGAGTAGCAACCTCTTGGAATGTATTCATATCCCATATCTTCACTGTCTTATCATAATTCCCGCTTGCGAGGTATTTTCCATCAGGACTAAAAGCTACAGAATAGAAATAAAGAGCATGGCCTCGGAAAGTAGCAACCTCTTGGAATGTATTCATATCCCATATCTTCACTGTCTTATCCATGCTTCCGCTCGCGAGATATTTTCCATCAGGACTAAAAGCCACACCATAAATTGTGTAAGTATGACCTTCGAGAGTAGCAACCTCTTGGAATGTATTCATATCCCATATCTTCACTGTATTGTCACTACTTCCACTGGCAAGGTATTTTCCATCTAAGCTGAAATTAATACTTATGACAGATAAGGTATGTCCTTCGAGGGTAGTGAACTCCTCAAGACTTTCCGCATCCCATATTTTTATTGTACCAGTTGTACTATCGCTAGCCAGATATTTTCCATCAGGACTAAAAGCTACAGAATAGATTCTACTAGAATGTCCTTCGAGGGTAGTGAACTCCTCAAGACTTTCCGCATCCCATATTTCTAACATTCCGCTTCCATTACCACTTAAGAGGTATTTCCCATCAGAACTCCAACAAATACAAAATATTTCGTCCATTTCTCCAAAAGTTACACCTTTCAAATTGGAAAAAGAAAAATTAACCTTAAGAAGATTTGTATTCTTCAAATTTGCATAGCATAAGCTAGCATGTGTGAAATTAAGTCCTCTTAAGTCCTGTCCATGAAAATCAGCATAATCTAATATTGTTTCTGAAAAATCAAATCTCCTGTTGGCGAAATTTTCTCCAAATTCATTTAATATCGAAACTGCATTTCCACCCAAGAATTGAGTTTCGGAAAAGGATTTATTCTTTGTTGATATAATCCATTCATACAGCATCTCCTTACTAACCCCAAGCTCTTTCATAAACTGTATTACTTCATACGTAATTGCTTTCTGAATGAAGTTATTTTTAAAGTCATTTTTAATATCATCCACAAATTTACAAGCAACCAAAAAATCAACGAAAGACCTGTGAGAGAATCGATAGTTACCTAAGCCATCTCGACTTAGGAAGGAACATGTTAAGAAATCATTCAAATGGTACTCGATATCAGTTTGCGTCTTTAAATCAAAATGCACCTTTAAATTAATTAATTTTGGTATTTCTTCATGGTAAGCAGCCAGTTTATCATGATTATACATCCATGTTGCTAATAGTTTCATCAGTTTTATGCGATCTTCTCTTTGAATGATCGTTTTTCCAATTTTTATCCTGCGTTTTAGCTCCTTTTGAATAGTAGTCAGATACAGCGTTGAAGCTTTAATATGTTCTTCTTTTTCAATTAATTGTGGTAGATGTTTAACAATCAGCTCAAGAAGCACAGGGCGCTTTGCAAGGTCTTTCAAATCAAATATTTCTTGAATCTTTTGATAGTAATATCCCCAATCCTGTTTTTTCTTTCGTTCCTTTATCAGAGGCACTCTTTTTTCTAGAAATTTCCTGATTTGTTCATCATCAAATTCTCTCATATAAATGATGGTAAAATTTTTGAGTTTATCAATATCAAGTAAGATCTCTTTTTCTTGTTCACGCGTTCTGAAAAATTCAGTTCTACAGGTTAGTATTACTTTACTTTTCTTGGACTTAGTCAGTTCTGAGATTTTGAAAAAATTAGAGTAAGCTACGTCAAAACTAATTTTCTGAGTCATTTCATCAAATCCGTCGAATATCAGTAAGAATAACCCATCTTCATTCATTTTTTCGAATAATGGAAAATTAAGCTCTCGAAAGCCGTATTTATCAATGAATAAGTCTGTAATGAGTTGTTGAATGTTCATTGATTTGGAATAATCTCTCAAATTTATCAGAATGGGAATCCTATTGTTCAATGGATCTTTTCTGTATCGTACAGCTAGATCATGTGCAAGTTTTCTACAAAATGTGGTTTTTCCTATCCCATATTCTCCAAGTATTGAAAGATGGTTTATTTCATCAGTCTTAATCCATTTGTTAATATATCTTTCTGAAAGATCAAAAATCTCTCTAGGTACCTTTTCATCGTCTTGAACAATTGGATCTATGTAGTATTCGCTAAGCTCATCTGTCTCAAAATCTTTTATGAGACGATCGAGATACTGATCGAAATTTACTATCCGATGTTGCAGCTCACGAAATGTCAAAAGTTGAATATCATTAACCTCTGCTGTATCCCAAATATCTTTAGCGAAGCCATTATTAGTGACTATGATTAAATGTTGAACTATATTATTCCTTTTTAAATCTATTAAGGCATTTATGTTATTCATAACACTGTTTTTTGTGATATTGCCTTTTTCAACGTATTTGCACTCTACAGCAATTTTAGTTTTTATTCCACCTGGTATTATGTAAGCGAGTAAGATATCAATTTGATGACCTAAGATACCAACATTCTGTTTTACCTCGTATCTCATTAATCGGTAGAGTTCTGCAACTTGATTTTCAAATCTTTTTCCTTTTGATGTAGTCGACATGGTAATCGCTCCATTAACGTAAATGATTCTACGTATATTAAGTTTTCGTAACAGTTTAGTAGACCTTCAGGCTATGCTCATCTTCATTATGACTGTTAGTCCATTTTCTTCCACTTCACATTTTAGATTTATTCCTTCTGAATTACCAAGATTTAGGCAGCTTTGTATTTTTACATTATCTTTGTTGTTTATGTCTTCTTTAGTGTGATTATCTTCTTCTAAAAAATAACAAAAATTTTCCCCATATGTATAGAACCATATCTTCTCTCCCATGCAAAGGTTTCACCAATCCTTTATCACATTCTTCATTTTTTTGTGTTATATTTTTTATTCCATTTATGTATTTTTTCAGGTTTCTCTCAGAAAATATGTCCTTAAGTACAAAAGCTTGGTATTCCTTTGTTTTTTTCCTCATTTCATCTCTAGATACTTTTCTTTTTGATTAGCGGATTCTGACCTTTACTATATGTGCAATGTACTTGCTGCATTCTTCATTTTCCAATCTTTTGAACAAGAGATATTCCGTGCAATTTCACATCTTTTCAAGGTCTTTCAGACTGACATGATCTGAAAGACCTATGATGACGTGGTCCAGAACTTCTATCTCCAATACTTTACCACACATGTAGAGCTCCCTCGTCAGTAGAAGATCCTGTTCAGAAGGTGTTGGATCTCCTGAAGGATGGTTATGCACTAAAATAATGGATGTAGCACCTTCAGCAATGGCAGGCCGAAAGACATCCCTCGGGTGAACTAAAGCTTTATCCAAGGAACCCAGTGAAATCCTTTGATGACGGATTAACCTGTTCTTACCATCTAAAAGGAGAACTCTGAATTCCTCCTGTTTCAAGTACTTCATGTGCGCAGCCACCAGCTTTACCACATCCTTTGCAGAAGAAATTTCTGGATGCATCTCTTTGCAGTACGAATTAATCCTTTTCATCAGCTCAAAGGCAGCTTTGATCTTGCAGGCTTTCACAAATCCGATTCCTTCTACCTGCGTGAGTTGATGAATGGAAGCAGAAAATAAATCTATCAAGTTCCCATCAAATGCTTTCAACAGGTTTTTAGCAATCTCAGCAGCTGTACCTTTTTTACATCCTGGATATATTAATACTTCCAGAAGCTCTTGAGAGTTTAGATGTTCAGCCCCATAATGGATTAAGGCTGTTCGTCCATCTTTTCTGCAGATCTCTAAGAGATCAGAACCTTTATATTCCTCATCACCATTTTCTGAATTGGTGGAGGTGGTTTCTTTGCTATCCATCGTAATCACCTTCACCCCCAGCGGAGGTCAAGTTTGCAGCTTACCCTCTGCTGGGTTAGTATATCCTTTTTTTCTGTTAGGCAGCCTAGACTACCTAGCTCATATTAAAGCCATCATATATAAATGTGATCAGAGAGCAGTGGAAAAATAATATTAAATTCAATGTGTACAAATAAAATCTCCAGAATAATAGATAATGACATTGACTAGATTATAAATAGAATTCAATTATTTTTTGTCATTCCATTTTTAAAGAGAGAAGTACAAAAGCCAATATGTTGTTACACGTGTAACAAATTTGAGATGAACACCAGACAATTGACTAAGGTCGGATTTCATGCAGTTCATCCCCTGGGATTCAAAAATTCTTCATCATGCTTCAGTTTGATATCAATTTGCATATCAATTCGTTCAATCAATTTCTCAATAAACATCCTTGTTTTTCCTGGCTTCATTCTTTCATGAATTCTCTTGTACAAATCTTTCTTTTCAACTAATTCGGGAGAAGGTTCACCTGGCTTCGAAATCCAGGCCATATCAGAATCCATTCCATGGTCAAGCAGTTCCTCAACCTCTTTCAGCTCTTCTGGGGTTGCAGCCTTTTCTATAACTTTGATAAACAAATCAATTGTGTTCTCGTTGAAAGGCAGAAACCGAGATATTATTATGGCATCTCTGATTCTACCGCTTTGAAGCTGCTTATCTATGTATTCTTCAAAATATAATCCTCCATCGATATTCCTGAGAGAGTTTGCTTGTCTCATCAGATGTTTTAAATCATACACTCCTAGACCCCTATCATACCATTCTATGACCTTCCCCATAAGTTTCTCATAATCTTCAAAGGATCCAATTTGATTTTTAATGCAATCCATACCTTCAAAGGGAATAATCTTATATCTTTGATCTGTTATATGTTTTTCTCTGATTTCTATGAATTTTTGGAACCGGTATTCTAGGAAATCGATGACTGAATCAATTCCATCAAAAACAAATCCCCAAAGTTTCTCAGAGCGCCAGTCGAAAACTGGTACATCCCTCAATTTGCAGAGTAATTCTTTACGGAAACTTTCTCTTGATTTTCCTTCAAAAGATTTAAATTCTTTACAAGGATTATGAAAAATAAGTGATAAGCTTTCTATTGTATTATTTCTTAATATGTCCCCTCTGGAAATAGCCAAAGTTAATAATTTGAAGAAAAGGTTGTAGTTCTTATTTCTATCGAAAATGAAATCGGCATAACGAATTGCTCTATTCCTAATTTCTGCACTTCCTCTTTTCAACAATTCTGATAACCAGACCTCCAAAGTGGCATCTGGAATAGAGCGTCTCATGAGCACCCTTAAGAAATTATCAACTTTGGGAATTGGTGTAGTGGGAAGCCCGGACAGGACTTCAACAGCCAATTTATATACGAAATCTTCATTTAAATCAGCTAAGGCAAAATCAATTTCATCTGTAAATCTTTCTGGAGTTTGCTCCCATAATTCCTCACTATTTCGCAGTGTAAAGAACAACTCTGGCTCTTGGTTAACCCAGCATGAAACTATTGGAGGATTCAGTATACGATCACATGGAAGCAACTTTCCATCCAAGCACCTTAAGAACTCTATTATTTTCATTTCATCATTATATTTCTTACTAAGAGATTCAACTAATGGTTGAAAATCCTCTAGTTTTGGGTGAGCAAACTTATCCATAGACATATGAACAAACCAATGCCATTTCCCTTCAATTGGTGCTTGCTTTTCTAACACATAGAAATCCTCAAAGGCATAACCAGGAGAAACAAAATGTTTGAAAACCATGTACTCAATACTTCGTGGAAATATGCGCAAAAACTCTTTGACCTTTCTTGTTCCTGGTTTTTCCTGGGCCCACCAATCTAAGAACAGATTTTCTATTACATTCAAGAGGTTAAAATCAATTTTGGAGGATATTAGACTTCCCATCTCTTTAACAATTTCTTCTCGTTCTCCAGCTATCTTGCTTGATAGCGGTATTTCTCCTTCTGATGTGTCACCCAAATTTCCTTTGCCAATTTCTCTTGCTATTTCGATAGCTGCTAACTCAACTTCCAATAATGGATGAGCAACCATCTCTTTTAGGATTTGCAGTGCTTTGTTTCTTATGTTACAAATTTCTGGTGTATTTTCCAATATTTTCCTGCCGAAAGTCATTGCTCCAATTTTAGATTTCGTATACTGATGGGAACTCGCCAGTACTTCTGTCACTCCAGCTGATATCAAGGTTATCCTGGAACTATTCGGGTTTTGTGACCATTCAAGAAAAATATCTAATGTTTCAAGGATTACGTCAGGAGCATTATACAATGGAGAAATAGAATCCTCAATTAAAGAGGTAGGTTTGTAGTTAGTGTAATGCCCACGTATGCCTTTCATTTCAATTTTTTCAATTAATTCTACAACTTCTCTCCTCATAGAGGGTATTCTCATTAGTTTTCTGATTACCGGACCATAATCATCTGTTGTCAAAGAAGTCTCTGAATCCAAATAGGCATGCAATAACATTAAAGCGTATTCAGGAATAAAATATGCTATTTTCCCAACTAACTTCAGTCTCTCAGCTTTTGAATGAGTTGAAGTACTTTCAGCACTTTTGATCCAGGAATATATAATTCTTGATAAAGGTCCCCTAATGCTTTCATTCTCAAAATATCCAGCAGCTGCCTCCAAATTTGTGAACAATCTCTCAGGGGATATAGGCAGCAGTTCTGGTATCAATCTTTCTATTTTTTCAGGATCTGCCTTTTCTAACTGACGAGCAAGGTAGAGATCACCTTTCATATCAGGATTGAATCTATAAGAATTTCCTATAGTTCTTAAGACTCCTGCTTTTTCGAGACTATCAATTACTTTTTCTATTTTGCCATTGAATTGCGTAATTAGAAATTCAAAGATTCTATCATTTCTTGAAAAAGGAACTAGACAGGTGAGATACGTCAGAAAATTCTCTAATTCAAGACTCAGTACATCTTTTGAACATGTTTTTGCTTCATGATATATTTCATTTGCAATTTTCTCCTTAATTTTTTCAAAGTCTACACTGGGATCTTTCTTGAGTATTCTTCCTATCTGAACTATTAAGTAGGGGTTCGGATAAAGTGTGGCAATTGTGTCTTCATCCTCAATTTCCCCCTTTCCAGCTGCCAACCTAAGGAGCCTAACTAGATCATCTTTTGACCAGTCTAATATTTTCATTTCATCATAATATTCTTCAAGTCTCAAATCGCTTATTTTGTCGTAAATATATTCAAACCCAGATGTCCTCAACGCCAAAATAACTTTAACAGAGCCACCTCTAGATCTAACAATAGAAAAAAGCGGCTTAATTTCTTCTAAACATCTGTCTGCATCGTCGAAAACCAACAAGTATTTTCTGCCTTCTACTATTTCATCTTGGAATGCATCTCGCATTTCCCGGCGTCCTGCCCAGATCATCCATGCCTGTCTTTCACGATCTGTTTGATGAGTGATCTGAGCAATTTCTCTTAGCAGGTGAGATTTTCCATAGCCGCCAGGAGAATGAATCAAGAGTATATATTGATTCTTAGAAAGTAAGAATAATTTAATTTTTTTAATGTAATCGTTGAATTTTATGATTTTACTGGCAGATACAGGGAGCAGATGCTCTTCAATTTTGTCGAAATATTCATTTGAAAGAACAAACTTAGGGTACTGGGGGAATCCAAAAAAGCGATACCTCAAGTAAGGCTGTAGGTCTATTCTGCGTTCCAATTCTTCTCTATGCCAAACTCTCAAAGAGACTACTTCACCATTATTCAATTTCTCCAATTCAATTATGTGGTCTACCTTAAGTTCAGCATTTGTAGCTATTCTTAGATGATCGACATTCTTCTTTTTTGCTTTTTGAAGTTCCTTTTTTATTTCTTTTTTTAAATGGTCAAAAGCATCTTTGTGAGATTTTTTTGTCCATTTTGATTGAATTGACCATAACCCATCTTGTTTTTCATAGTCATAATAGCCTTTGTAGTAACCATCCCAAGCTCCATCAGCCCCAATATAGGGACTGCTTGGTATGAAACCTGGAGAGTTACATTCTAATGCAAATAAATGATTTACTAATCTTTGGAGGATGTGATAGTTGTCTATCTTATCCCAATTGAGCATACTTTTCACCATCCAAATGTTTTCGTTTTATATAATTACCCGGTGCATATGAAGTCCTCGAGAGCATCTTCTTCACCAATCTTTTGGTGCTACAAAGTATTCTTGTCGGAAGGGAAATAAATATCTCTCTTTCCGAAGCAGATTACACAAATGCATACTATACAAGGAATTCTACATTTGCTTCCTTTTATAGTTTTCGATTACAAGAGCAAAGTTCGGCTCAAATTTCTCATTTTCCTCACCATTAGACAGCTGTTCTATTTGAAGTCTTCTAGGATCTCTGTGAGAATATATAATTCCCTTTCCGCCTGTTTCTAAAAATTCCTTTTCAAGAAGAGAACAATCCTTCCCCAGAACCTTTTCGGTAGACTACATGGATTTCTGTAAGATTTTATAATTAGAGTCTTTGATTTTTTAGTATCTGCTTGCACATAAATTGAAACTAGCAGGGTTGAGATGGCCAAAATAACAAGAATCTGAGTCGATTTCAGCAAACATTCATTCAATTTCAACATTTTCTCTGTCTGCGTCAACTGTGCTTGTGCACTTTCATATTGCGAATGTGCCTTTTTCATCAAAAATAAATCTTTTTCTGTTAAATATATCATGTCGTAGCTCAAAGCTTTGGACTTGGCTTCCAAGATTTTTGGTTCCACACTTTCATACAGATTCTGGTACGAATTTTCTATCATCCACATTTTTCCTCCTTTTTCAGCTTCAAGGAGTGCATTATGTCTCTCAATGTACATCGTTGATATGTTCATGAAAGCTTGTATATTTCGTAAAACCTTCCACTGTTCCTCGAACTTAGATAGGAAATCCTCTTCTTTCTCATCTGGAACACTTTCCAGAGTCCTCAGTATATCCAAGGATTGTCTACAGATTCTTTCGATCTGCTTCAGCATGATATACATATCAAACTCATCGTCCCTGTCTCCAACATTGTATTGGTATTTGCCATCGTGGATGACTATGTTCGTCAAATATCCATTTGTAATTCTTCCTAGTTCAATATAGTCTTGGTTTTTGAATTCTGTGGGGTAAGTTTCCCACTCATATCTGTCAGAGATAGTACCAAGATATTCGTGCAACTCACGATCAATTTTGAAGTGATCTATATTCGTGTTCCTGATGTCAATAACATATTCTGTAAAGATATCAAACCTCCTAATGGCCCATGATTTATCAGGTGCAAATTTCTTGAATTCGAAAATTTCACTATAGAATTTCTCATGAATACCCCTGGTTATCATCTCTTCTGTTTTTTCAACTTTTGAGGCCAAATCATTCCATAAGGGACTGATTGATCTCAGTTCATTCAAGTCCACATTTGATGTAGCCGTTTTGATTATAATTATCTTTCCATTGTACTCTATGTGATGTGATGGATTCTCTAAGAAATCAAAATAGAGAGAGCCACTTCTTATCTCAGGATTTTTCAAACCTGCTTCGGACAGTTTTTCTTGATACTCTGGAATGTAGCTAATAATATCACGGTACAGCTCATCTCTATAATTCCCATCAATAATTAGCTGGTACGGATTCTTGACGGATGGAGAGCTCAGAGTCAATGGTGGTTCAATGAGAGCAAAATTCACTGCCCAGTAATGCCGAACTTCGGCATAGTGGATGACGATGGAATCATTTTCAGAACAATCTGTACTCTGAGGAAGAAAACGAATACAAGCGAATAGACGATATGAAAAACCACTTATTCCAAAAGGTGGAGGGTGTATCGGCTTGGCCCGACAATTGCTTGACCCGTACGAGGTCGTCGAATAGACTGGGCCGAAAGGGAGCGGCCATCAAAATGCTCCTGAGAGAGCGAATGGAAGATTGCCGCTTACAAGCCAATACAGGAGGTTCCCTCCATGATATACATAGGAATTGATGTACATAAAAAGAAGTGTGTTGCCTGTTTGAAAAATGAGAAAGGACGGGTAATAACTGAGTTGGAATTCGAGAACAAAACCAGTGGATTCAGTAAGCTCTTAGAAAAAGTAGAAGGAAAAGAAGCAAAAGCTGTCATGGAGTCAACAGGTAACCTGTGGATCAGGTT
>JGI2171J19970_10001458_pt1 | contig 13269 bp, 9 predicted proteins | sample DeeMarSWOR324_28_FD_19970 | JGI IMG/M metagenome (IMG submission 19970) | reverse complement strand
AGTGACCCACTGGAGCGCATCACCAAGTTCAGCCTCCAGTTCCTTGTCGGCTACTACGAAGATGCCCGGAAACAGAACGTGCTCGGCGGGACCACTGCCTATCCTTACCTGAAGTATGCCAAGGAATGGAAGTGTGACGGGGCACTTCTTCATCCCCTTATTAGCTGCCGCAGCGCTTCTACCCACCTTCCATACGTCTCAGACATACTCATGGAAGAACTGANAGTACCATCGCTGAGCATCGAAGGCGATATCGTAGACCTCCGTCTGTTTAACCCCGAAGATGCTTTAGCCAAGGCAGAGCCATTCGAGGAAACCATGGAGCACTACAGAAAGATGAGGAAACAGGTAGGGTCCGACTGGTGAAATAATCCAGGATTTCGCCCGTGTTTAATACGGGGCTAACAAGGAGGCAGCGATGTCAGACAAAAATAAAGGTCTTAGCAAAGCACAAGCAATCTATTTAAATCGTTCCCAGAGAGCCAGGGAGCTCAAGGCAGCAGGCAAAAAGATAATAGGCTATCCCTGTGTCTACGTCGCCCTGGAAATGCTTACTGCCTTTGACCTTGTCCCCTACCAGACATGCGGCGATATAAAGGAACCGGTCACTGAAGCAGACAGAGCTTTGCCTGGTTCATTCTGTCCTATCATGCGCAACTGCCTCGATTGCGCTCTGAAGAACAAAAACGATTTCCTTGATGGCATGGCTACCATTCACTCCAGCGACCCTCAGGAAAAAACAGCTCGCGTCTGGGAATCTTATACCAACTACCCCTACTTCCACTTCATAGACATGCCCATCACAGTTCGTCCCGAGGCCNTGGAATACTTCAAAAGCCAGCTAAACGATTTCAGAAAGACTCTGGAGGCTTTCACCGGGAAAAAATTGTCCACAGACAAGCTTGAGGCAGCTATTAAATCCCATAACCAGCAGCGGGCTCTGGTAAGAGAACTCTACGAGTTGACAAAGCCGTCCCCACCCCTTATCTCGGGAACGGAAATAATTCAGGTATTAAAATCTTTGACGAGCCTGCCTGTAATTGAAGGAAATGCCCTGCTTACTGAGACTATAAGCGAAGTCAAAAACCGTACCTCTGGACCGCAAAAGAAATCAGCACGTCTCCTCATCTGGAGCAGCACCCTTGACGATACCGATATCATGCAAGTATTCGAAGCTAAGGCAAATGTGGTGATGAACGAAAGCTGTGGCGGTATCAGGGCTTACAGAGCCGGGGTAAAATTCACTGCTGACCCGCTGGAAGGGCTGGCCAACTACTACCTCAACGAAATCACCTGCGCCCGCACCTTCAGGCAGGCTACCCTCGGCGAGACCAGAAAGGACTATGCCAGAGACCTACAAAGCCGCTTCGGCTATCTTAAAGGCGTCATCAAAGACTGGAAAATCAATGGCGCCATAATGCTGCTCGTCAGGTATTGTGACCCCTTTGCCTTTGAAATACCGTCTCTCAAAGACTATTTCGACAGTCTCGGCATCCCCAGCACCTACATAGAATACGATTACACTATAGGAGCCCTGGCCCCATTGAGAACCAGGGTTGAAGCCTTCCTTGAGACAATCAACCAATAGCAACCCACCAGGAGGTCTACTTGTACTTCGCCGGTGTTGACATAGGTTCCACCATGACCAAGGTCGTGCTCATAGATAAGAGCGGCAATTTACTTTCGTCCATCAAGGGCCCTACCGGTCCAGAGTACCGCCGGCTTGCCAACGAGGTTATGCGACAGACACTGGAGCAAGCCAGCCTGCAGATTGATAACGTCTCCTATATCGTAGCTACAGGCTACGGACGGCTCAATGTCCCTTTCGCCGACCGCCAGATAACAGAACTTTCCTGCCATGCCCGAGGCGTCTCCAGCCTTTTCCCCAATGTCAGGACTGCCATTGATATAGGCGGCCAGGACGCCAAGTGTATGAAAATTGATAGCGGCAGGCTGACCAACTTTGTTATGAACGACAAGTGCGCCGCTGGAACCGGTAGGTTCCTGGAAGTGACCGCGGCTACACTTGGTATCAGGCTGGAAGACATGGGAGACATTTCCCTGAAAGCCACCAAAAAAATCCAGATAAGCAACCTGTGCACTATCTTCGCCCAGCAAGAAGTGGTGGCGCTACTCTCCCGCGGCGAAAAGCTGGAGAACATCCTAGCCGGACTTCACAATGCCCTGGCTGGCCGCGTAGCGGCGCTGGCACGGCGGCTCGGAATAGAGCCTGACTTGGTGCTCACTGGCGGCGTAGCCAAGAATACCGGCATAGTTAAGGCGATGAAAGAAAGCCTGGGCTGCGAAATCCTCGTTCCTGAAGAGCCACTTCTCACCGGGGCACTTGGCGCTGCCATCCTGGCAAAGGAAACCTACACGAAAGCAGTGGCAGTAGGTGAGGCCTTGTCTACAAAGTCACGGCGGTTAGAAAAAGCCACCTTCTTCAACCAGGAGCACCGATGAGCTGGTTTATGGGCATTGACATAGGCTCAGCATACAGCAAAGGAGTCATAATCGAAGACTTCGAGCTTGTTGCTTCACATATAATCCTATCGGGAGCTAATTACCGAAAATCTGCCGAGGCCATAATGACGGAGTTACTAAGACAGGTCAACTTGACTGATGATAACATAGCTAATACTGTTGCCACCGGTTCCGGTGCCGACAACGTCTATTTTGCCAGCCAGAAGGCAAGCGATATAGTCTGCACTGCCCGAGGTATAAACAACGTCTTCCCGCAAGCCAGGACTGTAATCGATATAGCCAGTCAATCCACTAGGGTAATACGTCTAAATGAAGAGGGAATGGTGACCAATTTCACCGTCAGCGAGAAATGTGCTGCCGGCAGTGGCCGTTTTATTGAGGTCATTGCCAACGTGCTGCGAATAAATTTGAGCGATTTCGGCCCGATTGCAGCCAGGTCAAGAAACCCCATCGCATTTAGTACGGGCTGCGCTGTTTTCGGCGAATCCGAAGCCATCACTAGAATAAGCGAAGGCATCCCAAAAGAGGACATCGCTGCTGGCGTTAACAAAGCCCTTGCCAGCAATATTTCCTCATTGGTCAAGAAACTCAAGCTGGAGGAGCCATGCGCCATCTGCGGCGGCGGTGCCCTCAACATCCCTCTCATCAAGGCCATAGAAAGTGAATTGAACANCAGCCTCTTGGTACCACCACAGCCCCAGCTTATCACTGCTCTTGGCGCTGCCATAATCGCTACAACATCAACAACTCCGGAATCGAGCAAAAAACAGCACTAATAAGAGAAGAGTAAATGCTATTTCAGGTACTTGGTGCAGAGCCCAGAACTTACCACCTTACCCATCTCTTACCATGAGATTTTTAAAAGAGCAGAGCGAGCAATTTGGTATCAGAACAGCATCAATAACAATATTGCGGGAAACTCGAGAGGCTCCGATTTCATTGGAATATGAACAAAGGCAAAAGAAGGCTTCCACAAGCCGTGGTGCTGTGCTGGTAAATGGCTCTATAGGTGCTAAGGTGACAGTTTAGATTTTACCGTAATAGCTGACTTTTTCTAGAAATTCTACTTGATAAATTGCTAAAATATGGTAAACCGTATTTGGATTTTAAAAAAACAAATTATCGCAAAGTTTATAATCATGAAACACCTTTGCAAAGGCAAAACGGTTAATTAACTGTAAGATGAGTCCGGACGAGACCAACGTGGAACAAATCATCCGCACTATCTGCAATAGCCACTGTGGTGGCATCTGTGAAATGAAAGTGCACGTAAGCGGGGGCAGGATCGTACGGATTGAAAGTGGTGGTGAAGGAGAAACTTCACACCGGATGTGCGCGCGAGGCCGTGCCTATCGTCAGCGTGTTTACGCTCCCGACCGTCTTCTCTACCCACTTAAAAGGATTGGAACCAGAGGTGCCGGAGAATTCACCAGAGTATCCTGGGATGAAGCGTTGGAAACTGTAGTGCGTGAGATGAAGCGGGTCAGAGATACCTACGGTAATGCTGCAATTCTCCACTTCTGCTCCATGGCTGATGCTCATGTCGTGCATCATGTACAGGCTTTTCATCGGTTGCTTTGTCAGTTTGGAGGTTATACTGCACCCTGGGGCTTTATTTCCAATGAAGGACTTGCTTTCGCTGCTGGGACAACCTACGGAACCCCTCCGGTAGCATACGTCCATGATGCTTCTCCAAGAGCCGAAGCATATCCCAAAGCGCGCCTTATCGTCATGTGGAGCTGGAACCCGATTGATACTCAGCAGGGTACCAGAACCCCTTTTTCGCTGATTCGAGCTAAGGAAGGAGGCACTAGGTTTATCTCCGTCGAGCCCAGATATACCGACTCGGCAGCCGTCCTCGCCGACCAATGGATTCCAATAAGACCAGGCACCGATGTCGCTGCTCTTATCGCCATGGCCTACTTGATAATCAAGGAAAATTTGCATGACCAACATTTTATTGACACCTATACGTCTGGCTTTGATCAGTTCAGAGATTATGTATTCGGCCTGGAAGATGGAGTGGCAAAGACACCNGAGTGGGCTGCCGATATTACTGGCATCGCAGCGGCAACGATCACTGATTTGGCTCGCGAATATGCCAGCACCAAGCCTGCTATCCTGGAAGCTGGTTATGCTGCCGGCCGTACTGCCTTCGGTGAACAATTTCACCGGGCGATAGCCGTTTTAGAAGCGATTACAGGTAACGCAAGAATCCTTAGTGGCAAACGGTCTGTATCTAGGGCCCTCAGACGCATACTGCAGATACCTAGCCCACCAAATCCAGTGGAAATGGGCGCGCCACCACGTTGGAATGCTCTCCCTTACCGCAGTGCAACTGTAAACTCCAGCGCCCGGGTTAATGTGAACCTGTTCGTCGATGCTATCCTAAAGGGTAAAGCAGGCGGCTATCCCGCGGACTATAAATTCCTCTGGCTCTCCAACAATAACTACCTGAATCAACTCTCGGATGTTAACAAGGCAGTAGAAGCTTTCCGAAAACTGGAGTTCGTCCTGGTTACGGAGCAGTTTATGACAGCCACAGCCAGATTTGCCGACATCGTATTGCCCGTCTGTACATTCCTGGAACGAAATGATTTCCGCTGTCCCAAGGCTATAGAGCCGCTGGGCGAATCTAAATCACAGCTACAAATCTGCGAAGCTCTGGCATCGAAACTAGGTATCCCCGATTATAACGATAAATCGGATGAGGAGTGGGTAGAGTTCATGATGACGAAGCTATCTGAAGAGGTCAATAAGACCTCGGCGGCCCCCGCTAAAGAATCTGAGATTGCGGAACTGAAACTGCTTCCTACTCCGTCGGGAAAAGTTGAAATTTATTCCCAGTTGATAGCCGAAATGCAGCACCCCTTAATACCATCCATTCCAAAGTATATAGAGACCTGGGAGAGCTTGAATGACTCTTTAGCTAGTAAATATCCACTGCAGTTAATCACGCCGCATTTAAAGCGGCGAGCGCACAGCCAGTTCGATAACTTGCCCTGGCTCCGTGACCTGGCAACCCAGACGGTCTCTATCAACACACTCGACGCCAAGTTAAGAGGCATCCGTGATGGAGATATGGTAAGGATATTCAACGACCGCGGTGAAGTAGTAATTCCAGCCCGCGTGACAGAAAGAATTATGCCCGGGGTAGTCGCTCTCCCACAAGGGGCATGGTATAGTCCTGATGAGAATGGGATCGACCAGGGCGGCTGTGCCAACGTACTCACCAAGAACGTTACTTCACCAGCCGGAGCTTTCCCCAGTCATACTGCTCTGGTGCAGGTAAAAAAAGCTCAAAATTAAACTATGCAATACGGGTTTTATGTCAACCAGACTCGCTGTACCGGCTGTTTCACATGTGTGGTAGCTTGCCGGGATTGGCACGATGTGCCAGCCGGGCCGGTCAGCTGGATAAGAGTGAAGACTATAGAAAAAGGCATATATCCTGATTTATTTGTTGCTTTTCTTCCTGTAACGTGCTACCACTGCCGACAACCGGCCTGTATTCCTGCCTGCCCGGTAGGTGCCATCGCTAAGCGTGATGAAGACGGCATCGTGGTAGTAGATAGCGAGACATGCTTGGGCGCGGACTGCCAGCTGTGTCTGGAAGCATGTCCCTATGACGCACCACAATTTGGGCCTGAAGAAGATGCCCTGATGCAAAAGTGCGACCTATGTGTAGATAGATGGGCGGAAGGGAAGAAGCCAGTGTGTGTTGACAGTTGCCCGACGTGGGCTCTGGACGCTGGCCCCCTGGACGAGTTGAGGGAAAAGTACGGCGATGTTAAAAATGCCGAAGGATTCGTGTACTCCGCGGATCTCGCTCCTTCTGTTACCTTCAAACCTAAGCAAGATGCAAAAGGTCTTGTCAACCAAAAAATTTCTACATCGCCCCAGCACCATACCGGAATTTAATACTTCTCTAGGTATAGCATATTACCCTGACGTGTCTGTGAGTAAGAGGAAGGGAGGATTTATTGGCAAGCATCACTGCTACAATTAATATATTGTCCACTGGAAGCTGGCCCTCTTGAAGCTGGAGTTTGCTATATCTGGATCGAGGAATCTCGCTTACGGATTGCTTCATCGCTATCCCTATCCACAATAAAAAAGAAGTGTGACTACTATATTAAACGAGGATAGGGCTTGATGCCAGAGGAGAATTTGCATACAATGGGTTAGGTTTCATCCCGCATCCATTGTTAAACACTCCGGTTAGCGACAGGAATAGTACCTATATAGAAAGGAAGGCAATAAAGTAGATGGAAGCTAAGATTTACCCAGAATACAGCACGCACTATCCCCTACTCCTCACCAATTTCATGAAGAACCCCCTTAGGCTCTATCCTAATGACATCGGCGTTGTCTATCGGGATGAGGCTGGCCAGTACCATAGATTCACCTGGCGTCAGTGGTACGAGCGCACCTGCAAACTGGCTCATGCTCTCAAAGCTCTGGGTGTGAAACCCGGCGAGCCAGGCCATCCAGGTGACCGTGTTGCTGCTATGGCCCTCAATCACCACCAGCATCTGGAGTTAATCTACGCTACTGTTAGCATAGGGGCTGTGTCCCACCCCATAAATATCCGACTNTCGCGCCAGCACATGGCATATACCATAAATCACGCTGAAGACGCCATCATGTTCGTTGATGAAACGATTTTGCCGTTGCTTGATATGATTTACGACGAAATAAAGGGCACGGTGAAACAGTTTGTCCTCATATCAGATAAACCAGAAAAGCCTCAGACGAGAGTACAGCCACTATATAATTATGAAGAATTAATAAAGGACCAGCCGGCTGACTTTAACTGGCCTTATTTACATGAAGACACCCGTGCTACTCTCTACTACACTACCGGCACCACCGGTCTGCCCAAGGGATGTTTGTATAGCCACCGCCAGATTTATTTATCTTCTGTGCATGTTATATTAGAGGCTCTGTCTCAAATTCTGATAAGACATGACTTGCCGTGGCCGAGGCCGCCGGTTATTGCGCCAATGATCAATGTGCCATTTTTCCACATTCACGCCTGGGGAGCCCCCTGGCATTATGTTCGAGCGGCTTACAAAATGGTTTTGCCCGGTCGCTTCACGCCCGAAGTCTTCTGTGAGGTAGTGCAGCGCGAAAAGGTAACCAGTACTGCTCTGGTCCCGACCATGCTGGCCATGCTTATTGAGTACCCTGACCTGAAGAAATGGGACCTTAGCAGCCTGCAAGAGATCGGTATCGGAGGTGGCGCTCTGCCAAAGGGCTTGAAAGCCAAAGCAGAAGCCCTATTCCCAAGTTTGGCGGCAGCTTCCTCTGGCTATGGTATGACGGAGACCAACGCTGGAGTCATCAGGCCAAGCATTATGCGCTATATGGCGGACTGGCCCAAAGAAAAACTGGACGAAATTTTGATTAAGACTGGCCTGCCTATATTCGGAATTGAGGCTATGGTCGTTGATGAGAACGGCAAACCTGTGCCGCGGGATGACGAGACTGTCGGAGAGATAATCGTAAGAGGGAACTGGATAACGGAGCAATACTTCAAAGATCCAGAGAGAACAGCTAATGCTTGGCGAGACGGGTGGTTCCACACCGGTGACGCCGCCAAAGTCAACTCAGAGGGCTATATGACCATTGTCGATAGAATTACTGACGTGATTAGGAGCGGTTCTGAGATGGTGCCCACTGTCCTCCTCGAAAATCTGACCGCTACCGCCGACTTTGTTCTGGAAGCCACCTATGTTGGAGTACCGGATGAAAAATGGGGTGAGAGACCCATGGCCCTCATCAAGCTTATGCCTGGTGCTAAACAGACGGAGGCCGATGTCATCAAATTCCTGGAGACCGAGGGTATTGACAAGGGCAAAATAACCAAATGGATGCTGCCCGACTACGTTGCCTTCGTTGATGAAATACCAAAGACCAGTGTAGGTAAATTTGACAAGATAGCTACCCGGAAAAAGTTGGACGAGTTTCTCTCTAAAGCGAAAAGAATACGAGAGCTTTAGACAGAAATATGACACGGTTGTGGCTTAGAACCCTATCAGAGGACCAAGATAATCACCAGCGTGAGTACTGAGGTGAAGACATTCCGTGAGGGCATCGTCACGATGTATTTTAAATCCTGACGCCAACGGATGCGTAGCGCAATGCTTTCTAGAGCCCTATAAAGCTGGTCACCACTTTTAAAATGGCGCTAAGTACTGGTATCAGATAAGACTGTATAAGGCTGGAGGTGGTGCTCGCCCACACCTAAACTCAATAAATCAATTAATTAATGCCAGGCAAAATTGTGTCGGGATTCACATAGTTGACTATAGTACCAATATGGGCTGGACTCAGATGCTTTTGGCGATGATACGTGCCAATGCCAAATCTTCAGTCGTGGTCACCTTTATGTTTTTATAATCGCCCATATAAAGCTGCACCTTGTGTCCCAAGCGTTCCACAGCAGTGGCATCATCGGTAACCTCTTCTAGGAGGTTCTCATAAGCCCTCATTATCACATCAAAGCTGAACATCTGGGGGGTTTGCGCTGCCCATAATTTGTCGCGCTGAAGCGTTTCCCCGACCAATCTCTCATCAACAACAAGTTTGATAGTATCTTTGACTGGCACTACCGCTACAGCAGCCCCTGTCTCCTTCACTATCTTTAAGCCATTCTTAATCAAATCCAGCGTCAAAAAAGGCCGTGCTCCATCATGAATCATGACTAAATCACAATCCCTTATTCGTCTTAGGCCTTCCCTCACCGAATCTTGTCGCCGTGCGCCACCTGGGCATAAAGTAACCTTAGACCAGCCCCTCTCCACTTTCAATTTTTGCCCCCGAGCCAAATCTCTATGGTTCAAAACCAGGACTAGTTGCTGAATCAGACTGCATCGCTGACAAATATCCACAGACCAAGCCAGCAAAGGTTTCCCCCTTAGAGGAGCAAAGAGCTTATTTATACCCGCCATCCGCTGGCTAGTTCCGGCAGCGACTATGACCCCGCCTATTTTGGTAGACTCTGAACTGATATCTTTCAAGTCCGCTCCTAAAGTAGAAGTATATGTTTTGTCTCACAAAGTCAAAGATGAAAAATTAAAATGACAAATCAAAATGTAAAAAATATTTTATTCTTGTCCTGTATTTCTGCCCTTTGCATTTTGCATCTTACTTCCCCTTGTAAGTCCCAGCCTCAAGGCCTCAGCCACCGAGCCGACCTCGATTAATTGAATGTCTGCAGAGTGGCGACATTGTTTCACTTCGCTCGCAATGACAGGGTGAAGTCTAGGCATAAGGCAGGATTTGAAACCCAACCTGATGGCCTCAGCAATTCTCCTCTCTACTTGTGATACCCCTCTAAGCTCTCCATTCAACCCCACCTCTCCCAAGGCAACCAAGCTTGAAATTGGCTTGGCATCACGAAAACTGGAGGCAATGGCTAAAGCGATTCCCAAATCAACTGCTGGCTCATTGACCCTTAAGCCACCAGTAACGTTGACTATAATATCCTGGTTGAAAAGCTTTAATCCGGCACGCTTAGTAAGCACAGCAATTATCAACAATAGCCGATTAAAATCAACGCCGTTAGCGATGCGCCTTGGTGGAGTAAAATTATTAGAAGTAGTCAAAGCCTGAATCTCTACCAACAAAGGGCGATTTCCTTCAAGAGTGGGCACCACCACTGAGCCCATAGTTTCATCCTTGTATGCGGATAGGAAAACTTGAGAAGGATTATCTACTTCTATTAGTCCCCTATCGCTCATCTCAAATATTCCCACCTCGTTAGTGGAACCGAAACGATTCTTTACGCTTCGTAGAACCCGATAACTACTAAACGGTTCGCCTTCGAAGTAAAGCACCACGTCAACTATGTGTTCCAAAGTTCCTGGACCAGCGATGGCCCCTTCTTTGGTCACATGCCCTGTAATCAATAGAGGCACATTATTTTGTTTCGCCCACCTCTCCAACCTCCAGGTGCACTCCCGCACTTGGGAAATACTGCCTGGCATCCCGGCTACATCCTCTAAATACATAGTCTGAATGGAATCGATGATTGCCAATTGAGGAGAAAGTTCTTCCAAGCATTCTAATACGGCAGCTAAATCAGGCTCAGAGAGAAAGTATATCCCTTTGCCCCCTATACCAAGGCGTTCACTTCTAAGTTTAACCTGATTAATAGATTCCTCACCGGAGATATAGGCGACGGCTTTATTATTCTCAGCCATCATCGCCGAAATCTGGAGTAAAATCGTGGACTTGCCTATTCCCGGCTCGCCACCAACAAGCACCAGAGAGCCTGGAACTAAACCACCCCCCAGAACTCGATTCACTTCAGCAAAACCAAGGGGAAAGCGAAGAAAGTCACCTTTCTCTACTTGGGAAAGTTCTTGGGGTCTATTTCCGCTAGAGTAAGGCCGGCTGGGGGCGCGGGACAGAGTGACTCTAGTTTCTACGAAGCTATTCCATGCCTGGCAATCAGGACAGTGTCCTAACCACTTAAGACTTTCCTTGCCACATTGTTGACAAATGAAAACATTCTTGAATTTGGATTTGCCTGGATCGTTAGATTTCAAGTCTGCTGGCCGAGATACCTAATACTCGATAACGGCTATCTTTTCTCCAGTCTTGACTATCTGCCCTGGTGAAACTGCCACCTCTATAACTGAGGCTTTTACTGGAGATAATATAGGATTTTCCATTTTCATAGCTTCTATAACGCAAATCACCCCACCTTCTTCAACCGTATTACCTACGGTTACCTCAACATTGACTATTTTCCCAGGTAGTGGCGCTTCGATTACTTCTTGGACCATACTTATGCAGTCTCCTTAACCAAGGGTCTCATTACAATTTTCTCCTCAACACAATCTACAACCACCGTATCCCCAGGCAGGAATTCACCACGTAGCAAAGCCTCGGAGAGTTGGTCCTCAACTAAATCCTGGATGGTACGACGCAGAGGGCGGGCTCCAAAAACAGGATCATAACCCTTGTTGCCTATAAAATCCCTAGCTTCATCAGTTACTTCCAAGGTGACATTCTTCTCTCCAAGGGAAGCGGCAACTTGGTTAAGCATTAGGTTAACAATCTGGCGGATATGCTCTTTGTTTAAAGCATGGAACACGACCGTGGCATCAATGCGGTTAAGGAACTCAGGTCGGAAAATTTTCTTCATCTCCCCGAGTACTTTCTCCTTCATCTTCTCGTACTCCACCTGCTTTTTCCCTTCGCCATCTACATGGGCAGCAAAACCGAGGCTCATATCACGCTTAATAAGCTCGGCACCAGCATTGCTGGTCATGACTATAATGCTATTACGAAAATCAACCCTTCGCCCTTTGGCATCGGTCAAATGACCATCATCGAAAATCTGGAGCAGGATATTAAATACATCATAATGCGCTTTTTCAATTTCATCGAGAAGAATAGCACAATAGGACTTCCGCCTTACTGCCTCAGTTAATTGACCACCTTCCTCATAACCAATATAGCCTGGTGGTGCTCCAACTAAGCGAGCTACAGTGTGACGTTCCATAAACTCAGACATGTCAAGCCTGACCAGAGTATCTTCGCTGCCAAACATGAATTCGGACAAAGCCCTTACCAATTCAGTTTTACCTACTCCGGTGGGCCCTAGAAAGATGAAGGCACCAATGGGACGCCTCGGATCTTTCAACCCAGCTCGAGCCCTCCTTACCGCTTTGGCCACGGTATTTATGGCCTCATCCTGGCCGATGATACGGTGATGTAGAGCCTCCTCCATCTGTAGAAGGCGGCTGGTTTCATCGATAGTCAACTTTATCACAGGTATGCCCGTCCACATGCTGGCTACCTCGGCGATATCATCTGAGGTAACTACAGGTCGTTCTTGTTCCTGCTTAACCTGCCATTCCTTTTCCATGGTCTCAATTCTCTCCGTTAGCTGAAGCTCACGATCACGCAACTCACTGGAATACTCATATTGTTGAGATGCGACAGCCGATTCTTTTTCCTTGCGTACACTTTCCAAAGCTCGCCTTGCCTCAGTTAAGCCAATGGGGGCACTACCCCGTTTAATTCGTACTCGAGAGCTAGCTTCATCTACCAAATCAATAGCCTTATCAGGCAAAAAGCGATCCGCTATATATCTGGTAGCCAGCGTAGCCGCTGTCTGTAAGGCTTCGTCGCTTATATCCAATTGGTGAAATTCTTCATATCTGTGTTTAATGCCCCGCAATATTTCCAAGGTCTCTTCCATAGTAGGTTCGGNTACCANGACAGGTTGAAACCGCCGTTCCAAAGCTGGGTCTTTCTCNACATATTTNCGGTAGTCGTCCAAAGTAGTGGCACCAATACATTGAATCTCGCCACGCGACAACGAAGGCTTCAGGAGGTTAGAGGCGTCAACCGCACCTTCAGCTGCTCCAGCACCCACAATAGTCTGCATTTCATCAATAAATAAGATGCAATTACCGGCAGTTTTNTCTTCCTCAATAACCTTCTTCAGCCTCTCCTCAAATTCACCACGGTATTTTGTTCCCGCTACTAGAGCACCTATATCTAACGCGACTATTCTCTTGCCCTGTAATACCTCAGGAACCTCTCCAGCTATTATGCGCTGGGCTAACCCTTCAACAATAGCTGTTTTGCCCACACCAGCTTCCCCTATAAGCGCGGGATTATTTTTAGTACGACGACTTAGTATTTGAACTATTCGTTCAATCTCCTTGTGACGCCCAATAATAGGGTCAAGTTTATCCGCCCGGGCTAGGGCAGTTAAATCGGTCCCAAGTTGATCCAAGGTCGGTGTGCGTGAGGCAA
>JGI2171J19970_10001452_pt1 | contig 13293 bp, 11 predicted proteins | sample DeeMarSWOR324_28_FD_19970 | JGI IMG/M metagenome (IMG submission 19970) | reverse complement strand
CGCATCAATTATAATTGAAGCATTTTGTGCAAATGATAATATAGGTAAAAAAAATAAAAGCTTATTAATTAAAACACACATAACTTTTAATGAAAAACTTGATGAATCCTTTTTTTCACTCATTTCACATTTCCTCTAATTAGCTTCATTTCACGTATTTTGTACTTTTTAGGTTAGTTTTTTTATTATAAATAACAGATGTCCCTTCTCACCTTCCAAGAATAAACAATCGAAGTATATTACTATTTTGATAATAGACTTTGCAATATTTTGTGAAATTTTATAAATAATATCCCAAGAAAATTTTAATGGTATGTAAAAATTTCTATAACATAGTTCCCTTAATTTAAGTGACTTCATTTGGTATCCTTTAGTAGGAAACATTCTAGATATCTCATCTGTTGTATACCCTATTTTAACATGTCCCCATTTTTTGCTCACCCAATTAGTTATGAACCAAGGAAACAATTTAATATTCTTATTAGGTGTAGTCAAGATAATTTCACCACCAGGTTTAGTCACTCTGCAAAGCTGGGATATGAATCTTTTTTCATCTTCTACATGTTCAACAACCTCAATTGCAAATACATGATCAAAGATATTATCTTTAAATGGCAGATTTATACCATTTGCCTCTACATAGATTACATTATCATTTTTTCCTTGTATGTCCAAATCAACTGCAAATTTTTTTCTAGCTGGTTGAAAGGAAATTAAATCACCATCATAACAACCCACATCTAAAACACTATCCCCGTCGGCTCTAATTTTTAATTTTTCCAGCATGCAAAGCCTATAATAAGTAAACAATCTCATATTATTCATCCTCGGTTGATATGAATTTCAACATTCATTTACAAATTCTATGCCATTTTTTTATTTATTTACATTTTGTTATGATTAGAAAACAAGGAGGAAATGATACATGATTGCTTTCTCAAGAATATTAGATCCAATTAAGTACGATAATGCAATTCAAATATGAAATATCCATGGAATAAAATCAATCATTAATTTCAAAAAATCTGGCAATAAAATCCTTAATCTATTCCCCAACTATAAATATATATCGTTCCATCTGAATCATTATTATTATGTAGAGTTAAATTCTTCTGCACATATTCCACAACTTCGTCGGGGATCTGAAACTCAAACCTAAAGAAATCAAACAATAACCATCCCCTACAATTTTGTATGATGGTTTTTTTTAAACTTTCCACATTTTTGAGCACCGGAATATCAGCATAAGGCTCAAGTTCATAGTCTCCGTTCCGTTTGACTTCATGCATGGTTCCTAAATCCCCACCATAGATACTGAAATCAACTTTCCCTAAATAATAAAGGGTAGTTAAAGTCTGGGTAGTAATGATAACATCGTTCGGTTCTAAATGTTTTTTGATATATCCACACGCTTCTCTCCAATCCTCATGGGTTACAGCGCCGTTAGTATATAATCCTCCTAAATGACCGGGTCCAGATCGAATAGTAGGAATTTCAAATGAATTGTAAAACCAGCGAGTAAATGGTAACCATGAAAACATTATAAGTATAACTAAAATATTTAATTTTTCGTTAGAAATCAACTTGTTAAGTTTAGTATAATTTTTAAAAGTTCGTTTAGCCGTTTCTATCTCCATATCGATTAAATTGGTTAATCCATAAGAAGCGATAATTAGAAAAAGCGGAAATATATTGAAAATATATCGATCGACTTTTGTCTTAAAAAAAAATGAGTGAAGAATAAAAGGGACTCCGCAACTTATTAAAGTGTAAAATCCGGCTCGATTCAACCTCAATACTGCTTGAATCGCTCCAATGAGTAACAAAGCACCCAATGGAAATCTAATATTGGAGATCAAAAAATCCAGATAAGTAAATTTATCTCCTGCACCTCCATGTTGTGCCCAAAAAGGATAAAATTGAGAAAGTTCTATCACTTTGCTTCGAAGAGCCGGTGAGACTATCCAAACTGCTGCACTGAGAAAGATTGATGAGGAAAAAAACCAAAAATATTTTGACTTCAAACCCTGTATATATCCGTGTTGAAAGAAAGAAAAAGTCGCCATCATACCCCAGTAACACATCATACTGATTAGAAAGAGGGCAGTTAAATGCTGGATATAAAACGAAAATAGAAGAATTACGCCTGATAAAAAAAGCCATTTCCAGCTTATGCCCCACTCAGAGATAAAATTTTTTAAACCCGACCAGAACCTCGATTCATTAATTTTGCTGATTTCCCTTTCTATTCCTTTCCCCCTTTTTTCAAAACCCAAATAGAAAGTATAAAATCCCCAGAGGAACAGGAATTGAAAAATCGTGTACATTCTACATACTCTGGACCAACCGATTTCAAAAGGGAAAAAAGTGATGAACAGAGCCGAAATTAATCCGACTTTCACATTAAAAGATTTATATCCTATCCAAAAGACGAATGGAATTGCCAGACTCCCGAAAAGCGCACTGGGAAATCGACAGGCAAATTCTCCTTCCCCCAGTATTTTCATCGAAAAAGCTACACAATATGTATAAGGAAGCGCCAATGTATAAGGCCAACCTGATGGAAGCAATGGACCCTTGCCTTCTAATATGGACTTGCCAGCATAAAAATGATTTAATTCATCAATCCAGAAACTCGGCACACCCAAATTTATCGTACGGAGACCAGTTCCAACAACAACCAGCAAAACTAAGATCCCCACAACCAGAATTAATTTCCTTTTCTCAAACCAATCACCTGATTCTTTTGCTTCAGTTTCATTCAAATCTATTTTTTTCGTCATTAAATCCTTCCAAACTAATTTTCCCTAAGCTGAGATGTGCGAAAATTTAGCATACGGAAAAACAGCTTTTCGTAATCTTCAGTTATTTTGTCCCAGGTGTAATTTTCTTTAATTCTATTAACCGCCCTTTTTTGATATTTTTTCACAATCTCTGGGTTATCTAACAAATGCTGCATTTTGTTCTTTAAGTCTTCAGATTTTCGGGTTGTAAAATAAAGACCTGCATCAGAAAGCACTTCTCGATGTTCAGGTACGTCGTTAGCTAAAACACAATTTCCGAATCCCATACCTTCCAAAAGTGCTGGGTGAGTACCCCCCACTTCAGTGGCTTGAACATAAAAATATGCATGGGATTGAAGTTCTTTATATCCCTGTCCAAAAATATATCCCGTAAATATAATTCTGCTATCTCTTGTTTCTCTGAGTTCCTGGATATATTCTGTATTATAAGGAGCATCACCTACAACCACTAAATTTAGAGCTGTTGTTACCTTTTCAAAGGCTTTAACCACCAAATGGGCATTGTTTTCTGGTTCTAACCTGCTGACATAAAGCACATAGCTTTGTTTTTTCAGATCATATTTTTTTAAAATGCCATCTGATGGAACCTTTTCCGTTGGTCCCCCATACGGAATAAAAGTAGAATCTCTACCAAATTTTTTTAGATAATATTGCTGAATATATTTTGAATCGGTGACAATGGCATTCGGAAGAAACGTAGCCAAGCATTCAGAAAATCTATAAAAATTCTGACCTAACTTATTCCATTTTTTCCTTTGCCATTCCAGACCATCCACATTCAAAGCAACCTTTTGACCAGTTACTCTGGGAATCCATGAAAATATACTGTTAACACTATTACATATTAAAATGACATCATATCCTTTGATCAAACTATGTAGTGCACATATTCCAGTATGAATAATGGTATCAAAATATTTATGACTGATTGTGGGTAGAATTATGATTTGCACACCCTTATAAAAATTATCTTTATACTTAATAATATTCGATCTTCCATAAACAGTAACATCATGCCCCCGAGACGCTAATTTTGGAGCCAATTCTTCAGCAAAAGTTTCAAAACCACCGTAATTTGCAGGAATACCTCTGATACCCATTAAGGCTATTTTCATATCTTCCATCCCATAACCAATATTATCGCTCACTGTTCCAGGCAGGACTCAATTTACCTCGAAAAATATTTACAATAGATACTAATAGAACTTTATTCATGAACAAATAAGTTTTGAGTAATTTTGTCTTTGTTAGTAAAATTGTAAATCCAATAAATAGAATCCCAATAATAGGATGAATTTTGAAAGAAATAAAAGCCAGTAAAAAATAACCGCATAAAGCGATAAAGGGCTGCATCGCATTCATTACAAACTCTAAAGGAAAGATCAGTAGACCAAAAAATCCATATCGAGGATTAAACAATAATTTTCTATGACTCCAGAATATTTGCACCAATCCAATTCCTCTGCGAATTTTTTGATTCTGGAAATCATTAAAATCGACTGGGGGGATTTCATAGAATGTAGCATCCTCCATGTATTTCGTCTTAAATCCTTCCTTGCGAATCTTAATCGCAAAATCCGTATCCTCTGCATAAGTGTTTTCATTTAAAATTATCTTGGCAAATTGTTTTTTGAATGCCATAAATTGGCCATGGAAAACTGGTGCTGAGTCCAGACTGGATTCCCATAATCTCAGCCTGGTGTATATTTTTCGATATATGTCCTCATGGATAAATAAACCTTCGTCCTTCTTTTTATTAGACAAATGTATTCCACACACTGCGCCGACATCCTCTGGCATAAGATGATGGGCACATTTATAAAGTGCATCTTTGTCCAGTATCACATCTGAATCGGTGAGAACGATAATCTCCCCTTTCGCTGCTTTAAAAGAAGTTTTGAGCCCTCCCACTTTTCCCCGTTCATATTGATTTTTTACCAGGGAAATCCTGTCATATTCACCGACATATTTCTGCACAATAGCACATCCATTATCTGTTGAAAAATCGTCAGCGACTAGGATCTCCCACTTATCTTTCGGATATTCCAATTCCAAACAATTCTTTAACTTCTTGTCGATGACTTTTCCTTCGTTATGCATAGGAACAATAACGGATATAAAGGGTAATTCATCTTTGTTGCTTATCTTTTTTGATTCTTTGTCTTTCATATATGCAAACCTAATTCTGACTGATTGACTTTTTAGGAAATAGCCCGTTAATATATATTGTTATTTAAAATTTTTTTCACCGTCTCTTGAGTTATCTTCCATTTATTATTCACAGAACTTAATAAAAGCCCCATCATAAAAATGATTGTGCTTAATAAGATCATCAATACCGTAAATATTGCAGTTCCAACATGCCAGAGTAGCCCTGTGCTAATGTATTCAACGACGATCTTAATGCCAAATATTAATCCAATAAATAAAAAGAACAATGAGAAAATGGAAAAGAATTTTATGGGATTATAATCCCGAAATAAAGTGATAATGGTATACAAGATATTCCAGCCATCATGGATGGTTTTAAGTTTGGACTGTGAGCCTTGTTTTCGAGCTCTATAAAATATGGGAATTTCCTTGATACGATATCCTTCCTGTAGACTTCTAATTGTTAACTCAGATTCAACTTCAAATCCACTCGATAACAAAATCATCTCTTTCACAAATTCACGACTCATTACCCGATAACCAGAAAGAACATCTTTTAAGTCTGTATTAAACGTTTTATTAATAATTGTTGTGAGCAGTTTGTTACCAAATTTGTGAGAAAGCGAAAAGGATTTATTTTCATAATTAGACCGGGCTCCGACAACCATGTCCGCTTCTCCATCTTGAACTGGTTCAACAAGTTCTTTAATATTATCTACAGCGTAAGTATCATCTCCATCCACCATAATGTAAATGTCGGACTCGATATTATTAAACATTGCCCTAACAACATTTCCTTTACCTCGTTTATTTTGAATAAAAACCGTAGCACCTTCCTCACGAGCTATTTTAACTGTATTGTCAGTGGACCCATTATCATACACAATAATTTGGGCATGGGGAAGCTGTTTCGTGAAATCATTAACCACTTTTGAGATAGATTTCTCTTCATTCAAAGTGGGAATCATCACCGTAATTTTCATGTACTTTCTCCTTTAGCCCCCGGTAGCTACTATCCAATAATTTCTTCAATATTATATTCTTTAATATCCTTTGCATGTGTAAATATGATCATTTCGCCCAGCAAGCCAATTGAAATCAACTGAATCCCAATAACCAAAAACAAAGCCCCTAAAAGAAGTAGCGGACGTCCTGCGATCGGTCCGAGAGCTAATATTCGATAAACAAATAGATAAATTTCTATTACTGCTCCAATGAGTGTAAAAACGGCACCAAAAAATCCTAAAAAATGAATAGGTTTCTTTGAGTAATTTGTTAAAAATAGAACGGTAATGATATCCAGGAAACGCTGGAGATATTCTTTAAAATATTTGGACTTTCTAAATTCACCGTGTAACTGTTCTATCTTCTCTTCAGTAACCTTATAACCTTGCCGGGCAGCCAAAATCGGTATGAAATTATTAAGATCTCCATAAACATCTATATTTTCTAATACTTCCCTTTTAGTTACCAATACTCCACTATTTATATCATGCAAATTAAGTTTAGATAATTTTTTAGTTATGGAATTAAAAACCTTAGATATTATTTGATTCAATTTAGCATCCCTGCGTGGATACCTCCAGCCGATTACCAAATCGTTCCCATCTTCAAGCTTGGAAATAAGCTTTGATAATTCCGGGGGATTAACCCGAACTCTTGCTGTGAGATATATAATTATTTCCGCAGCAGAATGTTTTAGACCAGCATCAAGAGCACTTGCCTCGCCAAAAGTTGATCGCATTCGAATTGATGTCACTCGTAAATCATTTTCTGTAATTTTAACTAATCTATCATAAGTGTTATCGGTGCTTCCATCATCTACAAATATGATTTGAAACTGCTTTTCATCTCTTTCAACAAAATTTACTAATGAGTGATATAATTCTTCAATATCATTTTCATGATTGTTCAAAGTAACAATAATTGAGATCTTAGGCTTGGGAACATGAATGTTCTCTAACAAATTTTCCTGAATAATCATTTTGGTGGCAGTACTTTGTAAATTCATTTTATTTTTCCACGTAAATATTAGTCCATTAAAAGGATCGATTTTTTCTTTCCTGTATATACAATTAACACCGCAATTAGACCAAAGAATAAAAATTGAAAGATGGTAACAGCTAACAGAAATATAAGTGTAAGAAATAAATTAACCTCGGTAGTTTGAAAATCAGATTTAATTACATCAACTAATGCCCAGATTCCCGTTAATGCTGGGATAAGAAAAGAATAGAAAGCTAAAGCACTAAAAAATTGTAATGGATTTTTCAGGTATTTCAAAAATAAATTTAAGGATGTTAGGTCCATAAGAACTCGAAATGTTCGCGTTAAATTATATTTAGATTTTCCAAATTTTCTTGGATGATGATTGACGACAACCTCTGTAATTTTTGCACCCTCAATTTTTGCCAATACAGGAATAAATCGATGTAATTCACCGTAAATACTAATCCTTTTAACTATCTCTTTTTGAAAAGCCTTTAGTGAACACCCTGTATCATGAAGATAGACTTTTGTTACAGAACAGATTAATTTATTAGCCATTTTTGAAGGGACCTTACGGATCAGCAATTTATCTTTACGGTTTTTTCTCCAGCCACTTACAACATCATATCCCTCTGCTAATTTATCCAACAGCTTGGGAATATCATCAGGATCATTTTGAAGATCCCCATCCATCGCAACTATTTTGTCACCGATTGCTAATTCAAAGCCAGCAGCCATAGCTGCGGATTGTCCGAAATTTCTCCTGAATTTGACAATGCGTGTGTTACAATCATTCTGCTGAATTTCTCTCAATAGATTTAAAGTATTATCAGAACTACCATCATCCACAAAAATTATTTCATAACTTTCACGAATCCGCTTCATAGCATGCGTTATTGATTCATGTAGAAACGATACATTTTCCTCCTCATTAAAAATAGGGACAACAATAGAAATATCTACTTTTCGATTATCCATTAATACGAATTCCAGCTTTTAATCTGTTCTCATTTATCTTATTTTTGCCACAATCAAAGGGAATTTTGTACTGAATCACCACTTCGGCCTGAATATCTTACTATCTTAACCATCACAATCAATATGGTAAAAATAATTACTTCGGTCAATATTGTCCACAGATTGTAATAAGAAAACAAACTTAAAAAAAATTCACTTGAAGTACTTGCTTTATAAATATCTCGAAAAATTGAAATTGAGCTTATAAAATAATTATTTGAAAATGGCCAAAATAACTGCTCTCCATAAGGAGGTGAGGTATCTCGCGTAAAATAGTCTATGATAACATGTGAACTATATAGTGAAAAAACTGTTATGAAAATATTTCGAATTTGTCTTCTATTTCTAAATTTAAAATAACAGGCAACCACTGCTGCTATAATTAATGAAATAAAAATACTATGGGTAAACTGATGATGATATTTATTTGGTTCTCCGATTAAAAATCCGAATAGAAAATCAATATCTGCTAAATTGGCAACAACAATAAATCCCAATAATTCTTTCCAATTTATCTTTTTATTTATCGTTGAATATATCGCATAGCCACATAGAGAATGTCCTATTGGTGATGCCATACTTACTGATCAATATTTTTTTGCAGCCATAGTTCAAGCACTAATAACGCCCAGATGCGATGAGAATTGTTTTGTTTTCGAGTTAAATGGTCATTCAATAGATGTTGAATATAATTGGCATTAAAATATCCTCTTTTTTTAATTGTTGCTTCAGACAATACATCTGTGACAAAATCTTTCACTAATGGTATATCTCTCAGCCAATTCTTCATGGGTACGCTATGTCCTAATTTATCTTTTCGATAAACAATTTCGTCAGGTAATATTCCCGTCATAGTTTTATGAAGTATATATTTTGTTTCAGATCCTCTAATTTTTAATTCTGATGGTATAGTTGCAGCATATTCAACCAGCCGTGGATCAAGCATTGGAAATCTACCTTCGATTCCAAAAGTGCGAAGTAATTGCATTCTTCTCAAATAAAAACCAACAACTGTATAATAATCACCATATAAAGTCTTGCTTAAGTAATCATTACCATTAGCCTGCTGGTAGATAGATACGATCTCCTCCAGGGGATTGCATTGTTGTAAGTCAGGGAGTGTATCGGATCGAACTAATTGGGTAAGTTCTTTATCTGTGTAATAAATACGCCAGCGATTGCTGTACAAATCAGGGGGAAAATTATAACTATATGCAAACCGTTTCGCTTTAACGATTAAGCTCTTTTTCTTTTCTGTATCCGGAAATAATTTAGATATATTTATGATTGATTCTTTTAGTAGCTTGGGTAGCTTTTCAAATTTTTGTGCAAACGTATCGGCTTGATACACAGGATGTCCTGCGAACAATTCATCACCACCATCTCCCGATAAAATATAGCTGGTTTTCCCTGATGCCTGCCTGCCTAATATGTAGGTCGCAATTTCTATGCCAATATCACAAAATGGTTGTTCCATGTAGTTGACAATTTCGGCAATAGAAATAATTTCTTCAGGGGAAAACTCGACTAAATGATGTTGAGCGTGATATCGATCTGAAACAATCTTGGCATAATGTGATTCATCAAATGATTTTCCCCGACATCGAAATGAGAATGTATGAACTGAACCATTAATGAAAGAACTCATCAGTCCAACAACAGAGCTTGAATCCATACCACCGCTCAAAAATGCGCCATGGGTATCCTTATCGTCTTCGATTCGTAGCTGAACTGCATTTCGCATTAGCGGCAGAAGTTCTTCGATATATTGTTCTTCGTTCTTACCCGGATTAACTTCAAAAGACAATTTCCAGTAAGATTTGATTTTTAAATTGCCTTTCTCTAATTGTAAATAATTTCCTGGAGGTAAATTTTTAATCCCTGAAATAATCGTGTCTAAGCTCGGATTATAGTTAAACAATAAGTAAGAATGGAGACCTTTATAATTAATCTCAGTTTTAGTTTCATCATATCTTAGTAAAGCTTTCAAGGAAGAGGCAAAAATTAATTTTATGCCATCCCAAAAATAATACAATGGCTCAACGCCTAAATGGTCTCGTGCCAAAATGAATTGTTGTAGCTCTCTATTCCAGATTCCAATAATGAAATTGCCATTTATTTCAGAAAAACAATCCGATTTTTTTTGATCATAAAATTTGCCAATTAATTGTGCTGATGAACAAGAATTACTATTTTCCTTCATTTCAGAAATTAATTCATTCTTATTAAAAATATTTCCTAAAAATACAACCCCAGCGATTTTTTTATCATCCTGCCATAAATTAGAGTCATCATCAATCGTTTTAACACCAGTAGGAGTGATACCAATAGCTAAATTTTTCTCTTTTATTAAACATAGATCACTATTTTTAAAAAATCTTGGATTAAATAATGATTTGATTTGATTGTCAGAGATTTTTACATCTGGACTGGCATAGATGATTCCAGCTATCATTTTGTCTTTCCGTTTTTGACTTTATAAAATAGTTTTGATAGTTACTTTTCTTTCTGTTTCTGAGCATTCTCCCGCCGATCACGGAGAACTTTTGCTGGTGCACCGACAGCGATGGAGTAAGGTGGAATTTTATTTGTTACCACCGCATGAGCCCCAATAATTGAATCTCTGCCAATGGTCGAACCATCTAATACAGCTACACCTGCTCCCAACCAAATATTTTCTTCCAGCATAATACCTTTCGCTGTTCGACCCTGGTATAGAATTGGTACATCTGTCCGATCTGCAACATGGTCTCCGCCCACCAAATAACAAAACGCCGCCATGAGATGATTCTCTTTAATGACAATAGTACCTAATGAAGAAATAACACAATTAAAACCGATATTTACATTATCCTCAAGTACAATATCTCCATCATGGCAAGTCAGAATTGTGTTGCGACCGATGAAAACCCCATTCCCGATAGTAATGCCTTTATTCCCGCTACCTTTAGCATCCAGTACACAGTGATCATCTATCACAACATCATCACCAATTCGAATTTTAAAGGGATGTCTTATTGCAATATTTGCACCAAAAACCACATTTCGTCCCACCTGTCCTAAAATCTTAGGATAAAGTTTGCTCCTCAGTAAAATTCCTACCGCACCAGGAATCCAGCTAAAAAGGGTAATTATCAATTCGTATTTCATCATTTTCCACAAACCTTTTTCACCAACAATTAGCTGTTGATATTTTTGCATCTTAGACTTTTCTGCATCGATGAGTTCCTTTTGAGTATCTAATATCTCTTTTTGTGCGGTTGTATTTTCGTTTGACATGTTCTTTCCCTCTGATTAATAAATTAGATTATTTTCTCAGAACATAAATAATTCCACCTACAATACCTAAAAATAAAATCATACTGTAAGCAATCCATGAAAAAGCAATGGTCGAGGCAACAGAAACTCCATATAGTGAGAAAAAAAATACATATAAATTCTCTCTTATTCCAATAGCATTAATCGAGATGGGAATCATTTGCACAAATAATGCGATTGGAATAATCGTCCAAAATTTAATAAATGGAATATTTAAACCTAAAGCTTCAGAAATAAGATAATAATGAAAAATTACATTAATTTGTAAAAGCAGCGAAAGACCCAAAGAACATATTAAAGCCTTATTCTTGCCTCTAAAATTAGCAAACGCATCCGTAAATTTGTCTATTTGTTTTTTAAAGAGTTTGAATCCCGGCAGGTCAAATATTTTTGCTATTTTTTTTGCTTTTCCTCGCTTTAAAAAGATACCTTCGATCACGATGAACATCAGTGCAAAAATTATAATCACCCATAACCAAAGATTAGGTACCTGCCGATTAATTTCACCAGTTAACGCCAGTGCAATAATAGCAAATACAAGCAATGCAAACATGCCAATAAATCGTTCTACTCCTACTGTTGCAATTGACTCCAGTTTAGGATAACCCTTTCGCCACGAATCATAAGCACGAACGGTGTCACCACCAATTGTAGAGGGCAAAACATTATTAAAAAACATAGCCACTGCATAGGACTGAACTAAGTATGATACCTTTAAGTCCATGTCCTGGGCTAACGATAAAATGCGCCATCGGTAGGCACTTGCGTAATAACCAATGGCATGCAAAGAAAATGACAGAAGTAACAGTATCAAATTTGCTGATTTGATTGATAACCATATCTCATTCAAATTGGTTTTACTTAGGATATAATAAATCAGTACAATACTAACCAAAGCCTTTAAGAATGTAATCAAAATTCTTTTGACATCTTTTTTTGGAGTCTCTGGTGCCATTTCGGCTAGAGATTTTACATTTTGGATTGAATGGGATCCCATCGTTATATCTCGTTTTGCAGATACAATTGGATAAATTTAATTAAGCGAGTGAGATTAAATAACTTTCACATTTGTGTTTTATTGACCTTGGGCTAAAAAATATTTATAATACTATGCTGAGTAATTTATTTTATCTCACTCTCTAAAGGTAACCGTTTTCACGATACCATTGTACAGTCTTTTGTAGTCCTTCCTTTAATGTAACTTTTGGATTGTACCCTAATTTCTGCTTTGCCTTCGAAATATCAAAAGCTCTATCTTTTGTAAAGAAATCCAACCGACGTCGATAAATGGGAGGTTGAATTCTAAAAGGATAACAAACTGTTTCAAACATTACCGCTGCTATCCACATTGGCAATAATGGAATTCTTTTTTTAGGGACAGGAACTCCTAAAACTTCAGCTAATAATTCAATATAGTCATTTAATGTAATATATTCATTTCCTCCGAGAGTGAAAATCTCTCCCACAGCTTCCTGTTTTTCACCACATAAAATAATACCCTCTATCAGATCCTTAACGTATGTTAGATGATAAAGCACCTCACCATTACCAATCATCCTGAATTTCCCATTACTAACGAACTTGAATATTTTTAGAAAACGAGTGTCTCCAGGACCATAGATTCCTACAGGTCTAAACACCACACCTTCAATATTATTTTCTTTAAAAAATTGTAATGCTAATTTTTCTCCTTCAACTTTGGATTGTTGGTAAACATCACCAGGATTGTAAGGTGCTGTCTCATCCGCAGGGGGGTTTTTAATTTCGCCCTGAACACCAACCGTACTGCAATGTACAAATCGACGTACCTTTGCATTTTGCGATGCCTCTAAAAGATTCTTTGTCCCACCGACATTGACATCAAAAAAATAGTGTTTTGGCACATTCTGTTCTCTAAAAATCGCAGCAATGTGGTAAACCGTATCGATGCCCTCAACAGCAGGGGGTAATGTATCTTTGTTGGTCAAATCACCAATGACAACTTCTATCCCTAACTTTTCCAATTTTTCAATAT
>JGI2171J19970_10001449_pt1 | contig 13299 bp, 7 predicted proteins | sample DeeMarSWOR324_28_FD_19970 | JGI IMG/M metagenome (IMG submission 19970) | reverse complement strand
GCTTACCTGCTGGCTCTTCCTTGGCTACTGCCCTGTAGATGACCTGTCCATCTTGTCGCTCACCAGAATAAATAGATCTGTTATGCTCGGTAACAGTGTTCACTAACGCTTCAGCTATCCGTGGTGGGTACCCATACCCCTGGATGAACTCCTGTTTGAGTTGGTTTTCTGCAGTTTTGACTTCAATTCTGTCCATGGTCTTACCTCCATACATAGGTGGAGATAAGTGTTGTGGAAATACTGCCCAAATGTAAAAACGGAGATAATACCTATACGTTAACGTTGGCCAGCGGTATGGTGTACGAGTTCAATACATCAGGGGAGCTAACGCACGTCAAGGATTTGGATCAGAATACTATTACCTTCACCTACACTGATGGGGAACTCACTTCCACTACTGATACTATTGGGCGTACAGTGAGCCTGAGTTACTCTAATAATCGGTTATGGAAGATTACATACAATGGTTCCGAAATAGAATTCTCCTATGATGCAAATGGATGTTTGGTGTGGATGGAGGATTTCTTGAACAGGAGGACTAGTTATTACTACAATACAGGGTACAACAACTGGTTATTATCCAAGATAGAGTATCCAACTACTGGATATACAACGTATGCTTATGACAGGTTTCAGGACGACAACTACTGCAAATACTATGTCACAAACCAGAGAGTACACGAAACAAGCCAGGTGCGCCATTGTGTTTTCTCCTACACTGGCTCTTTTGAAGAAATTACTAGTTCTGTAATGACAGTAAAGAATGAATCTGATGTCACCCAGGGGTCTAACCATTTCACTGTAAGTGAGGGGTTGATTACAGAAAAAATCATCAAGAATGTGTCAGGAATTGCACTCCGGAAGTATGCCTATGCGTACAATCCTCAAAATGAAGTCACTGAAGAGCAGGTGTACTACGATGGCTCCAGCCTGTCGTATACCACCTATTATGCGTACGACAACTGGGGGAATACAATCTACGTCAAGAATGCACAAGGCCATGAAGTATTCTTATCTTATGCAAATACGTCCACTTCTGGATTCTTTGTGGATGGAACTGGTACTGTAATTCAGAAATTCACCAATGCTTTCTCAAATTGCACTGTACCTTCGTCTGTTCATACTGTTTTGCTGGGAGCAGCAGAAAAGCAGGATGCAACATTTGTGAGAGAGGTGTACATCACGTATGACTCTGAAGCTCATCCTACACAGTCCACAAATGCATTTGGGAATGCCACTACGTGGTTGACTTTTTCTGGGACTTTTAACGAGAAGACTGGTGATACATCTTTCCCTATCGATTTGACAGGACACACTGTGGCAGGGAATGGAGTCTTACAGATTACTGGACTCCCCTCAGATGATACCTACCAGGAGAGTCATAACACGAACTGTCCATCTCCTGGGTGTATGGTATGTAGCTGGCTGTCTTCTGGCAGTGGATGGTCAAGTAATTACTTCACTGTCCACTGGTCATGTTTCGTTCAGGGTGAATATGATGAAGGGTACCAACCAATCGGTCCCTTTACCCATTATCCTGGCACTTTAGGATACCAGAGTTACACTAAGAATCCAGGATTTGGTCAATCTTCCACTTCCTTTACTGTTACCACCAAGTGGAAAGCATACCCGGTACAAGTTAAATACAATTTTGATAATTCTGACTGGACAACAATTACATCTAACTTGAAGAATACCACAGCACAGAAAACTGTTCCCATCACTGATGGTTCACATGCCCTGTACTTTACTGAATCATCTTCTCAGAAAACAAAATTCTCGTGGAAATTGTATGTCCCTGTGGACAATTCACCCAGTACCTACACTACCAGCATAACCTACGATACCTACGGGAATGTTGCCTCTGTTACTGATGCCGAGTCAACTACTACCACCTTCACTTACTCTTCTGCCTATTCTCATGCATACTTGACAGAGATTTCTACAACAATTGGCCAGGATACCATCGCCACCAGAGCTGCCTATGACTCTAACAGGGGATGGATCACCTCAATACAAGAACCCAAAGGAGTTGATGCAGGTTCAGGATATGATACCTTGTACACCTACGATGTTTTGGGAAGAATAATCAAAAAAGAGTTCCCACTGCTGCCAGGTCAGTCTCAAAGATCCTACGTAGAAGCTGTATACGATTGTGAAAACGGAACAGTTACCTTAATTGACCCACTAGGTCACTACATTGTCAGAGAACATGATAACCTGGGCAGACTAATTGCGGTCAAGGTATACACTGGTCAATTTGGAACAGGTACTCTGTACGCAACGACATCATACACATATGGTTACAATGATAAGGTTTTGACAGTAACAGACCCTCAAAACCACACAACAACATACACATACGACTTTTTGGGTCGAATCACCCAGTTTCTGTCTCCAGATTCTTCAGCAGTTTCTTATTCGTACGATGATACCAATAACAGAGTAATCTTCACTGATGGCCGTGGGTACGACAGAATCTTATGGTTTGACTTGCTCTCCCGAATAACAAAGGTAGAAGAAGAGTACGAGACCAATTCATTTGCAGTGACCACCTACCAGTATGATGAGGTCAGCCATTTGATTTCCTTTACTGATGCTGAGAATAGGACTACCAGCTATACCTATGCATCCTTTTTTGGATTAACAAAGACCACATACCCTGATTCCACGTACGAGGAATATACATACAACAATACAGGTAGTATCACATCCTATACTAATGCTGAGGGGAATGAAACCCAATTTTTGTACGATGCCCTCTACCGATTAACACAAATTGAGTACGAAGATCAATCTACCGTTTCCTTTACCTACGATTTGAACAGTAACAGGACAAGAATGGATGATAATTCCCCAAGTCAGGGAGACTACGCTGAATACCAATATGATTGCTGGAACCGATTAGTTACAGAAACACGGCACATTTCAACAAATACCTACACAGTCTCATACCAGTATGATACAGCCAGCAGGTTAACCACGTTAACCTACCCTGACAGCACAGAGGTTCTCTACTCCTATGATGATTTGAATCGGGCAACAGAGATCAAACGCTACATAGATGGTGTGAACGATGAAATACTCATGGACAATGTGCACTACAACAGTGAGAGTTTACTCACCCAATTTGACTACGGAAATGATTTGAGAGCTACCTTCACCTACGACTCAAGAGACAGAGCAGTAACTATTGATGTCAAAGATGGTGAAACATCCTTTTTAGATTTGGATTACACCTATGACAGCCACAGCAATATTACTCAGTTGGTAAATGGCTGGAGAGATACAAGTTCTGACTGGCATTCACAGACAGAATCTTACAGCTACGATGGATTGGATCGATTAATATCTGCCAGTTCCACATTATGGTCTCACACCTACTCATACGATAAAGCAGGGAACAGAACAGCCAAAGATGGAGTCACATACACCATTAATACAGTTGACCAAGTATCAGCGTTATCAGATGGTACCTCCTTCACCTACGATTCAAATGGGAACAGAATCCAAAAAACCAAAGGAACTGACACCTGGGTGTACACGTACGATTATGCCAATAGACTAACAAAAGTGGAGAAGAATTCTGAAACTATCGGAGAATACATCTACGATGGAGATGGTAAAAGAATTCAGGTCACAGAAAACAGCGCAACAACAACCTATATATACTTAGGTTTGAACGTTTTGTACGAAGAAAACACCACTGGTACAGCTGTATACATCTACGGACCCACAGGAAGACTAGCCAAGAGAACAACGATTGATAATGAATCTGAAACCTATTACTACCACACTGACCATCTGGGTTCTACCAGGTTAGTGACAGATCAATCAAAAGCTGTAGTCACAGATGCAACCTACAAACCCTTTGGTGAAAGCACAGCAACTGGTGAAGAATCCTACCTTTACACAGGAAAAGAAAAGGATACAACTGGTCTCTACTACTACGGTGCTCGTTATTACGATCCCGAAGTTGGTCGCTTCATCACGAGAGATACTCTAGCTGGTAGAAAGGTTGTCCCGCAATCACTGAATCGATATACCTACTGCCTCAATAATCCAATGAAGTTTGTTGATCCTGCAGGCCTAACTTATAGAATTTGCGATGTTGATTCAGGGCGTTGCATTAGAATCAAAGAAGGTGGAAAAGGTGGATGGATAGCCTATGATGAAAATGATAACGTTATCACTACTAGCGAGGAGATTGAATCCCTCATGGCCTCCGATGACCCCGCAAAGCGGGCAAGAGCAGTGTATCTCATGTTGTTGATTACACATCCTGAAATTGAAGGTGAGTACGACCAATTTGCAGAAGCGCCTTCAATGATAGATGATGATGGTACAGAGTGGTTTGATTATGACGTTGAAATCAGAGGTAAGAAGGAGACTATTCGAATTGGCATTTCACCTGAACCCTTCTACCTTGGGCCTGATCCACTAACAGGAAAGACGATAAAAGCGTACGCATTAACTTGGAAAGCAATAGATGGAAGTAAAGGGGAAATTATCAAAGTAAAGGTGTTTCAATATGCCTTCTTATCAATCGCAAGACTCTTCCATGTTATCGGTCACGAGGGTGTTCATGTGGTTGATTTTAGCAGCGGAAAACCCCCTAGTCCAAGACAATGGGAACAGAAGGCAATGAATTGGAACCGTGCACATTCAGGGATTCCGTTGTTTCCGTGGACTTTCTTTCCTCCCTTTACAGTTGAGCCAGAATAAGGTGAAAAAATGAAATGCATTTGGTTGATAATTCTGACTATGGTGAGCATGGCATGTGCTTTTGTGAACGAGCCCTGCCAATGGGATCAATTTCTGGGAAATCCAGGAAGAACAGCATACACAGAGTGTAGTGGACCAGATTCTCCTGAAGTACTCTGGGAAATCACCCTTGACGGTGTAGCTGGTACCCCTTTCATAGTTGGGGATAAGGTAATCGTTTGTAGTCAGTTTTATTCGTTTTTTCCTCCCCCATTAGAGCTAGCACCTCCCTCAAATATTACGGTAGTTGATCTTTTGACTGGTACTCTTTTACAGAAGATTGTGCCTGAGGAAGATTTCGTAGGCGTGTACCCTGTAGGAGATGCACTCCTAATTAATACAGGCTTTGAGCTTTACAATATTGATCTTGCTTCTGAGGAGACCTCATTTGTTTCTAAAGTTCCTGGAACGTGCTTCTGTCTTTCTGGTTGCCATCCTCTTATCCTTCCCGACAAAATAGTGTTCCCCACAACACCAGTCGTATGTCTCTCTAGGGATGACTACAGTATGCTCTGGGACCTTGAAACAAGTCTGGGACTACTCTATCCAGATACTGCAGAAATTATGAACATTGCAGCTTCTTTGAGTCGAGTATATGTTGTCCTAGAAGAAAAAAATGGCACGAGAGTATTGGCAGTAGATGATGAGACAGGAGAACTTATCTGGATGAAGGATCTTGCAGTCATGGGAATTGCTGCAGATGGACCCACAGTTTTCGCTGCTGGAGAAGATTTGTATGCATTAGATGCTGGGACAGGAGAACTCCTCTGGATGTTTGAACTAGATTTCACCTGGTCTAACATAGCAGTTGGACCTGCTGCAGTCTACTTCACCGATACCCAAAATCATCTGTATGCAGTGGACAAGAACACAGGAGAACTTGAATGGAAAAGTCCTTGGGAAGAAGCAGAATGGGTCACCTACATTGTTGGTACTAAAGATGCAGTTATTTGCAGTAATATTTTAAATTTGACTGTTTTTTCTGCAAAAGATGGAAAAGAGCTTTGGAACATACATTTTCGTGATTACTCAGGTCCTTTCCCAGATAAACCATGCCCTGCTGTAACTGAGGGCATCTTGGTGATTCCGAAAAAAGAGTTACAACAAGGAGATTCCTTTGTCATGATAAGACCAGAACAACTTGTGGCTTTAACTTCTGATCCAAAATTGTTTGTAAAGCAGGGCGATGCCTTTTTGTCAGAAGATTTGAAAGATCAAGCTATCAGTTCGTATGAAAAAGCTGCAGAGCTCTATGAAAAAAAGGGAGATCTGTCCTCGTGTCAGGAAATGCAGGAACGAATTCATGAGCTTGAAAATCCATCAGAATCTCCACCACCAGTGTCTGTACCATCATCTACACCAGAATCCATAATGCCTACAACACCACCAGGACTATCTACTCCAATTCCCTTTTCTGCTGTAATCTTGGTTATTGTCTTGATGGGAATTCCTATTACATACTATCTCATCAAACATAAGCCCAAAGATGGTTGATAGGTACTAGAAGAAACTATTGACATAACCTTAAGTACTGAATAATCCAGTAAAGGTTATAAATCCAGATGAATTTAGATATTCCAGTCCACTGCATACTCTTCACCAGTAGTCCATTAGTTCTCCTTTCGTCATACAGTAATGTACAATTTATGCACTTAATATGTGTTTTAAGAATACAAATATTACTATTTAAGAAGTATGCACACATTAATTTGAGATAATTATTTAAATCTACTGGGAAAGCCCCAAGAATGAAATTTCACGTGCTGTTAGGTCATTCTGGTGAAAATCCAGAGAGACACTGTTTCGATGGAGATAGTTCCTATGTTACCGGATCTGTAGAGAATACGCTGGTTCGTCTGTTGGGTATTGATGCATGTGAAGTGAGAGGATTAAATCTGTACTACTTGAGGAAGAGTGGATTTCTGAGTAGGTTGGATTACAACCTCAGAAAGTACTTGGAACCTAAATTAACGAAGGAATCAGTAGGAATTCACAAGAACCTCGGGTTTGAAGCCAGAGACTTTTTTGAGAGTATTTTAGAAGAAGATCTTGTGCTCTCTTTTGAGAGAGAGGTCTTTGATCGCTATGAAAGGCCACTAGTGTACTTGGCAGCAGAGGGTCAGGATACCTACAACTTGAAACTGGTACAAGCAGGGTACGCTATCCCGTACTTCATCTACCCTAACGCTGTCTCACCCACAGAGGAAGGAGAATTCACCTATGATACTCTTGAGAAATTCCAGGATGCTGTAGTAGAAGCCAAGAGAAATAGTCTGGGCATCTGGGAGTCTATGGATCGTACATTACTTTCTATGGAACTCCGATTCCTCACCAGAAGAGAACTACCTGTGAAATACTGTGCAGATCTGGAAAATGGTCTGTTGTATTCTCCTCAATACTACTTTAAAGTGCCAATTGAGAATCGTCTTTTCTTTTACCCCAAGGATGTCTTGACTGCTATTCAGAAGAAATTCAGACCAACACCAGATTGTGATGGGTGGTTGCACAAAGTCTGGAAAGCTCTAAGGGAAGAAGAAAGAAGGGAGAAATAAAAGGTGGTATCATGGAAGAAGATGACGAAAAAGTCCAGCCCGTTCGGATTGAAGGAGTATGGCAATACCGTTACTGCCCCTACGAGAAGAGAGTCTATCTTGTGTACCGTATAACCGATATCATGCCAATGGATGAGCCTTGAAGTTGGTGTTTATGCTTTTTGTTACACGTGTAACAGTACAGGAATAATCAGTCAGAGGAGCCTGATACATCCTTATTGTGAGAAGATAACTGGAAAAAGATAACTAAATATTATTGGAAAAAGGATTTCTATGCTGATTTCAATGAAGCTGAGATCCCAATACAGTTTCCACGGTTATTCAATGTCGTGTCTACCTATTCATATTCTTTTATCCCCTCCTGGAAATACAAATTAAGGAGTGCACTAAACATTTTTCCATGGTTGGGATATCTCAAATGCAGAAGCTCATGCAGGATAACTCTCAGCCGCACATCATACGGCTCTTCCAACACGGAAATATCAAATACCAATTTCTTACTTGAGCATTTTCCCCATTTGCTCTTCATCTTACGCAGATGGATTCCTTCTGGTTCAACCCCCAGTCTTTCTGCCCACATCATAACGTCCCGCTTAAATTCTTTTTGTGTAATCACTCTTCACCACCTCTCAGCACTCTCAGGATATCCTGAGCTATTCTGGTAACCTCAGAAATCTCCTCTACACCCGCTTTCAACAGTATATTGTAGAGAGCCTGTTTGACCCTCCGCTCATGCCGTTCACTCTTCTTCCAGTGGGGAAATTCATCTAAAACTTGGGTCACCTGAACAGCCTTCTCCTCAGGGTGTGCAATGCCTTCCCTCCTCAACAGAAAGTATATAGAAAATGCTTCTGTGGATAAATTCTTTTTTTTCTCCTCTTTTTGAGCATCATTAATCTCTTCGATCAGGTCCTTTAATTCATCCAGGGTTTGCTGTGTATTCTTCTGTCTTTCCTTGTACAACTGTGCCACAATTTCTGCTCTCTCCCCTATGGAAAGGAGATACGGTTTCTCAATTCCCCACTCTCTCACAATTTTCTCAATACTCTTCAGCAAATTAAATACCTTTTTTGTATCAGGGGCTTTACTTTCCTCAATTTTTCTTAACGTGTCTTCATTGATCTCAAAAATCTCCAGTGCTAACCCTATTCTCCCACTTTTTGTGTGCTCACGCACAAGCTGTTGTGCTTTTTCTGAAAGTTCTTTATCAATAGGTATACCTGGTTCATACGCTTCTTTCACTATCCTGTACATCTCAGCCAGCATCTCAAAATCTTTCAAATATGGTCTCAAAAATGCATCAGGAGATACAATATCATAGATATCCTGAACTTCTTTGAAAAACTGGTAGTATTTATGCCGCTTCTCCTCATCTCTAAAGATCTCAAGGACTGCCTCAACTGCCTTATCTTTAGACTTCCCAGAAGTTAAGACAAGATATTCAGATTGCGCCTTCTCCAGTAGTTCGGAAAACCTTCTCTTCAGTATTTCTATGTCCTCCACAACACCTTCAACATCTCGTGAATCAAAGGCTAAAGCCTTCTCTAGCTTATCAAAGATGCCCACAAAGTCCAGAACAAATCCTGAGGGTTTCTTCCTCCCTGTGCCATCCTCATACGGTCTGTTCACCCTGGCAATAGCCTGCAGCAAGGTGTGGTCTCTCATGGGCTTATCCAGGTACATACAGTACAGAATGGGGGCATCAAATCCTGTCAACAACTTTTCTGTGACAATCAATATCTTCGGAAGTTGATCAGGATCTCTAAAGGCCTTTCTCACAATCTTTTCCTCTTTTTTCGTTAAGTAATACTCCTGCATTTCTGGCGGATCACCGGTGTAAGGACTGTACACCACGGTCGAGTAGTCATGAGGAAGATATCTATCCAGCGTTCTCTTGTATAGGGCGCATGCCTCCCGATCCACAGCCACCACGAATGCTTTATACCCCATGGGTTCCACAACTTCTCTGTAGTGGTCAGCAATGTACTGGGCAACCTTTTCCATTCTTTCTGTATTCTTGAGCATGTTCTTAAGGTTAACAGCTTTTTCCAGGATCTTATTAAGTTCTCCAAAATCACTGACTCCTTCTGCTTCTTTCAAATCCAGAAACTCTTTGTTGAGGATGTCCCTCTCCACCAGGAGTTCATTGGGAGCCAGTGTGTACCGCAAGGGAATAGTGGTCCCATCTTCTATAGATTCTGCTATACTGTACTTGTCCAAATACCCCTGGGGTGGGTCATCTCTACCAAAAATGGTAAATGTCCCTTCACCATAACTGGTCTTATCGATAGGTGTTCCTGTGAACCCAATATACGTGGCATTGGGGAGGGCACCCATTAAAAAGTTACCCAGTCTTCCTCCTGTGGTTCTGTGAGCCTCATCCACCAAAACGAAGATATTTTCACGGGTATTCACATTTTCAGGCATGTCCTCAAATTTGTGAATCATTGTCACTAACAACCCGCGAGTGTCCTGGGTCAACAGTCTTCTCAAGTGGGCTTTAGTCTCTGCTACTTCTATACTTTCAAACCCTACAGAGGATAATGTCCCGAATAACTGGGTTTCTAATTCAGTCCTGTCCACCAGCATGATAATGGTGGGATTTTCAAAGAGAGGGTTTTCCATGATCTTCTGGGCTGCCACAATCATGGTATAGGTCTTACCAGAACCCTGGGTATGCCAGATTAACCCACGTTTTTTTAGATCTTGGGCTCTTTCAACGATTCTGTCTACTGCTCGCATTTGATGGGGACGTAGTACAACTTTTTTGAGTTCGTCATCTTCTCTGGTAAATAAAATAAAATCCATTAACAAGGTGGCGATCCTGGTTCTATCCAAAAAAGTTTTGACAAGTGTTTCAAAGTCACCTTCTATTTCTTCTTTCCAGTTGAAGAGAAACCTCTTGGAAGTATTCCAGGTGACACTGTAGTAGTAGCTGATGATGTGAGTTAGTGCGTACCACCAAGATAATCCCTGGAGCTGTCGTATTATAAAATAAATTCTCAGGCAGCAGTACAACAGCTTCCACCTCATCTCTGTCCACAAATTCCTTCCTGATATCCCTCTCCCTGTTCCTCCCTGCAGTACCGCTCCCTCTGGAGACAGCCCCCGTATCCAGAACCACTGCCATCTTCCCACCATCTCTCAACGACGCATACATGTGCTGAATCCAACCCCAGTCTGCACTGCTGGAAGGTGGATAACCAGATTTAAACCGATTAAAAGGGTCATTCTCATATACGTCCTGCGAAAAATTCTGATTCCACATGGGATTAGCTGTCACCAAATCAAACTTTCTTAATGAACCATCTATATTGGTGAATGGCCGCACCATAGTATCTCCAAGTCTGATTTCTGTCTCCATATCGTGGATAAACATATTCATTTTTGCCATAGCAAAGGTGGGGTGCAACGTCTCCTGACCATAAAACCTCAAGGGAGCAGTAGAGGGAGTATCGCCATACTTATCTCTGAAATTCTGATATTCTTTAGAGAGATCATGGGCATTGGTCCATTTTTGAACACTTCACATTTTGGGTTTATTCTAGTGACTTTCTCAAAAGCTTCCAGTGCATCGTAATGCCTTTTAAGTCTAAGCCTTTTCATAAGCTTCAAGTGCTTCGCAATCTCTCTTAAGCTCGAATAGGGCATTGCCCTTTTTATACCAGGCATCAGCGTCTTTTGGATTTATTTTGGTGGCTCTTTCATAAGCTTCTAATGCCGTCTTGTACTCTCCACGGCTATAAGAGGCATTACCCTCATTCTTCCATGCTTCGACGTATTCTGGATTTATTCTTCATCCTATTCTTGTTCTAAGTTGAATATGTTTGTAGAGGAAAATGATATGTTACATCTCTTAGAACCTTTTCCATGCCTTTCATGGAACTCTTTTCGAGTTGGGGGGTTGATGAAATTTGTGGTATTTTTTTGAGGAGAAGGGTAGGCTTCTCCTCATGGGGGTTTGGGCAGGCTGTATTATGCAGCCAGCCTTTTAAGTGTTTACCCCCCAGATCTGAAGAGACGCACGTCCGGGGTCCGCATTCTCGGGCTACATAGTACACCTCACATTTTTAAGGTGTCACTTCATACCTATATTGGGACAGGGAATGACCAACAGACATCTCTCGAGGCTCACAGGCCTATGATGGTTCCCCGCGTTCAGGGCTGTGCCATTCAATTGAACATCAACACTTATCAGGGTCCACTTGAGTTCCTGCAGTAAGTAACTCCACATCTTCTGATAATATGTCTTGATATCTTCGAAGGGAGTATCTTAGAAGAGAGTTTCTCTTTTATGGTTTTCATAGACTCCAGGGTCTTTTTCAGCCAGAGACCTGCGAATCTCTCCATTCTCTTTTATGCCCTCCATTCTCTTTTATGGTTTTTTGGCAGATTCCCTTTTAATATATCGGGACGAACATGAATGACTTTTTCTCTTAACCGCAACAAACTGAATGGCCAAAAGAGTATTCACAAATATTTCATGGCAAGTTTTATATGCAATAAGTGTTCTCATATGTTACAAGTACAATTTGACTAGAAGGTTGTGTTATCATGGTAGGAAATGAAGTTAAGGGATTGTATTTTCCTTATGCTGACATTAGAAGTGCAACAACTCTGAAAACAGCAATACTCTATTTTGATAGAATAGCAGTAGTTGATCCCCGCGCAAGTTTTTGCGGGAAATCAATTCGATTTGATCATCTTGGTCATGAGATGAATACATACATGAGGAAAATACATACACTTGTTGAAGAAAAGATTATCGAGCTAATTGATCCTACCGAAGTAATTTCCAGATTTGGAAAGGAAATAATGGATGGGATTATCCAAGATCTGTATGATACTGACTTCTTGAATTTATGTGAACCTTTCGTAGATTTACCATGGGTTTTGTCATCTGCAAAGCTGCCTAGTGACGATGCTGACAAATGGCTTCGAAATATTCTAGTGAATGTTCCAACGCTTGCACGTGGGAGCACTATGCATGATACTTGGAAAGAATATAGTTGGTTCTTTAAAGAAAGTGGCCCATATTTCCGTGAGCTTGCTTTGAGAGGCTACTATGAAGAGAGAAAACGGGGTCGTTATTCTAATGAAGAAATATCGCATCGTCTTAGAGAGAGACTTTTCGATGAGTATCGCATGGTCATGCTTCCCTTCCCCATAGGTGAATCCATTATGATCGGGCACGTTTTAGCAATTGCTGCTGACAGGAGATTCATACCTTTCTGTGATGAAAAAATACATCTAGACACACTAAAGGCAAGAATTAGAAGACACAGCGATAGCGAGATGTTCAAGACAGTTCTGCATGAATATGGATACTTAAAAGACGTCAAAGCAGGTATGCTGGCTCAGGATGTTATAAATGAAACAATTCCATCTCTTGAGCGAGTGCCAATCGAAACCATCTTGAGATTTAGAAAAGAAAAAGCTGATGAACTAGAGAATTTTAGAATTGAAATGCGTAAACTGGTAACAGAAATTGAATCAAATCCTTGGGATAGTGATTTTGCAGCATACATAAATGATATTATTGACTCAACGGTCAATCCTGCCTTGAGAGAAATAAAAAATGAGATTCGTGGATGTAAAGACTCTTTTTGGGCAGATGCTGTCAAGACATTTGCAACGGTAAGCCCATTGCCTATCGTTGGCAGTATCTTCTCTGGAATTCCGGAACATATCGCATTAGGAATCGGAGCATCATTAGGAGGTCTAGCTCTAATTTTGGATCAATGGGCAAAAGAGCGAAGAGTCAAGAGAAACGGCTTTGCACTTTTGATTGAAGGCGGTCAACGATTTAAATCATATTAAGAGGCTGTCCCAGAATGTCCCTCAGCTCTCCGGTATGCCATTGGTAAAAAAGGCATGATACTGATTTTTTGACCGAAAGATTTATAAATGATTAATGTAAAGTAATTTATGAACGAAAATGAATTTGAAAAGAATGAAGAACAGGTTTCAAAATTTATTCCGT
>JGI2171J19970_10001446_pt1 | contig 13324 bp, 16 predicted proteins | sample DeeMarSWOR324_28_FD_19970 | JGI IMG/M metagenome (IMG submission 19970) | reverse complement strand
TTATCTTCAGGGATAATTATGTGTGCAATTAGTGCTGTTAAGCCGTAGGCTATAGGCTCTTCAGCGAATCTGTGGACCGAGGAGTACTCCGGTAGTTTTTCCTTAATTTTCGTTCTCAATTTATCTAGATCGACTGTGACCTCTGCTGGAAGGATTCTGTAGGAGATGAGTATTTTGGCCATCTCTTATGCGCCTCTTATCTTCTTGTGAATTCGCGATTGTCTGTTGCATCTCTGCTTGTATTGGTCTTTTGAGTTTTGCATGTGTATCTTTTATTTGTCTGGCTTTGGGAGTGCATACTTCTCGATTTTTTCTCTTATTGCTGCTTCGATGAATTGTTGACGGTTATTGTATAGTTCTGGGTGTTCTTCGACGATTCTTTCCACTTTGTCCATCATCGGTTTCGGTATGCGTATGTTCTTTCTCGGCACGGCTTCTCCACGTAAGGTTCTGGGCATCTTTTCATTACACCTAGGGTGCATATACACCGTTTGAATCGTTAGAAACGATTTAGGGTAAGATAAATCTTACGCAGGGACTCACGCATTCTGTTTCAATATTTCCAAGCATATCGAGAATTCCAGTCAAAGATGAAAGCATGTGGCCACAATAGTGCCGCGTCGTACTGCGCGCTTTAGTTTATTCTCGTTTTGCAAGTCAATACGCAGAGCAGTCTTATTTAACAAGAGGGGTCAACAATAAGAGCTGAGTGACGGATATGGCTGGCAAGACCGCCTTCCTATACCATGAGGATTATCTGGGTTACAACTTTGGACCCGCCCATCCGCTCAAGCCGAAGAGGTACAAGGACACGTTTGAGCTGCTTCAAGAATTGGGAATCTTCGATGAAATGGTGAAACACTATAAGCCCGATCACGCCAGCGAAGAGGACCTAATGTTACTCCACTCTCAAGAATACATCCAGCGCGTGAAGAGGAAGTGTGAGACCGGAACTGGCTATCTCGATTACGGCGATACACCCGCCAGAAAAGGGCTTTACGAAGCGTCATGCGCAAAGGTTGGGGGATCAATACTGGGGGCTGACCTTATAGTGCGTGGTGATGTCAATCACGCCTTCAACGTCGGTGGAGGCTTACATCACGCACGGAGAGACAGCGCTGCTGGCTTCTGTGTGTTCAACGATGTTGCCATAGCAGCCAGACATCTCCAGAAAAGACATGGTTTGAAGAGGATCGCGATCGTTGATGTGGACGGACACCANGGGGATGGGACCCAATGGNCATTCTACAAAGAGCCGATTCTCACAATTTCTCTCCACAGATATGGTGGAGGNTTTCTGGGAAGATTCTATCCCGGAACCGGGAGTGTTGACGAAGTNGGTGAAGGAGNGGGGAAGGGATACTCTGTGAACGTGCCTCTACCAATGGGAACCTTTGACGANGCTTATCTTGAAGCATTCAATGAAATAGTGCCGCCTTTGATTGAGGAATATAAGCCTGAGATTCTGCTGAACCAGTTTGGTGTGGACACCCACTATCAGGATCCGTTAGTAGGTTTGTCCTTGACGACCAAAGCCTATGTGGAAGTCAGCTCCATTCTGCATCATCTAGCGCACGACTTCTCAGGCGGGAGATATCTGATATTCGGCGGCGGAGGGTATGAACCGAGTAATGTTTCCAGATGTTGGGCGTTGATGTTTATCACCGTAGCGGGAGTCACGCCGAAGAATGAGGAGATGTACAGAGCGCTCTTCGACAAGGATATAGAGGCTCAAGATCCAAGGATTTTCGAGAAGGTTCGAAAGACTATAAAAGATGTGAAGAAAACCATCTTTCCCCTACACGGCTTATGAACCACTAACAGACCCAAAGCCAAGGCAATGAATTCTTTTAAAACGGGGTCACATACTTCGAGATGGGTGAATAGGTTGACCACGAANCGGTTACTTGTCGCATATTATACTGGAACAGGCCACACCGAAAGAATGGCTGAGGAAGTAGGTGAAGGCGCCGAACAGTTAGGAGTCGAGGTGGAGGTGAAAAGGATTGAGGAATGCAGGCTTGATGATCTGGTTGAAGCTGATGGGGTTGTGATAGGTTCCCCCACATATTTTAGCAATGTGGCTTGGCCGGTGAAGAGGCTCATCGACGAGTCAATAGCCCTCTATAGAAAAGGGCGTCAATTGAAGGATAAGGTTGGCGGCTGCTTTACATCGTCAGGAACGCGCAGTGATGGTGAAGATTGCATTAGAATGCTGGAGTTAGCGTTTGGCCTCCATCACCAGATGGAGATGACACCCGGAGTCATTAGAGCATCAGGTGACGGAGAGGACAAAGTCTCCCAGATGTGTCGGCAATACGGGATGAAAGTTGCCAGACAAATCCTCTCATAAGTGCTGTTTGCCAACTGATCATCGCTTACTGATCTTGCGCCAAAATAAAAGGGCCCAAGCCGAGCCTAAGCCTAAATGAGTCAACTCAGTTTGGTTAACTGAACTTCGATCCTTCGAGAGGCCATGTTTGATGCCATCGCCCAAGGCATCCCAGCGGGAAAGTCGGGCAGTCAACCTCGCGTTGTCAGCCCATCCAAGCGTGCTCCTCAGCTTGGGCGTATAATTGTTTCATATATATCTCCATATAAATCTTTTCGACAGAATTTTTAATGGAATTGTCGATAAAATTTGAAAGACAGGGGTGCTAAAGCCTCTTTGGGAAGTTTAAGCATGGGAGTGTTCGAGAGAGATTTNGACCTACTATTAGTAAGGTTGAGAGACGGCGTCAACGAAGCTACCAAGGAAAAACTTAACGCCTTAAGAGACACGCTGATTCAGCTCCGTCGGGAAAACCTGGTCAAGATCAACCACACCGTTATGGAGCTTGTGTGTGCCAAATATCTCATCCTCAAAGGCTACGAAGTCTACGCTGAGCGCCTTCTGAACGGGAGTTTAACATGCGACTTGTATGGCGTAAAAGGTTATGGAACAATGGTTATTGAGGTTGAGACCGGCTTCGTACCTCCGAAACACGCTCTAGATCCAATGACCTACTGCAAGGCAAGAATAGCCAGCAAAATAGCGCGGTACAGTAACTACGCAGACAAGTTTGGTCTTGGAACTCCAATCCACTATGTTATGCAGATTCCACCAGCCCTCGCCAAAGCTCCAAGGGACAGAAGCAAAAAGGAGCTAGAAGAAATCAAGAAACTATGCGATCTCTATTACACCAACCCGCCGGTAAGCTATACTGAAATAGGGGACGCCCGCTTGCACGCAATCTACGTTATAGATGTGGACGGGCTAACCATACGTGAAACAGATCCCTCAACCTATATGGATAAGGCCCTTCCTTGGAGATACTAGCCCGAAGCATTGACTTCGACACTTTCGCTGTGAAAACATTCTCCACCACCATGATTTCCGGTCCAAGGCGAGATTCTAACACTTCTTCAATCTTTTATATGGCATCGTTATTGTGTTAAGGAGGTGACCAAAATGGTGGTCGTATCGTCTGATCTCATAAATTCTCATCTGGAAGAACCGAAAGTCGAGAAAATGTTTCGTTTGCTAGAAAGCGACAACGAGGTCCAAGGTTATCTTCGCATGGCGAATGTGATGGCAGTCGATCGTCTAATGTATAATGACCATGGCCCCGTCCATTCAAAGATCGCCTCCGGCAGTGCATTAGAGATTTTTGACATCCTAAGAAAGAAGGTTACACCCACAACGGTCGCCAATGGTGCAGGTTCTCTCGAAGACGCGAAAGTAATCGTGCTCTGCGGAGCTCACCTTCACGACATAGGAAATGTTGTCCACCGGGTTGACCATCACATTCACGGCTGCATTATTGCAAATCCTATTCTTAACAGGCTTCTGAAGAAGGTCTATCCTGAAGAAGAAGCTCTTCGTTTGAGGTTGAAGTCGGAAATACTTCACGCCATCTTCTCCCACGACGAGGAAGTCAGATGCCTAAGCGTGGAAGCAGGCTCTGCCAAAGTGGCTGATGGAACTGACATGGCCCAAGGCAGAGCCAGAATTCCTTACAAAACCGGAAAGGTGGACATTCACTCCCTCTCTGCCCTCTCCATCACAAAGGTTGAAATTGAACAAGGCGATCAAAAGCCCGTTCGAATCCTAGTCAATATGAACAATCCTGCAGGCGTATTCCAAATTGAGGAGGTTCTGGAGAAGAAAATAAGAACTTCTGGAATAGAAGAACACGTAGAAGTGGTCGCATTACAGAAGGGAACAGAAATAAAGAGGACCATGCCATCCGGAACCTAGTTCAATTGAAGAACAAGCTGGATGGAAAACAGAAAAACGGATTCGGCGGGGTGTTGGCTTGGTGGGAGAATGGTCCAAAAAATCATCCTAGACATGGATCCTGGTATAGACGACGCTCTAGCCATAATTCTAGCCCTGCGTTCTCCTGAGCTCCAGGTCGAAGCGATAACCACAGTGAGCGGAAACGTACATGTGGACCAAGCTAGCAAGAACGCTCTGAAGATCGTCGAAAACATGCCGAAGCTAAAGAAGAAGCCTGAGGTCGCAAAGGGGCTATCCAAGCCATTGTTTAGAGAACTAACGACAGCCGAGTCTGTTCACGGAAAAGACGGCCTCGGCGATTCAAATCTGCAAGAACCAAAACAGCCTCTAAGCAAGAAGCATGCTGTTGATCTTCTAATTGAAAAGGCTCTGAGTTCGAAGGAGGGTGAATTGACTTTTGTAACAACGGGCCCATTGTCTAACCTGGCATTTGCCTTGTTGAAGGCGCCAAGAATAGCCGAATATGTTGGGCAACTTATAATGATGGGCGGAGCCTTCGGCGTCACCAAGTATGGATTCGGAAACGTCACTCCAGTGGCAGAATTCAATGTTTACTCGGATCCAGAAGCCGCCAAGATTGTTTTGGATTCTGGCCTTCNCNTAACNGCAGTNGGCTTGGACGTTACNATGGATNCCTCCGCATTGATGACCCAAAAGGAATACGAAAAGATACAATCAGCAGAAACAAAAAGCGCAGAACTTGTTACGAGAATCACAAGAAGCCACATGGCATCCTTNGGGTCTCTGGCTTTACATGATCCAATGGCGGTTGCANTTGCAATAGATCCGAGCTTAGTGACTAAAAANAAGTATTTTGTAGAAGTTGAGACAAGAGGNGAATATACAAGAGGTCAAACCGTAGCTGACAAAAGAGAAAATCTGCCGCCACAAANNGTGGGAGCGCGAAAACCAATAAGTGTTTGCACAAAAGTCCTAGGAGAGAAATTCATAGAGCTTTTCATGNAGCGNGTAGTATTTCAGAGTTAGTCATATTAATCCTCTGCTTTTCATGAAACTTTCGAGCTCTGAGGCTTTAGGCAAAGCTTCTTGNGCGCCGATCTTTGTAGTGGCTAGAGCTCCCGCACAGTTTGAATACATCATAGCCTCCTTCAGCTTCTTGCCTGAGGAAATCGCCACAGCCATGGTCCCGCAAAAAGCATCTCCTGCACCCGTGGCATCGATAGTATTAACGTTTATCCCTTTAAAATGAGTAGTTTCTCCCTCTCTCGCCATAACGGCGCCATTCTTTCCCAAAGTGACAATGACGTTCTCTACCCCCCTTTCCCTGATCTCCTCTGCAGCTCTTTTTGCCGCTCTTACGCTCGTAACCTTACATTTGCTCAATGCCTCTGCTTCCTTCTCGTTTGGCGTCAAGACGTAGATTTTCCTCAACAATTCATCAGGTAATTGCTGAGCTGGCGATGGGTTCAAAATCACTTTAACTCCTTCTTTGAAGGCCTTGTCGATTGCATACTCAACGACGTGTGGCGGTATTTCAAGTTGGATGGAAAGAACATCAGATGATTCGATAACCTTCTCGGCTCTATCAATGTCGTCCGTGCAACATCTCATGTCTGCACCGGGCGCAACTGCAATAACATTGTTCCCCTCTTCGTCAACCATTATCAGCGCGACGCCTGTGGTTGTTTCTGTGTCCTCCACTATGTAGCTTGTGTCTATCCCCTTTCTTTTTGCGTTCTCGATCAGTTTCCTTCCAAGCGCGTCGGCTCCAACCCTTCCAACCAACGTGACATCGGCTCCAAGTTTTGCTGCTGCCACGGCTTGATTGGCTCCTTTCCCGCCAGGAGACATTGTAAACTGCTTACCTATCACAGTCTCGCCAATCTGCGGTATTCTTTCGGTCTTGACTGTGAGGTCCATGTGAAGACTGCCGACAATAACTAATGCTCTTCTCTCGTTCATTCTAACCGGCTCAAATGATTACTACTGGCGCACGTTTTGTTATTTTTCGCCTATGGCGTAGCTAAGCGCTTTCTCAGCGTGGATTTCTGCTGTGTTGAACAGCTTCACGGGGGAGTCCTCGTCTTTGACTAATAGGGGGATTTCTGTGCAGCCGAGTATTACTCCCTGAACTCCTCTATCCACAAGGCTCTCAATAATCTTCAAGAAGCCTTCTTTAGATTTCGGAAGGACTTCTCCGTTGACCAGCTCTTTGTATATGACTCGATTGATGTACTTCTGCTCTTTTGCTCTCGGTACCACTACGTTGATTCTGGAGTCTAGCAACTGTTCCTTGTAAAAGCCTTGACTCATTGTGAATGCTGTTCCGAGGAGACCAACTGTCTTTATGTTCGCCTTCTTGATTCTCTCAGCTGTTGCGTCGATTATGCTTATCAAAGGCATCGGCGATCTTTTCTGAACCTTTTCAAAAACGAAGTGCATGGTGTTGGCCGCTATTAGGCCGAAATCTGCCCCACCCCTCTTCAAGCAGATGATTCCTTTAACAATCATCTCCGCAATTCGATCCCACATTCCTTCTCTCTGCCAGTCCATGATGGTTTGGAAGCTGACGCTGTAGATGAGGATTTCAGGATAACTGTGATCTCCGAATCTTTTGCGATAGGTTCTAACGATGTGCTCATAGTAAGTGATTGTGGACTCCGGGCTTACTCCGCCTAAGATTCCAATTGTTTTGTATCTTTTCACACAATCTCCTCATTTGTCCAATTTCCGTGTACAACTCAGATATTCCGTGTATAGGTTTATGTGTTGAGAACAATTATTAGTTCTTGTTTAGAGGTGAGAATTTGGAAGATTCTGATGAAATTTATGATGTGATAATTATTGGTTCTGGCCCAGCTGGCTTGACAGCTGCTATCTACACCAGCAGATCACAGTTGAGGACTCTTCTTGTTGCTGGAGCTATGTGGGGTGGACAACTGATGCTGACAATGGAAGTGGAGAACTTTCCAGGATTCAAAGAAGGGATTCTCGGGCCCGATCTTATGGACAACATGCGGAAGCAGGTTGAACGCTTCAATGCCGAGTTGATTTTTGAAGATGCCACTGCTGTAGACTTCTCGTCTAAACCCTTCAAGGTAACAGTCGGAAGCAAAGTGTATCAAGGAAAATCGGCTATCGTCGCCACCGGAGCTTCTGCTAAATGGTTGGGCTTGGAGAGCGAGTCACGGTTGAGAGGGAGAGGCATTTCGGTCTGTGCAACATGTGACGCAGCCTTTTTCAAGGATAAGAAAGCCGTGGTGGTAGGAGGCGGCGACACAGCCATGGAGGAAGCATTGGCCCTTTCCAAGTTTGTAAGGGAAGTTAGGGTTATTCATAGAAGGGATGAGTTGAGAGCGTCGAAGATTCTTCAAGAACGCGTCTTCAAAAATCCAAAGATAGACATTGTCTGGAACAGCACAGTCCAAGAGATCCTTGGCAAAGACAAGGTTGAAGGAGTTAGGCTAAAGAAAGTGGACTCCGATGAGGAGTTTGAACTGGCGTGTGATGCCGTTTTTATAGCAATTGGCTACAATCCAAACACAGAAATTTTCAAGGGTCAAGTGGAGCTGGATGAAAAAGGGTATGTAGTTGTCAATGATGGAACGGAGACTAGCGTTGAAGGAGTCTTCGCAGCGGGTGATGTGAAAGATTATCGCTATCGTCAGGCTGTTACGGCGGCTGGAGAAGGATGTAAAGCCGCTTTGGATGCAGGAAAATATTTGGAGGGGGTTTAACGGGGGGTTATAAGGTGGAGAGTGAGTTTCTNTGAGTGAAGTTTTGGATGTGAGTGCGGGTGATTGGGAAAAGGAGATTTTGAAGTCTAACACTTTGGTGCTCGTCGATTTTATTTTTGGCATGAGCGGTGTCCTTGGTGCAAGAGGCTGGCGCCCATCTATAGCGAGGTTGCCAAGGAATATGAAGGCAAAGTGAAATTCGCGAAGCTCGACGTTTTAGAGAGCCAAGATAACCGAGAGCTTGCTGTCAAGTACGCAATTATGGGCACACCCACCCTGGTCTTCTTCTGCGAAGGCAGACCTATAGAGACGATTGCAGGCTTCCAACTGAAGGAACGCCTCAAGCAACTAGTGGATGATATGGTCGACAAGCACCGAGAATGTATAGAGAAGAGCACGGAGTTCAAGTCGTAGAAACCTGTAAAGCTAAACCTCGATCTTTATGCCCGCGCTTTCTGACCGTTAGATATGTATACTTCACTTCCCGAGTAGTTGCTATGTCAATAAGTGGGTTGCATCTGCTCCTTACTTATAAGTGCAACTTCGAATGCGATCACTGCTTTGTCTACAGCCATCCTCATGCGAAGGGGGTAATGAAGATTTCAGACATAAAAATGATACTTAAGGAAGCGAAAAAGATCGGAAGCATAGAATGGATCTATTTTGAAGGCGGTGAACCCGTCCTTTACTATCCTATTATGTTATGGGGATTGCGCGAAGCGAAGAGATTGGGATACAAGACAGGATTTGTTACAAACGCCTACTGGGCTACTTCCGTGGAAGACGCAAAAGAATGGCTGAGACCTATTTGCGAGATAGGCGTCTCTGACGCAACCATCAGCGATGATGCGTTCCACTATGGCAGAGAAGAGGAGAACTTAGCTAAATATGCACACCAAGCAGCCAGAGAATTGNGCTTACCCGTTGGGAAGATAACAATCGATGATCCAACCGAATACCTGATCGGAANGGAGTGGAAAGGGAAACCTGTCACTGAAGGCGCGGTGTTATTTAAGGGCAGAGCTGTGGAAAAACTAGTGGAGGGTCTACCGAGAAAGCCGTGGGCAGAATTCGATGAGTGCTCGGATGAAGACTTCTCAAATCAGAACAGAGTCCATATTGACCCCTTTGGGTATGTTCATGTCTGTCAAGGCATAGCAATAGGAAACATGAAGAAGACTTCCTTGCTCAGGATAATTGAGGACTTCGACCCACGCAAGCATTCTATTTGCGGCCCTATACTTGAGGGAGGCCCTGCTGAACTGGTGAGGAAATATGATATTGAGCATGAAGAGGGATACGTGGATGAGTGTCATCTGTGTTACTGCACCCGTTTGAGATTGAGAGAAAGGTTTCCTGAAATTCTTGCACCTGATCAGATGTATGGGGTTGGTGTCTAGGTAGACATGCACAGGTTAATTGATGCACCAGAAGTGCTCTTTTATCCTTTCAAAGAGTTGTTTTTCTATTGTTGGAATCTTTTCCGAGAGCTCGTCTATTGTGTGATAGGGACGATTCTTCTTGATTTCTCGAAACAGAGTTTCATCAATTCCCAGCAATTCTGTTAGTATTTCTTTGGAGGCAACATTAATCTCTCTACGTAGGCTTTCGTGTTTTGGGTCTCCTCTGTATTTTTCTTCCGCGTCTTTGCTTGCCAGTTTGTGGGCTTGCTCCACACTATGACCGTCAGCTCTGTACTCTATTTCCCTCAATTCGTGATAAAGAATGTACTCGTCAAATCCCTTCCACTTTTTGGAAATCCACATCTCGTTAAGGGGTATCCCCAATCTGTCCGCAGCAGGAGGGAATACTACTTTACCTTTATAATTAACCCTGTAGCAGGCATTGTAGTCCTCTATGACTTCATGAGGGACATAGACCACTTTGTAGCCTAATTTTCTAATTTTCTCCCTTACACCCGCTTCTTCTCGCATTCGTAAATCCCCCAAAGGACAGGAAATACACTGCTACTCTCGGCTAATCTGAGAGAACCAAAGCTAATCACGTTTCTTATAACATATGTGGAACCCAGATTTGTACGCGCAACGAAAGGTAAGTTTAAATGGTCATAAGTGATAATTTCAACTCAGATGAAGGGAGTGCGCAGATAAAACTGATTTTGCTAAATCTCCTTTCTCTCTTCTGCGCATTCCCAGAATCCATTTATATTGGTGATTCTGGTTCCTTTAAAAAGTTATGGAACTATTTTCTAGGCCTGTACACCATTCGAAATATCCATAACGGTTTGATCCGTATATAAACAAGTTTGGTTCCATGCACGACCTAAGGACATGAATTACTATGAACGTGCATAATACGTCTACTCACCTATTGACTACATACAAAACGCTTAAGATCGTCAGAACTGTTTCGGTTTGATTTAGCCAGTGAAGACTATGGACCCAAACCTTATCGGAGAGACCGCTGCAATCCTCACCTCATGCCTTTGGACATTTAACTCCATATTATTCGCTTCAGCTGGCAAGAGAATCGGCTCATTCAGCGTCAACGCCTATCGCATAATTATCGCCGTGGGGCTTCTAGCTATTTCACATGCCATTTTGGCATGTAATCTGTTGCCTGCCTTAACTGGCGAGCAATGGTTCTGGATAGGGATGAGTGGAATTGTCGGCCTCGGCATCGGCGATTTTGGATTGTTTGCGGCCTTTGTCATTATCGGTCCACGACGTTCAGTTCTTGTGATGTCATTGTCTCCGATATTCGCGTCTGCAGCAGCATACCTGCTGTTAGGGGAGATAGTATCACCATTGGCCATAGTTGGAATCGCCATCACGCTTGCTGGAATTACCGCAGTAATACTGGAAAGGGAGGAATACTCGGAAGAAGGACTTATCTCGAAGAAAGCAAAGGCTTGGGGCGTGTTCCTTGCCTCAGTCGGGGCAATTGGTCAGGGAGTCGGTCTCGTACTCGCTAAAAAGGGGATTCATCTTGATCTGAATATGATGGTGAATCCATTATCTGCCGCACTGGTACGCATGATGACGGGAGCCGTGTTTGTGTGGATTTGCGCGCTCGTTGTGGGAAAACTGCCGGAACTGCGCAAAGCACTAAAGAACAGAAAGGGAATTAAGTATACTGCTGCCGGCGCGTTCGTCGGACCGTTTATGGGCGTCACGCTTTCCATGGTGGCTGTAGCGTATACCGAAGCGGGTGTGGCCCAAACACTGATGTCCTTGATGCCTGTCTTCATCATCCCATTGGTGTGGGTGCTCTACAGGCAGAAGACCAGCTTGCAGGGGATGTCAGGGGCCGTAGTAGCAGTTATCGGAGTTGCCATTTTGCTCTTAACTTGAGAGTTGGAAAATGTCGACGATGCGCGTACGCGATGTAGCTCTACCTAAGCCACCTCGTACTCTTGGCCTTCCTTCAACAGCACGACCTTGATGCCTGAATCAGCTTCAACCTTCTTTCTGAACTCTTCAGGGTTTGTGTCCCAACGATGCATGGGTATCGCGACCGTGGGGTCGATCGCCAGTGCTGCCTCAATGGCCTCGGCATTATCCATGGTGTACGTGCCTCCACTTGGAAGCAGTGCCACATCTACCTTTCCAAGCTGTCTCATTTCAGGGATGAAGTCGGTGTCTCCAGCATGATAAATTGTCTTGCCTTCCACTGTTATCAAGTAGCCGACTCCCAAACCTTTGGGATGATAAGGGGTCCCTGGAGATCTAAAGCGCTTATAATTGTAGGCTTCCACCGCCCTAACTTTCGTGTCGTCAACTATTGTCTCCTCTCCCGGTCTAAGCGATTTCACACTTCCGCCTATTTTTGGAACGCAGTCTTCAGGAGCAATTATCACGGTATCCTTTTTGCGGATCTCTTCGATCTTTCCTGGATCACAATGATCGGTGTGCGAATGTGTGATCAGTATCAAGTCAGCCTTTTCAGCGGCCTTGCCATATTCCTCCAGATCTATGTAGATGATTCTCCCTTTCGTCTTAACTTGGAAACCGGCATGGGCCAGCCATTTTATGGAGATAGTCATCTCACTCACCGTTTTTTCTCATTCTGGGTCATTTTAGTCTGAATCCTTGGATGCCTCTACCTACTTGGCTACTATTCTCTCTTCCCAAGCTTCGAGTCCAGCATTAGTAAGGCGTTTGTAGAGTCCCCGATCATCTTGAGCCGGTCCCTGACTTTCATTGTCTGTTCTTCCTCCTCGACTTGTTCATCGTAGAACCATTGAAGGAGGGGAGTTGCTGATTTATCCCCTTCTTTCTCAGCGATCTTGCCTATCTTGAATATTCGCTTCGTCACCTTCATCTCGTGCTGATATGCGTCTTCCCAGACTTCAAGTGGAGAATCCCATTTGGTCTTTGGCGCTTCGATGGCTTTGAGTATGACTCTGCCTCCCCGATCAATCACGTGATTCCAGAACTTCATTGCGTGCCCGTATTCTTCCTTGGCTTGTGTCTTCATCCACTGTGCCATGCCGTCAAGGTTTTGCTCCTCCAACCAGGTGGCCATTGACAGATAGATATAGCCGCTGTATAATTCATAGTTGATCTGATCATTCATTGCCTCAACAAGTTTCTTGCTTATTTCCATTCTAGTTCTCCTCGATTAATGCTTAAGTTCATATCTCCTTCACAATAATCCACTTGATCTTATAATTTTTCGCAACGGTTTCCCCGATTCTGCAGAAGTATCTTGGAGATTATGGAACTCCTGGAATGTTGAGCAGATTTATATGCTTTCTCATTGATGTAAAGAAAAGGGAAAACCATTGCGTGCATGCATTATGACAATGTCGTGTCGGAATGGATGTAACCTGTGCAGCATCTAGCTTGAAGCTTGAAACGGGGGGGATCTAAGCATTGGTTTCAGGGTTGTTACGTGATATTGAAGAAGAAGTCACGGACCTTCTCAGTGACCTGATCCGTTTTGACACCACTAATCCTCCTGGAAAGGAGACTGTAGCTGCGAAGACCTGATCCGTTTTGACACCACTAATCCTCCTGGAAAGGAGACTGTAGCTGCGAAGTAATTTGGCTGAGACGCTCGGCGAGGAGGGGTTTGCCTGTGAGGTTTTGGAGTCCAGTCCGGGAAGAGGCAGCGTAATCACGCGCTTGAAGGGGGAGGATGACAAACCGAGTTTACTGTTGCTTTCCCATCTGGATGTGGTAGCCGCTGATGCTAATGAGTGGAGTGTCGACCCGTTTTCTGGTCTGGTCAAGGCCGGTTTTGTCTGGGGGCGTGGAGCGCTCGACATGAAATCCATCACCGCTATTGAAGTGATGGTTATGAAACTGCTGAAGAGAAACGGCGTTCAACCAAAGGGCGACGTCATTCTCGCAGCCACGGCAGATGAAGAAGCTGGCGG
>JGI2171J19970_10001444_pt1 | contig 13331 bp, 15 predicted proteins | sample DeeMarSWOR324_28_FD_19970 | JGI IMG/M metagenome (IMG submission 19970) | reverse complement strand
GTATATTTTGGCCCTATTTTAAGATCTAGAAGTATAGAGATGGATAAAGCTGATGTATACATGTTGGATGGCACTTTCTTAGGGAAAATTGGGGATTTAAAAATTTGATACTAATTAATAGTTTAAACAAACTGGATCAAACAGCCTGAGAATATTATTTTAATGCATAGTTCCAAAATGGAAAGTTATATATTTGTTTAATATTAAAAATAAAATTCCAGGATTGGTGTATAACAAAAATGAAAGCAAAAATTGGTGAATGGGCCTTCATTGCTTTTGTAATAATAGCAATCTTAGCTGGTCTTGCGGCAGGCATGGGCGGTGGTGCGGCTCTTGGATGGGTCACACTAGTAATGGTTATACTCGGTATCATAGTTGGATTTACAACAATAACAACTAAAGAAGCCTCAACATTTCTAATGGCTGCAATCGCTTTGTTGGTTGCTAATGCAGGCGGTGTTTTCCTAACAATCGATCAAGTACTTGCTCCCTTGGGAACCATTATCAATGCAATTTTGAACAATATTGCTGCATTCGTAGCTCCAGCCGCAATTATTTTAGCAGTCAAGGCAATAGTAGGCATAACCAAAACAAAATAAATATTTTAAAAACCACTTCTTTCTTTTTTTATTTTTTTCAAACTATATAGCAATAGATTATGCATAGTTTTTTCCTGAATAACATGCAATTAAGCAATTTTAAATAATCTTTAAACAATTTTAATGAGATTAATTATGAATTTCGGAAAAATATTTAGTATACTGGAGAAGGAGATTATATGGCTATCTCCAAGGATTATCATACTTGCTTTAGTCAGTATAGGTTTGTTCCTTTTTTCTCGGTTTGGATATATAACCAATGAACAATATTCAATATTTTTCAAGATTTGGCTTGTAGCATACATCTTATTTGGCGCGACCCTATTCAATAGATACGTTATCCCTAGCATCCGTGGATTGTTATTTAAATTGGGCACTCGCTATATTGCCGAGATTAAAGATATAGTAAAATTAAGACGCGCTACTGATTTTTATTCAAGATTATTTTCATATGCAATTTATGTAATTGCCGTCCTCGCTTCAATCAATTTATTTTTTAATTTGCAGGTCGTATGGTCGGCTCTTGGTACTACATTCTTCTTAATCATTACCTTCTTCATAGGGTTGTTAACATCTTCAGTTTTGGGAAATCTGATAGCATATGAGGCCATCCGTCAGACAAATATTATTTCTATACATGATATGATCGAAAAGAAGGATGAATTTTTTGGAGAGGTTATAGGAATCGGCGCATTCAATACAAGCGTCAAGACCACCAAAGACGAAATAATCAGCATACCAAATCTGGATTTAATGAGTAATGTTTTTACAAATTATAGTAAAAAAATTCCTTTGATTTTATATGTACCAATTAGTTTAGGCTATGATATAAAGAAGGATGTTGCTAAGAAACTATTAATCGAAGCTGCTAAAAAAACTGAAGGCATTCTAAAAGAACCCAAACCTTTCGTTCTTATTCTGGAATTAGGTAATTATGCGATAACTTATGAAATAAATGCATATATCGATCAGCCTCTTAATCTCGTAACCATTAGATCAAATCTTATGGAGAATATTATTGACATTTTTAGGAAGAATAGAGTTGCGATAGTAAGTCCAGAATATGCTATCCTTAAGATTACTGGAAGTCGAAAACAAAAGAATTGAAATGGCGCGCGCTAATAAATTTAACGAGAGCGTTTTCTCTTGCTACTAACTCTATAAGTCAAAATTATTGCAACTATTGCTATCAAAAGAGCTGCTATTGCTAATATCTCTGGAATTGGAAGACCAGCTTGGGCGGGCATTACCGGCTCTCCCTGCCTCATACGTTCGGCTTCTGCTCTCATTTTGACTAGATGTTCCCTCATCGGGGCATACCCTTCCCAATGCATGTAGTCCGAGCTCTCATGGAAAGCACCCTGGAACATTCTATTATGCCATTGTTCTAGCATTAAGTAGAGATCTTGCTCTATCGGAGTAGGAGATGTATAGAAAGCAAGCATAAATGGATAGTTATAGGGATAAGCTTCTGGTTTCTGGATCATACCCTCCTCGTATAGCTCTGCGACCAATCTTACGCCCTCTGCAAGCAAATGAATTGACTCCTTGGTTGTAGCTTCATATTGTGTAAACTGTTTATCTATATACGATTCGGAGTGGCATCTGTAGCAAATCTGTATTTCTTTATTTCTAACACTCTGGAATTCTTCGTCTGTTAATCTTGCTATTCTCAGATCCTTGACAACATCAAGAAGAACGCCTGGTTCTCCTTCAGGGGTGAGAACTGCAAGACCCTTCAAAACTTCAGCATTATCTTCGGCCCATTCTGGATCATCTGCCAAAGGTCCAACACCAGGGCCTAAAACACCATAGAAGCCGTAGGCTGTAATGGAATTGTGATCTCCATTGTCCATATGGCATGTGATACAAACTGGGGCTTGATTGGGCCATTGATCATCATAAGGATAATTCCAAGTATAATTTTCTCCCCTTGTGTCATAGATTATGCCGTGCTTTGAGCTCATGAACATTTCATAAGTCGGGTGGTCAAATCCCATGTGACAGTTACTACAAGCCTCTGGTTTTCTAGCTTCAATAACAGAGAATGTGTGCCTTGTATGGCAAGAGTCACATTTTGCACCAGGTGTATCAGCTACACCAGGTGTACTTGGTCCCCAATTTGGAATGTCTCCTGATGCTCCAATTCTATGGCAGTAGCCGCAACCCTTCCACTTTATTGTTTCATTTAGCTGTAGCACACTCTCGGCTACAACCTCCATTGAAATCCATGCCAAATGATGCTTTCCTTCAAGAAATTGCTCAACATTTTTGGGATGGCATGATTTACATGGCGTCTCAGTAGGCATTACCAAAGCCTCATGATTCTGACCGTGGCATGTATCACAATATATTTCGTTCTGAGCATGTTTACTCATGTTCCAAGATTGGACTAGTCCAGGCATAGTTGATGTATGGCAATTAATACAATCTTGACCGGTATAATTACCCTTCATCTGCTGGGCCTGAACTGTTATGATGCTCTCTTTTTTATTGCTCAAGGTATAGTTACTCAAAAGCATAGAAGAGGTGGTAAATGAAATTAGTAGCAAAATGAAAATGAGTCTATTATATCGTATCCTCTTCAATGGAATTAGCTCCAAGTAAAAATAGTTACTCATAACTATCTATATTTTTTATTTATTTAATAATTTGCATGTATCAATCGAGCTTGAACAGCTTTTTTGCGGTTTTTAATGTATTGATATCGCTGTACTCCGCCGCCTTTCTCAAGTTCATTACAGGCTCATATAGAATTCTCTCAGTTATTACCTGTGTTAAATCCTCGATCACTTTCTTTTCCTTGATATCCATTTTTCCAAGCATTTTTAGTGCTTTTTTCAGCTCTTTTTGCCTTATCTCTTCCGCCTTACTACATATGTTCATCACAATGGGTTCTGCCTCTTCACGTTTCAATATAATCTTGAACAACTTCAAATCATAATCGATCATCGCTTCGGCCTTTTCTACTTGTTTTAGACGCTTTTTAAGATTCAACTCTGCAATTTCGCGTAAATCATCGATATCAAAAAGCTCTACAGTCGGTAATTCGCCGATGCTTTCCTCAACATTCCTAGGCTGAGAAATGTCCATGACGAATATCTTTTTCATTTTCCTTGCATTCAGGACTTCTTTAAAAGCTTCTTTTGTTAGTGTGTAATGCGGAGCGGCTGTGGCAACTATTACTGCATCAACTTCAACAATGACACTATTCAAATTCATAAACGGAACGGGAATACCGTTCAAAACTTTTGCAAGTTCCTTGCTGGTTTCAAAGGTTCTATTCACTATGTATATTTTAGTCTGCTTCTTGGAAGCTAATGCTTTGGCCAAAAGTCTGCCAGTTTTTCCTGCACCAATAATAACAATCTTCTTTTTATTTAGACTGCCAAGTTTTGATTCTAATAGTTTAACTGCTGCAGATGCTATAGAGACCGAGCCTTTATTTATTTTTGTTCCAAATCTTACTTTCTTTCCTGTTTTTATTGCTCGATTGAAAATTGAATCTAGAATTGATCCTGAAGTGTGATATTTCTTAGACCTATCAAAGGCTGCTTGAATCTGGCCAAGAATCTGGTCTTCACCAACCATCATGGACTCTAAGCCTGAAGCCAGTCTCATAAGATGGACTAATGCATCAATTTTGAACGATCTCTCTATGAATTTATTGAATTCATTCTTGCCTAAATTAGCACTCTTTCTCCAGTACTCCTCGATCTTTGCTCCAGGTTTTTTCAAATCGGATTCTTTTTCAACAGCGTAAATTTCAACTCGGTTACATGTTTGTAATATAATACATTCTTCGGCACAATTCAATGAAAGTAATTCTTCTTGAACTCCCATTAGGTCCTTAAAGGCCACTTTCTCTAAATATACCATTGAAAATTTCTTATGCGTAAAGCGAAGGTTGATCAGACTATCAATTCCTTCTTGAGCTTCTATGAATCCATTGGCGTTTGATCTTTTGGACAATTATTTTACTCCTTTGATCAAGTTATCGTGGTGAAATTTAATTTTGATTCATATTCAGAAGGAATTCTTCAGGAAATTAGTAATAAATACCTGATGAAATTATTTTAATTTTGGGTGTATTTCAATGACTTGTTATTTTAGACATATGAAACCTATCTTCAATAAAATAGGATTAGAGGTCACAAAGGATAATAAAAAAGAGATCGATAGAACCATTCACGACATTGTAGGTGTAGAGTACAAGAATTGCTCAGCTACCTGGAGAGAGGTCAAAAAGATGATTAGTGAGGATGAGGAAAGCTTCACTTCTAAACTAAAAGAATCTGTTTAATAATTTAATTCAAATGCGTCAACTATCGCTTGGAGCCTCTTCTACCTATTATCAATCCTAGAAGAAGTCCTATCATCAATACCACAATTAAATTTCTAGTCTCATCAAACGAGATAAAACGAGTTTCATCTTTGGTTATTTCCAACACACCTTTTGGCTTAACAGAAATTCCGCCTCCTCCGCCGCCACCTGTGGATTCTTTTGATTCTGCTTTTTTATCGCTTCCTGATCCAGCACCAAAACCATAAGCAACCTTTGCCACTGGAACAATTGTTTTATCCTTGGTCTCAATAGGTTCTCCATAAACCATTTTGACACTGGCAGTTCCTTGTAAACGATCCATGATCGATTGAAGTATATTTTGAAGACTCATACAAGTCACTTCTAAATTAGATTACGCTTGGCAATTATTATGTATTTCACTGATTTTACATTGCAGGAAAAGCGTGTTCTAAGCTTTTCTATATCGTTTTGTCTCCCCTGACTTTAATGCTGATAACCGATTCAGCCGCCTCTTTTATCTTCTCTGATCCTATATTCTGTTTATTGATAATTGCTTTGGCAGTTGGATCGTTTACCATCAACTCAACAGGGAAAAAGGCCTCATCTATAACATCAACTTGTTGAAAACCAGCTTTCTTTATCATTTGGAGATATTCATCTTTCTTAATCGCACCAGAAAGGCAACCGATGTATGCTTCAACGCTGTTCCTAATCATATCAGGGAGCTCTTTTAACAATACAATGTCAGAGACCATCAATCTGCCTCCGGATTTGAGCACTCTAAAAGCTTCGTTAAAGACTCTCTGCTTGTCAGGTGAAAGATTGATTACACAATTTGAGACTATTACATCAACTGAATTATCTGCAACAGGTAGATTCTCTATTTCTCCAAGCCTGAACTCAACATTCTTGAAATCACCTTTTGTAGCGTTTTCCCTTGCCTTCTCGACCATCTCAGATGTCATATCTATACCGATAACTTTTCCATTCTCACCTACTTTTTTTGCTGAAAGGAAACAGTCAAGGCCTGCACCCGAACCAAGATCAAGCACAGTCTCCCCTTCCTTTAAACCAGCAAGTGCAATTGGGTTTCCACAACCAAGACCCAAATTCGCACCTTCAGGAACAACCTTGAGGTCTTCATCAGTATAGCCGATATTCTTGCTGATGTCCTGAGCTACATTGGCACTTCCACAACAAGAATTCGTCGGAGCACAGCAAGAGCTTTCCTGTTTAGCTATTTTGGCATAACCTTCTCTGACAACTTTTCTTACTTTCTTGTCTTCCAAGTAAACACCTTTAGGCTATTTAATGTAAATAGGGGATAACATCGTTATTATAAATATGCTTCTCTAGATTATCAAATCCTTGGGGGCGTGCGCACTTATCTTTATTTACTAAACACCTTGAGGGCAGGGCAACCGATCTCTCTTTGTTTACAGTATTTGCATGCCAAAGAACCTCTTACAAATGCATTACCACCAAATGAAAGAATGCCTAAGATTATCAATAGAGCTAGAATTGTCCAAGAGAAATCTGTAACTAGAAGAATGATGCCAAATACCATGGGAATAATAAATACCAGAAAATCTGGTACAAAATCGATCTTTTTTATCTCTTTTTCCACAAATTTCTTCGGATTTCCTTTCTTGAAGAATAAAGAGCACAATTTTCCCCTGCCAAATGCGCAGATCTTATCATAGTAATAGCAATCGACACAACTTCCTTTGAGTAATCTAATTTCAATCCAGATTATGTAAAGTAAATATAAAACAACAATAAATACTCCGAATCTTGATACAATGTATATTCCTATTGCATAAACAGATACAGCGAGAAGATTGGATATTAAAACAATCCATGAGGGCATATTTTCATAACTTATTGACTTTTTCAAAAAATCACCTAGCAAACATAAATTGAGGTGCACTATGTTTTTACTAAGCCACAGCTAAGTAGTCTTGGAGTTCTTTCTTTTCCTTAATCTCTTGAGGCGCTCCCTCAAATACCACGTGGCCATCCCTCATAATATAGACTCTATCAGCTAATCCAAGTGCCAAGTTCACATTCTGTTCGACTAATAAGATAGATGTTTTCATTCTAATCTTATGGAAACTGGATACCAAGGTCTCTGCAACCATTGGAGCAAGACCCTGTGTTGGCTCATCTAAGATTAAGAGCTTTTTTTTACCTAGAAGAGCGCGACCGATAGCAAGCATCTGCTGCTCTCCCCCACTCAGATTCCCAGCTGCGGTGTTGAGATAGTCCCTCATGACTGGGAAGTATTCAAAAACATATTCGTAGGTATTTGTGCCCGAACCAGCTGCAGCAAGCATAAGGTTCTCTGCAACGGTCAACTTTGGGAAGATACCTCTATTCTCAGGTACATAGCCCATTCCGATCTGCGTTCTGAGATAGACAGGTTCTTTTGAAATTTCACGTCCATCATAGGTTACCATGCCATCGCGCGGAGGAGTTAGGCCCATTATGCTTCTTAGAATAGTCGTCTTCCCGACTCCATTACGACCGAGTAGAGCTACGATCTCCCCCTCCTTCACGTTGAGTGAGACATCGAAGAGGATATGGCTGTCGCCATAAAATGTATTTATCTTCTCAACTTTAAGAATGGGTTTTTCCAAGATATATCTCCCTTACAAGTTTGTTTGCTTTAATCTCCTCAGGAGTTCCATCTGTGATAAGTTTGCCCCTATGCATGACCGCTATTCTTTGCGCTAGGTCCATTACTATATCCATCTTGTGCTCTACAACTACTATGGTCAATGTCTTTGCGAGTTCCCTTATTAAATTCACAGTGACTTTTGTTTCTGCCGGGCTTGAACCTGCTGTTGGCTCGTCCAAAAGCAAAAGTTCTGGATCGGTGGCTATGACCATACCTATTTCTAATCTCTTCTTATCGCCTTGAGGCAGTCCTCCAGCGACATCATCTCTACAATCATAAAGTTCGATTCTGGATAGAAGCTTTTCAGATCTACTGACGGTCTCTTCATCATTCCATTTATCCAGATAGAACCATTTATGACCCTTCTTCAATCTATACTGTGCAGCGATTGCCACATTTTCCATAACCGTGAGTTTAGGGAAGATCTGAATTATCTGGTGGGCTTTTGCGATTCCCTTTTTCAATCTTTCATGTGGGGGAATATTGGTGATGTCTTCATCTTTGAATAGTATTTTACCTGATGTTGGTGAGACCGTTCCCACCAAGGCCTTAAATAAAGTGCTCTTCCCTGCTCCATTTGGTCCGATGATTGAAGCTAACTCACCATTATTAAGAACAAAACTGAAGGAATTGACCGCGATCAAGCCACCAAACTCGCAAGTGAGATCCTCAATCCTAAGGAGAGCCATATTGATTCCTCTTAAACTGTTAACACGCAAGGTAACCCTATAGATTGTTAGAGAATTTAACCTTAACTTAATATATATTTTAAAATTAAGTTTAATCTAATATCTTGATCAATGGTAATTATCAATGTCAAAAAATAAAAAAAAGGAAACAATGAGCCGACGCCAATGGATGAAGATCGCAGCAGGTGGTATAGTTGTAGCAGCCGCAGCTGGACTTGGAGGTTACTATCTAACATCTAGGCCAAAAGAAGAAGATACTATTCATGTCTTGGTCGCCGCTACAATGACTGGTCCTTATGGATGGGCAGGTCAACACCAGATCGAAGGGACTGCTATGGCTATTGAGGAGGTCAATGAAGCGGGGGGTGTTCTTGGAAAAGAGCTTGCGTATACAGCCATCGATGATGAACTCAATCCTAGCGTCGCAACTCGTAGAGTTAATGATGCCATCGAGAAATACGACACTAAACTAATAGTTGGTGGAACCTCAGGTGGTGTAAATTTACCAATTAATGAAATATCAAAATCTCGAAAAATCTTCTATTTCATAGGAAATCAAAGTTCATTAACTATACACAAAGCAGATGTCTTGAGTCCCTATACAGCATCCCCCATGTGTATGGATGTCAATGCTGTAGCCGTGAATATGGATTATATGATTAAGAACTATGGGAAGAAATGGTACATTCTTACTGTTGACTATGTTTGGGGCCATGGTATGCTTGAAAAAGAAGAGATCTGGCTTGAAAAGTTTGGTGGAGAACTTGTAGGAAAAGATCTCTTCCCCTTGGGAACATCAGACTTCTCCACCATGCTACAAAAGGTAAAAGCTGCGAAACCAGACGTTATGGCATGCAATTCAGGTGGAACAGATCAACTCAACTGGATTAAGCAGAGCAAGGAGTTTGGTATGATGGAGGAGATGACCATTCACGTACCTTTAACTTCAATGTATACAGCCGTTCCTGCAGGACCAGAGATGTACGCCGGACTTATCTGTGGAACAGACTTTTGGTATGATCTGCCTTCAGACTATCCCGGTTATGAGGCTGCTAAAAAGTTTAGGGAGAAGTACGAAGAGAAGTGGAAAGCACCTCCTGATCCTTATGGTTCAAATCCTTACGTAGCTGTATGGGAATGGGCAAATGCTGCTAACAAGGCGGGGACACTAGATCCAGATGAAGTCCGTAAAGCACTTGCAGGTAATGAATTCCAGTACTACAAGTCACCAGAATACTGGAGGGAATGTGACCTCCAAGCTGTTCAAGACTGGTTCCTAGTAAAAGGTAAGAATCCGGAGGATATAGAGAGTGAATATGATCTATTCGATGTAATCGGCTGGGGAGGTAGGGAAAATCCTGAAGACTATCTTCCCTCATGCGAGGAATTGGGATTCTAGACTCTCAAAGCGTAATGTTTACGTTAACTTCCACTATTTTTTTATCAATTCTCTCTTATCGAGTTCTTGTTTGATGATATCCAATACTCCGCGGCCTCTATAGGACCAAATCACAGCAACAACCACTATGCCCAGAGGTATCATCCAGTTAGAAGTCAATGATGCAAAGGAGTCTTTCATAAGGATATAGAGTGTAGCCCCTAGGAGCGGCCCAAAGAAGAGTTCTCTTCCACCTAATAGAGTCATTAGAAATACATCTCCAGACGCAAGCCAAGTTAGGTTCTCCAGACCAACATAATTAAGATGAAATGTATAGAGTGAACCTGCAAGACCGGAGAAGAGCCCAGAGAACATGAAACTTGTAAGTTTATATCTCTGAACATCGTATCCGAGCAACATCATTCTCTGCTCATTCTCTCGTATCCCTCTGAGAACCTGTCCAAAGTGAGAGTTTGATATCTTTCTTGCAACAAAAATGGATATAATAACTACCATCATAACGAAATAATACCAAGTAAGAGGATTTCTCCATACAGTGCCATCAATCCCTAGAATGGGTGGAGTTGGAATGTTTACAATTCCATCGCCCCCTCCAGTTAAACCCAAAGGATTCTGGTAGAAAATAAAATAGAACAGCTGCGCAAACGCCAAAGTGATGAGTGCAAAGTAGTGCCCAGGCCTTTTAAGCCCCAGAATTCCAACAATCAAAGCTGCCAACACAGCCAGAGCAATTCCTGTGGCGAGTCCACCCCAACCAAGCCAAAGTGGAATTATTGTTCTAACTCCATAGGGCCTCATAAGCCATAAGGCACAGCCATAGCTCCCTAAGCCCCAGTATGCCGCGTGACCAAAGGAACCAATTCCAGTCTGGCCAAGAAGAATATTAAATCCTATAGCAAACAAACCCCATATCAGAATATCGGCCGCTACAAACTTAGAAGACGTTATATATGGAAAAACAATCAGTATCAACAACAGAGTTAACATAGGGTATTTCATGAAATAACCAAGAAAGTCCCTTAAGTTCAACACGATCTCTCCTCTACTTTTCTCCAAAAAGACCTGCAGGCATGCCAACTAAGACTGCAGCCATAACTACATAGATCATGACCTGACTGAGTCTAGGCTCAAATAGGACTGGCAGAGTCATGGCTTGTCCAATAAGGATTCCAGCTACTAGAGCTCCACGGAGGCTTCCCAATCCTCCTACAACGACCACTACAAATCCAAGAATTAAAACCTCATAACCCATCTCAGGATATACACCAAGCAGTGGTGCAGTTGCCAAACCAGCAATACCTGCGATAGCTGTACCCAATGCATAGGTCAGAGTAAATGTCCTACCTATGTTAAAGCCCAAGACCTGGACCATCTCTCGATCTTGAATTCCCGCCCTTATCAATGTCCCAGATTTAGTCCTATTCAGGAACAGGAAAATCCCGCCAGCAATTGCAAGCGAAAGAATGGTAATAAACAATCGATAAGCGGGATACTCAAAAATGAATAAATTCACTCTAAAATCTAATTCTGGTGGGGGGAAGAATGGTTGACCATACTTTCCCCATATCATTCGGATAGATTCCAACATTATAAGAAGCAAACCAAAGTTAAGAAGAAGGCCTGGTATTGGATCGGCGTATAAACGTCTAAGAAGCGTTGGCTCCACAATAAGGCCTAAAATTCCACACAATAATGCAACAAGGACTAAAGCTATCCAATAGTTGCCTCCAGAAGCTATAACTTGGAATGCTATGAATGCACCAAGCGCATAATAACCTCCATGAGCAAAATTGAGAATACCCATCAATCCAAAAATCAGGCTTAGCCCCATAGAGATCAGCGCAAGCGCCAAACCCCAAACTAAACCGTTCATAATAGTAGATATTACTAAGGAGAAGTCAACCAATTTTGTTCACAAATTCCCACTCAATGTAAGAAGTATTTAAGAGTTTTACCGTTTTAGTGCGCACTATACTTTCTAAAATCAATGAAGACACTCAGTTTAGCTAATTATGATTAAGCGAGCGTGCAAGCGTGCGTTATTTTCTCAATCTTCTTTGGACAGCCTCGCTCTCAAGTTCCTTGATAGCATTGGAAGCGATCCAACGGGCGGTTTTAGAATCAATTTGTTGGATTTCCTTAGCAGCCTTGATGGCTGCCTTATTCAGATTGGGATTCCTTTTCCCAATATTCCTAAGCGCCCAGTTTACAGCTTTTTTCACAAAGTTGCGATCATCTGTAGCTCCACCCTTTATTACAGGTAATAACTTGACGAATTTTTCGTCTCCTGCCTTTTTATCATGCCACGCAAGACATGCTATAAGCGCAAATGAGGTTCTCTTAACAAATTCCTCTTCCCGCCTTGACCAGTCGAAGATTTTCTTCAAAGCTAGAGGAGTTTTTTCAAACAGGTTCATACAAACTTGATCACAAACGTCCCATGAGTTTATATCTTTGACCCAATCCTCCATCTGTTTCTCAGTTAATTTCTCATGCTCATCGATCATTGCAGCCACGATTCTTGCTTCAACTATCCCAGTCCTCCATAACTCAAGAGCAAGCTTGTGATCCTTGCCCACATCTTTTACGATCTTTCGCATTTCTGGGATCGATACTCCCAATCTTTCTTCAACTGCCATGCCAAATTTAGCCATGCCTTCTAGTTGATCAGGTCTAGCCTTCTCTTTCAGCCTGTTCAGTATCTCTTCCACAGAAGTTATATTTCATTTACCTCTTCTATTCACGCGGATTTTTCTCTCATACCATTATTTACAAGATTTACAGATTAATTTTCACTTGAACATACTCAAAGCGTAGGATTACCAAATCATTGGAAAAAGCCTATACTTTGTCTTTTTAGTATATTCAAGATATCCCTTTAGTTCATTCTGAAGTGTCTTATCCTCTAAGTAAGTACGGATAATCAATAGGATCATATTAATCAAAGCTGGAATTAATCCTAAAGCAGAACCGATGAACAGCGTAATTGCTATGGGAAATAAAATAGCCACAACATAACCTGGATGCCTTACAAATCTGTAAGGGCCAGTTGTAATTACTTTATGCTCTCTTTCTTTTTGAATTCTGACGGTAGGCTCAAAGAATGGGTTTGTTATTGTTATCCAAGTGCCTAGAAACGCCAAGAAAATATACATTATCAATCCTAATATTGCGAAGTTGATTCCAAGATAATACCATTGAAATCTACCTAGATCGAATCCTATTACAGCGAGCTGTATGTAGGTTAAAATAACGATAACAGGCATCAAAATCTTGTCCCATGATTTGGTACCTTTGCCTATACCACGCGATCTTCGATAGAGGAGTTCTGGATTGAATTTATGCATGATTACTAAACCAATTGAATAGTATACAAAGACAATAACAAAGTAAATCCATGCCCTTGGAATATCTATGCGACCCGCTGCACCAAATAGTATAATAATCTGCAAAACAACGAATAGTGGAACTCTAAGGATTATACCTAATCCGATTTTTCTTTTATCTTTATTTTCTTTCATTTTATTGCCTCCAGTACAATAATGATTAGGTAATCCTAATTAGGTAAACCTAATAAGTAACCAAGTATATATAAGATTTTTCGTGGGGTAGGTAAAACTGAAGGAAGAAGCGATAACTGAGAGCATCGAGAACTATT
>JGI2171J19970_10001441_pt1 | contig 13350 bp, 14 predicted proteins | sample DeeMarSWOR324_28_FD_19970 | JGI IMG/M metagenome (IMG submission 19970) | reverse complement strand
AAAGAGAATACCTTGAAAGTGGCTTCTGCGTTAAAGGACTGGGGATTTAACCATTTTTCTGATGTAACTGTGGTCGACTACATAGATGAAGGGGAATTTGAGTTAATCTACCATCTTTGGTCGCATGGTGAACGTAAGAGACTGATGCTGAAAACCAGGATACCTAGAGACAAGGCGACTATAGATACCCTTACACCTATCTGGAGTTCAGCTCACATGCACGAAAGAGAAAATCATGAAATGTTTGGAATAAAGTTTGAAGGACACATCGATCTCTTGCCTCTTCTCCTCGAGGACTGGGAAGGATTACCTCCACTGAGGAAGGATTTTGATTCCCGAAAATTCGTTCTGGAAGAATTCTATGGAGGTGAACGCGAGTGATCGATGTACCGTTTTTCACCATACCCTTCGGGCCCTGCCATCCCTCATCAGGGCATTTCCATGCCTCTATCACGCTGGATGGAGAACGAGTTGTGGAGTTAAAACCTGATCCAGGGTATCTTCATAGAGGCTTTGAAAAATTAATGGAGTACAGGACTTACCTGCAGAACTCGCCTCTGGTTGACAGAATCTGTATACTGGACCCTTTTCATGCTGAACTGGGTTACGTTAACGCGGCTGAAAAGATCTTGGATATTGAGGTTCCTGAAAAAGGGAAATTCATACGGACTATAATGGCGGAGCTTGGCAGGATATTGAGCCATATTACATGGATAGGGGTTACATCAATGGTGCTCGGCCTTAATAGCGGATGCATGATCGCATGGGGAGACAGAGAACCCTTAATTCGCATCAATGAAAAGGTAACTGGTGGGAGAATATACCCCTGCTACTTCATACCAGGCGGTGTACGCAGGGATCTGCCCGAAAACTTCCCAGAAAAGATAGACGAAGTATTTAATCGTCTTGAGAAAAACCTGGAGCAGTATGATTTCTTAGTCTTCGATAACGAAACAATACGAGTTCGCATGGAAAACGTGGGCATACTAGAAACAGAAGAGGCTATCGACCTAGGAGCAACCGGCCCCAACCTGAGAGCCACAGGTTTAAAAGCGGATCTGAGGAAAGACGAGCCCTACGAGGTCTATGATCAGCTAGATTTCGATATTCCAACTCAGAAAAAGGGAGACGCGTTTTCACGTGGCATGTGTAGAAGGCTGGAGATCGAGGAAAGTATGAACATAATTAGAGACGCCTTGCAGAAAATCCCCGGAGGAGAGTTCAAGAATAAAGACTTTAAACCCTTTACAAAGGCAAAAGAAAAAGAAACATACTTCTGCTGCGAGTCAGCCAGGGGAGAGCAATGCTATCACATGGTGGGCGATGGCACGGATAAACCATACAGGGTGAAGGTGAGGGGCCCAAGCTTCTCCCATTCTTTAGCCGAATTTCCCTATTTAGCAAAGAACGCGTATATTGCGGATATCCCTGCTATATACTGGAGTTTAGACCCTTGCCCAGCGGATGTCGATAGGTGATTAAATGTATTTAAGAAAATTACTCCAACCTTTCAAACTTATAAAGAATCTTTACAGAAAACCCATGACCCTAGTATTCCCCGAGGAAGCCCTCCCACCAATAGAGAACTATAGAGGGAGACAACTTCTTGACATCGAAAAATGTGTGGGATGTGGCATGTGCTCAAGGGTTTGCCCAAATGACGCCATAGTCATGGTTGACTTTGAGGGAAAAAAATGTCCCCAGATACACCTAGGTAAATGCTGCTTCTGTGCTCTATGTGCAGAAAACTGCCCCACCAATGCACTGCAAATGACGGGCGAGGTATTCATCGCTGGTTACGACAGATCCTTCGCGGTATTTGACCCCGAGAAACTAGCCAAGAAATAGTAAGTAATGTAAAAAAACATTAAAAAGGCATACGATAAAAATACCATTTAATATAGCAGGTTTTCGCGCGCTCGCACCATGCACACGCGAAATTTTTATTACTCTTTAAATGATTCGAGTATCCCCTTTAAGATGAGATACAATATGAAACGGGTAGGATTTCTTGTGAATCCCATAGCTGGTATGGGAGGTGCAGTTGGTCTGAAAGGGACGGATGGAGAAGCCTACAATGAAGCACTAAAACTTGGTGCTGAGCCGGTTACGCCTGAAAGGGCCAGGATGTTTCTATCCAGCATCAAGAACGGGGGTGAAATCTTCCTAGTGTCAGCACCCGGAGTCATGGGCGAAAACTTGGTTAAAGAATCCCAGATAAAATATTGTGTATTAGGGTCAATGGGTAGCGGTGAAACTACTTCCGCTGAGGATACGAAGAGAATTGTAGAGGAGATGATGAAAGAGAAAATAGACATTCTTGTATTTGTTGGGGGGGATGGAACATCTAGAGACATCTACGATGTTGTGGGATCCAAGAAGCCTGTGTTAGGAGTCCCATCCGGCGTGAAAATGTTCGGTTCAGTTTTCGCGGTTAATTCAAACGCGGCAGCTAGGGTAGTTGACGCTTTTGTGAAAGGAAACGCAGAGATAGTTGAGAAGGAAGTCCTGGACATAAATGAGGAGGCCTTTAGAAAGTCCAGGCTGGACGTAAAATTATACGGATACATGAAAGTTCCAACCGTAAGAGACCTCGTTCAGGCAGGTAAAGCGCCTTCCCGTCCTAGAGGATCACAAGAAGAAAACCAGAAAGCGATCGCCAAAAGCATCATAGAGGACATGAAAGAAGATATATTGTATCTACTAGGTCCCGGAACTACGACAAGGACCATCGCCGATGAGCTAAAAATTAACAAGACATTATTAGGGGTAGATGCTATCCACGATGGGAAGCTAGTTGGCGAAGACCTAAACGAGACAGGAATACTGGAGCTTCTAGAAAAGTTTGATGAAGCGAGGATAATTATATCACCCATTGGAGGCCAGGGTTTCATTTTTGGTAGGGGGAACCAAGAATTCTCTCCTGAGGTAATAAAGTCCGTTGGGAAAGAGAATGTTATCGTCTTGGCCACGAGAGATAAGTTGGATGAATTAAAATGTTTGAGAGTTGACACAGGTGAAGCTGATGTAGATGGAATGTTAAGAGGATATATCAAAGTGATAACAGATTACAGAGAATGGAGAGTAATTAGAATAGAATAACTTTACATGCCTCAATAAGTATTACGTTTAAAGGGCGCGTATATAGAATTCTTACTATAGCAATGTCTATTAAGGAAACAGCATGAATAAATAGTTGAAAAGTATCCTTCTTTTTCTACTTGTTAAGTCTCTGGTTTATTGCTTCCCCTAGATTTTTGATTATCCCTCAATACTGACAGGATCCTCATTTCATAGAGGTCCATATCATCCGTAAAAAGGTAAAAGAGGAATAAAAATCATTTTAGATCAATTATTGAATTCGCCCGCGCGCTGGGATAGAAGAAATATAATCTTTGATGGCTGCTCTCAACGTATCTGATGCCAGCACTGAGCAGTGCATATCGGGCTCCGGCAACCCTCCAAGGACTTTTAGGATAGCCTCTGAATCGATCCTTAAGGCCTCAGCAACACTCTTGCCCTTGATCAACTCAGTGACTACACTACCACAGGCAATGCTTGTTCCACAGCCATCAGTCCAAAACTTAGCATCTACTATTTTTTCCATCTCCACCTTTATAGATAGCTCCATGGTATCCCCACAGGAACCCGTTATTCTAGCATACCCATCGGCGTTCTTTATGTGTCCCACATTCCGCGGATTCATAGCATAGTCAATAGCCTTTTCTGAATAGATCTTACGCATCTCAGTCATCACCTGCTGTTCTATCTCATTGAATCTTGAGGTCATGGCTTTTCCTCTTGCTTACGTTTCAAGGCTTAATTTCATTATATCCAAGGCGGCTCATCTTTTCGCATGCTCGAAATTATGAGTTCTCTTCGATAAAGTCATCCATATTAAAATATTTTACGCCGTAAAATTTATACTGGTCAATTAGACTCCGATAATAGCGAGAAGAATGTCTCAACAGGCTTTTGAGAAACAACGAAGGGAACAGCAGCAGAGAATCAAGACCGCGATGGGCAAGATAAAACATAAAATCGCAGTGATAAGTGGTAAGGGCGGGGTTGGTAAAAGCACCGTCACCGTGAACCTGGCTGCGTCATTCGTAATGCATGGCTTCCACGGCAGTGTCGGTATTTTAGACGCCGATATAACTGGCCCCTGCGTGCCGAAGATACTAGGCGTGAAGGGTCGAAGGCTTCAAAGCGGTCCTCCCGGGATATTTCCAGTCGTGTCTCCCTTTGGTATAAAGGTGGTATCCATGGCTTTTCTTCTTCCCAGCGATGAGGCTCCGGTCATATGGCGTGGCCCATTGAAGATGAAGGCGATACAACAGTTCCTGTCAGACATTATGTGGGGTGAACTTGAGTTCCTCCTGATAGATCTACCGCCTGGAACCGGAGACGAGCCTCTCAGCATCATGCAACTGCTTCCTGAGATGGATGGCGTCGTAATAGTAACAATACCCTCAGAGGTCTCCCAGGAGGTGGTTAAGAAGGCTGTGAATTTCTCAAGGCAGCTGAACATCCCCATTATGGGCATCGTGGAGAACATGAGCGGCTTTATCTGCCCCAAATGCGGAGCCGAATTCGATATCTTCGGCACCGGAGGCGGACAAAAAATCGCTGAAGACCTAGATATCCCATTCTTGGGTAAGATTCCCATCGACCCCAAAGTCTGCGAAGACTCCGATAAAGGTGTGCCCTTTGTCCTCGAGCATATGGACTCCCTATCAACGAAAGCATTTATGGAGATTGTAGAGAGGATAGAGGAGTTCCTCAAGAAAAATAAGGTAAACGAAGCCCAAACCAAGGGCGCAGGGGCTTCTTCTAATGGCATTTAACGAGCCTGAGGAGGAATAAAGTTGAAGCCTTACTGTATGACTGTTGTAAAATACGTCCTACCTGCTATAAGGGTTTTGTTGATGAATGAACTTATAGAGGAACATGGTCTTCGAAAGATAGATGTCGCCAAGAAGATGTCCCTATCTCCGGCTGCTATAACTCAGTATTTAACGGGTGGAAGGGGTTCCCGTTTTATTAAAGAAATATCTGAAAATATCGAAGTTAAGAAGAATATATCAGAGATGACTAGAGCTATAGCAAGAGATGAATGTTCTATTGATGTTATAATTGATAAATTGTGCGAAATATGTAAATCATTAAGGAAGAATGGTATGATTTGTGAATTGCATGGAGAAGAATTTTCTGACCTATTTTTAAGTGAATGCGAATTATGTCTAAAAGAAGAATCATAAATGAGTGATAATAAAAAGGTGTATTATATGAGCATACAAAAAAAACTTGAAAAACCTCCGCATCAACAATCTTATATTAATATTTTGGAAAGAAACAATTATCAATTTGAACTAATGGATGAAGTTGGTATCTCAAATAAGATAACAAAAGCATTTAAAGAGTTATTGCATTTGGCACCTGTTGGGGTGAATGCGCGCGCGCTATATATTTTTGTTGTATAATGAACGTTTTAAGTAAGAGGGGAATTGTATAGAAGTTGTTCGACATATGGAGTATAATTTTGAAGAACTTTCTTATGACAGTCAAAATAATCGTAATGGTTACGACATTAATGATTNTAATTGAGTATTTGGAGTTGAAATTCAAGGATAAAATTCGGGAGAAGATTACTGGAAAACCTCTAANCCAGATTGTTATAGCGTCCCTGCTAGGCGCCATACCTGGATGCATGGACGCATTCCTCGTGGTATCCCTCTACATCCATGGTATGGTGGGNTTCGGCGCCTTGACATCGGTGATGCTGTCCACTGCAGGTGATGAAGCATTCATCATGTTNGCGATGGCCCCGGAAGCAGCGTTAAAAATTTTNGCAATAACAATTATTCTCGGCATCATCGGGGGCTTCCTAGCGGATNAAACCGTCAAACGCCTCAANATNAAAACATGCGAGCATTGCATAATAGAAATACACGAGGAAGAAACCGGCCTACATTTCCTGAAAGAGCATGTCTACGGTCACATCTTAAAGGAACATATACCCAAACTTTTCTTCTGGATCTTCGTCCCTCTGACCGTGGTTGAATTCCTCATACAGAACTTCGACTTCTCTTCGGTCATTTCAGGTCTGCCGGTGTTCGCATTGATCGTCTTCGCAGCCTTGGTCGGCATCATCCCTGAGTCTGGGCCCCACATGATCTTCCTCATATTGTACTCAAAGGGGTTGATACCTTTCTCGGTCTTACTAGTCAGCACCCTGTCTCAGGATGGTCACGGACTGCTGCCGCTTCTTTCACATACGATCAAGGATACATTATATGTCCAGATATTCACCACAGGATTTTCACTGATTATAGGAATAATATTATTGTTAATCGGTGTTTAAAAAATTAGAAGGGCACTATGATTTAAGAGGGGATTTCACGGATGCACTCGGAATCGCAGGCTAGGTTCTCCTTGGGTGGCTGCCTTGAATGACATACTTAAGATGTATAAAGAGGATCTACTTCGAGCAATCCTAGAATTCGGTAGAGGGAATGGCGAAGCAGACGCTAAGGATCTTTTATCTGATGTAGGCGGTGAGCAGCGTCTCTTTGAGCAGGCAACCTTGGAGATGGAGAAGGAGAAACTGATCACTAGGAAAGGAGAACGCATAGTCTTAACACCTAGTGGAAGAGAGGCTGCTGAAAAAATCTACGCTAAACATAGGTTTATCGAAGAATACTTCAGCGAGGTTTTTAACGAACCCAATGTCCACATCCTTGCCCACGCCTTAGAACATTGCGTCTCAGACAGCCTTCTAGCAAAGATGCAGGGCGAGCTAGCTTTGATGAGTGAAACTCTAAATCTGTCAGATCTAAGGACTGGCGAGCAAGCCATGATCTTGGCAATAGCTGTGCCTGATAAGAAGCTTTTTTCAAGACTTTTAGGGATTGGGCTCTCCCCAGGGTCAAAGGTTAAGCTCTTTGAGAAGCTGCCAGGCCAATTGGTGGTCGAAGTTGAAGGGAGAAAAATAGCATTGGATACGTTAATAGCCGATAAGGTTTTAGTTTCCAAAGAGGATCGCAAGAAGGCTGGCTGAATCCTTGGAAGGCGTTAAAGTCTTACTTGTGGGACAGCCAAACTCTGGAAAGTCAAGTCTATTAAACGCCTTGGCAGGAGCGAAGGCGATCGTATCGAACTATCCTGGAACGACGGTTGAAGTCACCAAAGCCCAAACTTTACTTGAAAGGGTTAAAGTCGAGATCATCGACACCCCCGGAATATATAGTCTATCGGATGCCACACTTGAGGAAACGGTGACGAAAGAGTACATTCTAGAGGGAGACTATGACCTTGTTGTTAACCTAGTTGACGCTACAAGCCTTGAGAGAGGCCTTTACCTAACGCTTCAGCTTAGGGAGACAGGAATTCCACTAATAGTCGCCTTAAACTTTGTAGAAGATGCACGTAGAAAGGGCTTACTTATAAACATAACAAAACTTACGGATGCTCTTGGAGCCCCCGTTATCACTATCAACCCCCTCACAGGTCATGGGTTGAAGGCTTTATCCTTAATTATTTCGGAGGCGGATAAACTTCAAACTGAAGTCAAACCATTTATTATCCAATACGATGACCATATAGAGGAAGCGCTCAAGGAAATCTACTCGAAATTACCTGCAACAATGAAGGTGTACCGAAGGTTCGCCGCCTTAAGAGCCTTGGAGGGAGACGAGGAATTTAATAGCCTTCTCACTGACTCGATAGATAAATTACTCCCCGAGGAGGTAAAACAATACCACCCCGATCTTTCAGAAGACATAATGCTTACAAGATACGGCTGTGCTTCCGTGATCTCCAAGCAATGCATTGAGGTAACCTCGATAAAAGGGTTAAAGGAGCCCTTCTCAGAGAGGCTGGATAGGATTCTGATAAACCCACGCTATGGATGGATCCTATGTCTCTCAACCATTATAGCGATCTTCTACATCATGCTCGTGTTGGGAGGCTTTCTACAGGATAAATCTGTAGAGGCAGCCGAAGCAATAGTTAACTGGATAATAAAAAGCTGGAGTTTAACAGGCGTGGCTGCAGATGTTCTGGGAAACGCACTAAGTGGAGCTGCTTCAGGCATAGGCATAGCGTTAGCGTACGTCCTCATATTCTACATCCTCCTAAGTCTTCTAGAAGATACTGGTCTTTTATCTAGGATCGTATTAAGTTTCTCAAGGTTCCTAGCGAAGCTGGACTTACCAGGAAACGCTGTCGTCCCAATGATGCTAAACTTTGGCTGCACCGTTCCAGCGATAAGTGCAACAAGGATACTCAGAAATAGAGCCGAAAGGTTGCGTGCAACAGCAACATACGTAGGTATCCCCTGCTCCTCAAGGACCGCGATAATAATGGGGCTTGTAGCCTCATACACAGGTGTAAACTATGCTATTGCTATATATGTCATCGCAATCGTTTCTGGTCTTCTTTTCTCAAAGATTTCAGGTTTATTCGTGAAAGTAGAACCTTCTCCCTTCCTTCTGGAGCTTCCACCCTATAGAAAGCCGTTACTTCACAATGTAGCTGTTAAAAGTTGGATAAGAATGCAAGACTTTGTCAAGGTGGTTATCCCTCTTCTAATTTTCGGTGGCGTAGTTTATGGCCTCATGGAGTATGTTGGTTTGGTGGACTTCCTTATATTACCCTTAACCCCTTTGAGTTTATGGCTCAGGCTTCCACCCGAAGCAGTTGTACCTCTCATATATGGTTATCTACAGAAGGATTTAACCATAAGCATGCTTTTCACCGTATTAGGTACGACGGATATAAGTTCTTACCTCTCTTATACTCAGATTTTTATTTTCGGCTTACAAGCATCAATCCAATTTCCATGTATAATTGCATCGTCTATGGCCTGGAAGGAATTTGGATGGAAGGTAGCAGTATATTTAACTATCTCAGGCTTTGTATATGGAATTCTGATATCGGGGTTAATTGCCAATTTTATCATCGCCTAAGGATAGTAAACCTAGCGCCTGCTAGAATCTGATACAAGTTCATCCCAAACATGCATCTTATCGAACGGTTTTTTCGTACGTTCAATAGATGTTAAGAGCCTTAAAGAAGGAGATCATGGGGTTACGGTAATGTATGAGGCGTTTAGTGAGGCTGTTGAGGAGATATTGAGGGGAATATCAGAGGCGATGAGAGGGCTTACCTCTCCCAGGTTGGTGGGATGCTGGAGGCCTTGCTTCTAGCGAAGAGTGAAGAGAGGAAGATCCTCGTTGTAGGGGCGGGCAGGAGCGGTCTCGTGGGGAAAGCCTTTGCCATGCGCCTCATGCATCTAGGATTCAACATCTACGTTATGGGTGAGACCATTACCCCAGCCTTTGGAGTTGGTGACCTAGTGTTCTCATCTCGGGCTCAGGAAGCACAACATTACCCCTCACTGTAGCGAAGATGGCTAAAAGCCTTGGAGCCAAGGTTCTCGCTGTAACCTCGCGCGCGCGGTTTTTAGACCCGTAGGGTGACCTCTTCGACGTAGCTGGCCATGATATCCGCAAGTTGTGATATTCGTTCCTTGGTGTAGGGAATTCTGGAGCTGAAGGAGGGGTCGAGGGTGTCACCAGGGATGAACTGCTGGAACGCGAATCGCCTCGCACCCTCAACCATCTCGCCCATTCTAGGAACGATATCCTCGTCAACGAACCCCGGAACGACGGTGCACCTGAACTCGTAGTCGACGGCGCCCCTCTTCAAGATCTGAATGGTCTTCAGGAGCCCTTCTACACTCTCCGCTTTGAGTTTTGGATAGAGTTCAGGGGAGGTCTTCACATCTATGGCTACGTAGTCCAGATGTGGGAGACACTTTTCCAGCATTTCTGGAAGGAGCCCATTGGAATCGAGCTTTACCAGGTAATCGTGCTCCTTGAGTATGCGAGAGAACTTCTGCAGATCCGCGTGTATTGTAGGCTCACCACCAGTGATTACGACGGCGTCGACGAACCGCCTTCGGTCCTCCAGGATCTGGAGCGTTTCTTTATCTGATAGAAAGGGGCCTGTCGGTTCTAGGATGAGTCTCCAGTTATGACAGTAAGGGCAGTGGAGGTTGCAGCCGGGTGTGAAGAGAACGGTTGCTATCCTGTCGGGGAAATCGATCAGGCTTGTTTTCTGGATCCCACCGAACTTCATGTTCTTAGCCCTTTGATTACCGTGACGGCTTTGTCGAAGGTCTGACGCCTATTGAACTCGGCCTGTTTCCCATCATTCCATTGGTTAACGGGCCTCAGATAGCCCACGACTCTGGAGTAGACCTCACACTTCTGGCCGCAGGTCGGGCATTCAACGTGCTCGCCTCCGATGTATCCGTGGCTGGGACAGATGCTGAACGTAGGGGTGAGGGTGAAGTATGGGATCCTAGATGTTTCCGCTACCTTCTTGACTAGCCTAGCAGCGGCTCTCCACGAGGGCAGGCGTTCTCCCAGGAAGATGTGGAACACTGTGCCTCCTGTGTAGAGGGGTTGAAGCCTGTTTTGATGCTCTAGCGCCTCGAAAAGATCTCCGGTTTGGTCTACAGGGAGCTGGGAGGAATTAGTGTAGAACGGTTCGACACCTGCATTGATTTCATCCTCGTTTGAGACAATGATATCCAGGTACTTTTGCTTGTCGATGCGGGCAAGACGGTAGGATGTACCCTCAGCAGGAGTTGCCTCCAGATTGTAGATGTTCCCAGTCTCCTCTTGGTAGTCAGAAAGCCTGTTTCTCATGAATCTAAGAACTTTTTCAGCGAATGCTAACCCGTCTTTGGAGGCTATGCTGGATCCGAGGAAATTGGTTACGGCCTCAGCCATACCGACAAGTCCTATCGTGGAGAAATGGTTCCTCCAGTACGACCCGAAGCCCTGTTTTATATAGCGCAGGTAATAAGCCGAATACGGGTAGAGGCCCGAATCTGTGAATTTCTCCAGGATCTTCCTCTTTATTTCAAGGCTGTCTCTGGCAATGTCCATCAACTCGCTTATCCGCTCGAAGAAACCGTTCTCCGTCTTCTGAGCGTAGCCAATCCGAGGGAGATTCAAGGTGACGACACCTATCGAGCCGGTGAGGGGGTTCGCACCGAAGAGGCCTCCGCCTCGTTTCCTGAGTTCCCTGTTATCTATCCTGAGGCGGCAGCACATGCTGCGGACGTCCTCCGGGCTTATATCGCTGTTAATGAAATTGGAGAAATAGGGGGTACCATACTTGGCTGTCATCGCAAATATTTTCCTTGAGACCTCTGACTCCCAGTCTAGGTCTTCGGTGATGCTGTATGTAGCTATGGGAAACGTGAAGACCCGATCCTTAGCGTCTCCATCGATCATGGCCTCCGCGAAACCGCTATTGAACATATTCATCTCCTCCTGGAAGTCAGCATAGGTGTCAGAGCGCATCTCGCCACCAATGATGACGGGCTCATCCTTGAGGAAATCGGGTACACACATGTCCATGGTAACATTGGTGAAGGGCGTCTGGAACCCAACCCGCGTAGGTATGTTGATGTTGAACAGGAACTCTTGAAAGGCCTGTTTCACCTCCCTTTCATCCAGCCCATCATACCGAATGAAGGGAGCTAGATAGGAGTCGAAGTTGCTGAACGCCTGAGCACCCGCGGCTTCCCCTTGCAGCGTGTAGAAAAAGTTGACAACATGACCCAGAGCCGAACTCAAGTGTCTAGCTGGCTTGCTCTCGACCTTGCCCGAAACCCCTTTGAAGCCTGAAAGAAGTAGGTCGGGAAGGTCCCAGCCCACGCAGTAGGGTCCCAACACGGCCAGATCATGGATGTGTAGGTCGCCTGAAGTATGCGCCTCCCTTACATATATCGGGTATATCCTGTTCAGCCAGTACTTGGAGACGATGTTGGAGGAAAGGAAGTTGTTCAACCCTTGGAGGGAGTAGCCCATATTGGCGTTCTCCCGGACGCGCCAGTCCTCCATCATGAGATACTTTTCAATCAGGTCATCCTGGCTCAGAATGGCTGCGAGTTCCCGGATATCCTGGTGCTGCTTCCTGTACAGGATATAGGCTTTTGCAGTCCTAGCGTGACCGTTCTCGATGAGAGTCTTCTCCACGAGGTCCTGGATCTCCTCAACCGTGGGGACCCCATCATCTCCAAACCTCTCCTCTAGCTGAATTATAACCTCCCGGCTTAGCTGTGCAGCTAGTTCTTCGTCTCTGCTACCGACGGCTCTGGCAGCCTTCCAGATCGCGTTCTTTATGCGAAACCCATCGAACTCCTCGAGTTTACCGTTCCTCTTCCTCACATACCTCATTTTTTCACTTCCCTTATCACCTTATCAAAATCATTAACCTCGCCGAACTCCCTGTAAACAGAGGCGAAACGAACATATGCAACACGGTCGACCTCCTTCAGGTACTTCATGACAAGTTCACCTATCTCTCTGGAGGAGACCTCCTCTTTCCCTTGGGCGATGAGGTCCTGCCTCACCTGCTCGGCGAGTTCTCTAATCTGATCTAATGTTTTACACCTCTTCTCGCAAGCGTTCTGGAGACCACGGATAATTTTGTCTACTTGGAACCTCTCAAGTCTACCATCTTTCTTCCGCACCATCAGCGGAATCTTCTCTATGTACTCGTAGGTGGTGAATCGCTTTCCACAGGTGACGCACTCCCTTCGCCTTCTTACCCTGTTCTCCTTCGAGTCTCTTGTCTCCAAAACCTTAAGCTCATCTGAGCCGCAATAGAGACACTTCACAGAATCGACCACCGATAGCACAACAATAAACAATCTAACACTACTCATAGTGCTTATAAATATTACGAAATTTTATGAATTATTCAATAAATATGAAACCATTCTAATTTTAAAACATTCGCGGCATGAACACGAAATACTTAAATAATTTAAAAAAAAGGAATCATTTTATATTTATTCTTCAAATTAAATTGAAGAAGACTTCATAATCCACGATCTCCTCGACCCGGCTTAGTTAATGAATCCCTATATCTGTTGATGAGTAGAACCTTCGTGTATCCATAGAAGGCGGGCAGGCTCTCAAGTCTCAGGTGCTCCGGGTTGTTAGCAATAGAATCTGGGCGCCCTTCTCCTCTTCGCACGCACTAGAAAGTATATTACGGAACCAAACCGCACAGATTGGGCGCCGACATTCTTAGCTGCCATCTCTCGAATGCGTGTTCTGTGAAAATGCTTAAGTTTGCTGACTTTGTTTGGAAGGGGAGGGTCGATACGCTGTAGGGTTGGCTACATATGTGTTTAATCAAGGTTTACATGGATAAGGGGGAGAGTAAAGAACTCATTGCAGAAGATGTTGCCTTCGTAATTAAGGATGGAGATAAAATTGTGCTCCGTAATTTGGAGTTCGAGGATTTACCAGCACTAGA